>Ga0187778_10002192_pt1 | contig 13351 bp, 14 predicted proteins | sample 1015_Q2_SP5_20_M_FD_132418 | JGI IMG/M metagenome (GOLD analysis project Ga0187778, IMG submission 132418) | Tropical peat soil microbial communities from peatlands in Department of Meta, Colombia - 1015_Q2_SP5_20_MG | ecosystem: Environmental > Terrestrial > Soil > Wetlands > Peat | place... | reverse complement strand
CCCCCTATCCCAGCATGGCGCCGCTAGAGCAATACCTGATGCACCGCGACGCCGAGATTGCCTTGGCGCGAAGCGCCGCCCCGGAGTCCATCTCGCACGACGCGACGGTCTTGGTTCTAGGAAGGCACGGCTACGAGATAGCTGTCGAAGGCAAGAATGGTTTTGTCTGTGCCGTGGAGCGAGGGTGGATGTCCCCCGCCGATGCTCCGGAGTTTTGGAATCCCAAAATTCGGGGTTCGATCTGTTTTAATCCTCCGGCGGCGCGCTCCGTTCTGCCGGTTACTTACAAGAGGACAGAGATGGTATTAGCGGGGCGAACGAAGGCTGAGATCACCGACGGCAACAAGACAGCGTTCGAAAGAGGTGAACTACCAGCGCTCGAACCGGGTGCCATGAGTTACATGATGTCGAAGGAAGCCTACCTCACCGATGATGGCGATCACAACTTGGCCCACCTGATGTTTTATACGCCTCCTCTGGATGGAAAGGTTTGGGGTGCCGATTTGCCGAAATCTCCGGTGATGCTGAATCCACAGTTCAAAGGGGCGCAGCCAATAGACGTGTTTATTGTTCCCGTGGGCAGGTGGTCAGACGGGACACCTGCTCCGGTCATGTAGGGGGGCGTTTCATCGAGAAAGAACGCAACATCAGTCTCACATCTGCGCTCAGCAAGTGGAAACGAGAAACCAATGCAGGGGGGCGATCATGAGCGCTCGCGCGATTCAGGATCAGGAGGCCATCAACGTTTGTTCTACAAGCGGTCCAGGGTAAAGCAGTCGTACCCGCAGGCGCACACCAGGGAAACACGATGGCAAGCATCGAAATGCGACCTGATTACGTACTCGACAATGCCGAAAAGAAGCACCTCGGCAAACCACTCGACGGGGCGCTTGCCCGAGGGAACGCAGGCAAGTTGTTTGGAAGCCTGCAGCAATCGGAGATCTTTGCACAACCACAATCTCGCCGAATTGCGTTCAAGGTAAAGACCGAATCATCCTCATGGATCCAGCCTTTGCAGACTGTATTTGAGGTGAGGTTATGACAGCCCCGGAGGTCAGGAAGTCCTCCCCCGCTGTGGATGCCGCGATAGACCCCCCTCCAGTGCGCAACCAGAATCTGCAAATGGTTGTAGAGCGGGCTCTAGATCAGCTGCGACAACTTACGCTGCAGCGTCGAGAGATCGTTCAAAGAATCGCCATCATAAAGCGCACCATTAGTGGCCTTGCGCTCTTATATGGCGGCGAGTTGCAGCCTAAGCCAGAGGATGGAGCTACCGCCAAGCCTAGACCTGGAATCACGAACGCATGTCGTATTCTCCTAAATCGGGCTGACACGCCCCTGAGCGCCCGCGAGCTTTACGCCATCCTTCAGGGAGAGTTCCCCGACCTCTTCCGCCAACCAGGAAATCATTATGCCTCGCTTGTCACTATCCTCAATAGATTGGTGAAATATGGAGAAGCTGACACGTTTCTTCGCAACGGAAGCAGATTCTGGCAAAGACACCGCCCGGCTGATCACCGATTGGGTGGATCGTCCGGCACCTAAGGTCGCTGGTAGCGAGATCAAGAGCCGGGGACGGTTGGCAACATCAAGCAGGCCCTCGTTACCAGGGGGCGAAGTGTTCGTAGATGATGAGACTCACGCAAAGAGTAACCGTGTAAGCGAAGTTGCGCGAATTGCAATCAAGGCAAAAGGCAGGGTTCTTTTTGTGGACCCGATCGATGTGGTTGTGGCCAAAGCTCAGGGGAACTACGTCGCACTTGTGCACAAATCCGGATCCTATTTTGTGAGGGAAACGATGGCCACCGCTGAACAGAAATTGACACCCCTCGGATTCGTGAGAATCCATCGGTCCATTCTAGTGAACACAACGCTAGTCAAAGACCTGCGACGTGATAACACAGGGACCTATGTGCTGCGTACAACTGATGGCAGCGAGCATCGGGTGGGCCGCGCTTACAAGGGTAACCTGAAGGTGATCGCGAGGTCGTGGCTGGGTGTCGAGCTTGTATGAACACCGCCCGGATGGCTGAGCGAAGTTCACGTAAAGGTAATGTTAGGCCTCAGACCCGCAGCTTGCATTCTTAGGTATCAGCGTTGACGAGCACTTTTGCCGCGGCGATTGGGGCGCACCGAAAAGCGATGCAGCTCCGCGGCGGCGCACTTGTCAATCAATAGGCCCTAAGATTTATCAGCAACAATGTTCGGAAGCGCGATCAACCTATTTGCATGCATTGACTTGCGTGTGCCACACACGTAAGATTCGGGCCAGTGATCGGCCAGACCATATCCCACTATCGCATTCTTGAAAAGATCGGCGGCGGGGGCATGGGCGTGGTGTACAAAGCCGAGGATACGAGGCTGCATCGCTTTGTCGCCCTCAAGTTCCTGCCCGACGAAGTTGCCCGTAACCCCCAGGCGCTTTCCCGGTTCCGGCGGGAGGCGCAGGCGGCTTCCGCTCTGAACCATCCGAACATTTGCACAATCCACGACATCGGCGAGCAAGACGGCCAGGCCTTTATTGCTATGGAGTTCCTGGATGGCGTTACCCTGAAGCATCAGATCTCCGGGCGGCCGGTCGACTGCCAAACACTGCTGGCGCTCGGTATTGAAATCGCCGACGCGCTGGACGCCGCCCACAGCAAGGGCATCATCCATCGCGACATCAAGCCCGCAAACATCTTCGTTACCAAACGCGGTCAGGCTAAGCTTTTGGATTTCGGTCTAGCAAAAGTGGCGGAATACAGCGAGAATACCGTCACCGATCCCACGCCGCAGATGACCAGCCCGGGGTCGACCATTGGTACCGTCACTTACATGTCGCCCGAGCAGGTGCGGGCTGAGGAAGTAGATACACGCACCGATCTGTTTTCTTTCGGCGCCGTGATGTACGAGATGGCCACCGGAAAACTAGCTTTTCAAGGCAATAGCAGCGGCGTTGTTTTCGAGGCGATCCTTAATCGCACGCCGCCGCGTGTATCGAGCGTTAACCCGGTCATTCCCGCTAGACTAGAGGAAGTCATCTTCAAGTCCCTAGAGAAGGACAGGGATTTGCGCTACCAGACCGCTGCCGAACTACGCAGCGATCTAAGGCGGATCAAGCGGGACTTGGCGTCAGTGCTGGTGGACACTGTTGGATCGCAATCGAAAGTTCCTGTAACGGTTGCCTCAACGTCTGCATCACACCCAAGGAATCGACTCGTCGCACTGCTCGTCGGCTTAGGCCTCTTGGTAGGCGCAGTTTTCGGGCTATTAGCTGGCAAGCATGTCTGGCAGACAGCACCTTCGGCACCGCTTTATCATGAGATCACCTTCCGTCGGGGCCTGATTCCTACAGCCCGGTTTGCTCCTGACGGGCAAACCGTCTTGTACAGCGCCGCCTGGCAAGGAAATCCTCTCGAGATATTCACCGCGCGCCCGGGATCGGTCGAATCCCGGTCTCTGGGACTGGGGAACGCTCAGCTCTTAGCCGTTTCCTCGTCGGGCGAAATGGCGCTCTCATTAGACAACCATCTCATCGGAACATGGGTAAGTTCTGGAACTCTGGCCCGAGCGCCGCTGGCGGGCGGTGCGCCTCGCAAGGTTCTTGAAGACGTGCAGTGGGCTGATTGGTCTCCTGATGGAAACGAGCTGGCCGTAGTGCGAGGCGTGGGCGGCCGCAACCGGCTAGAGTACCCCGTAGGCAAGGTCCTGTACCAAGCCAGCGGTAGCTGGATCAGCCACCCTCGTGTATCTCCCAAAGGCGACATCATTGCGTTTCTCGATCATCCGGTACAGGGGGACGACAGCGGTTCCGTAATGGTGGTGGATCTTTCGGGTAACAACCGGAAGTTGTCGCACGACTGGTACAGCGCCCAGGGACTTGCTTGGTCACCCGATGGCAAGGAAGTCTGGTTCACGGCCAGGGCGATGGGCGCGGACCGTTACCTTTCCGCCGTCAATCTTTCTGGTAATGAACGTTTGGTAACACGCATACCAGGTACGCTAATTTTGTTCGACATTTGGCGAGATGGACGAGTGCTGATGGCGCGCGCTAGCCGACGCCGCGAACAAATGGGCTCTTTGGAGGGCGCTAGAGAGCGCGATCTCTCCTGGCTCGATTACTCCTGGCCCGCCGACCTCTCTGCCGACGGTAAGACTCTTCTTTTTGATGAAGAAGGAGTAGGTGGGGGAGTACGGTTCGGCAAAGGACAAGAGCTGACTTATGCGGTTTACATGCGCAACACAGACGGTTCTGCGGCAATTCGACTCGGTGAGGGCGCAGCAGCGGCACTTTCACCCGACCAGCAGTTTGTGATCGCCCAAACGCCTGGATCCCCAGCACAACTTGGCCTGCTGCCAACGGGGCCCGGCGGAGCGAGGGCGCTTACCAGCGACGACATTAACCACGATACAGCGCGCTGGATGCCTGACGGGAAGCGTTTCATCTTTGCGGGGAATGAACTGGCCCACGGTGTGCGGCTTTACGTCCAAGACGTCACCGGGGCTAAGCCGCAGGCCATCACACCAGAAGGAGTGAACGGAACCACCTTCGCAGTTTCACCCGATGGTAAGTTCGTGGCCGGCATCGGGCCAGACGGAAAAGGTTGGCTTTACCCAATCGATGGAGGTCAGGCAGCTTCGATCCCAGGTGTGCAACCTGGGGAGCAGCCCATCGGCTGGACCCAGGACAGCAAGTCACTCTACGTCTATAGGCTCGGCGAAGTTCCCGCCAAGGTTTATCGCTTGGACCTTGGGACGGGGCAGCGAATACTTTGGAAGCAGCTCATGCCAGCTGATCCCGCAGGCGTCTCAACCATAGGGCCGATCCTGATCACTCCCGACGGAAAGACATATGTCTACGGTTTTCACCGAACGCTCGCAGATCTCTACCTCGTTGAGGGCCTAAAGTAGTTTTCCATCGGCTTGTTCGCGGGAAGGCGTCGCCTTGCGACATCCAAGATCCCGAAACAACCCAAGTTGGTGTACGCGAAGCTGCTGTCTACGATGGCCCGCGCGCTCGGACTTTCGACTGTTGTAAGCGTCACAAGATCGCCCGGCTTAGCTATTGCAGCGATTGTAGCGTCGTGGGTGCGATCCGAAGGCTGCTGCCAAATGTCCAACTTAACCCTGACGTCGTACCGTAGTCGCTGCCGGGTAAGTTGCCCGGCGGCCGAGTGTCCCAGTTACCGTAGCACGAGAGATTCCACGAGAGGCTGCCGGTAATCTTGATGCAGTAGGACGCGTTGGTGGAAAGAAACACGCGGCCAGCATCGGTAAGAACCGGGAGCAGAAATACACTAAAGGTCGAGATTTGTCTTATTGAACTTGAAGAGTTTCACATCCGCATTGATCAAGCCCGTGGCAATGTTCTGCGTAGGTATGGGGACGATGGTTGGATTGTAAACTGTGTTCTGCCAGGCGAAGCCGCCCAACACGGAAATCGTGGTGCGGTTGGTGTTCTTCAAATAACGTCCAATGCCGCCACCGACGTAATTCTGATGCGCGATGCCCAGCTCCGAGCTCTGCAGGAAACCATCGAAGCCACCATAAAAGTAATTGTTCCAGGGCAAGAGGTGCGTTCCCCCAAGAGTCAGCTGGTTGTGGGTGGATGTAGTCGTGCCGCTAGCGGTAGACAGGTTCGACCTTATGCCAGCCTCGGCCCCCCCCCAGCGTTCTCGCGGGTACGCGGCTAGCCCGCTGATGTTGTATTGGACGGATTGATTGCCCTTGGAGTAGATCGTTCCAAAGTTCACGCCGCCCGTGAATCGCTGGAAGAACTTTCTTGAGGTCACGGCAACATCGACAACGTGCGAACTGTCGAGCACCACTTTGTTCTCTGGGGTCTAGGCTACCTTAATCTCCAAGGGGCGGCCGGCAGGAGTCTCCGTGCTGTATCCATGAGATATCGGACCAGCTGCAGGTCACAAATGCCTACGCCTGATATGGAACGCCAGTTGGCAGCGGCGGGAAAACATTGTTGCCTGATTTAGCGAGCATCAGCTCTGGCTCAACGGGCGCATTCCACCTGACTGTTGAATCGTCCGAGCAATTTTGCTAGTACCTCCCTGTCAATCTTGACAGCGGACTTCGCCCTTCTTGCCTCGTAGGATTTGGCCAGCCTTTGCATAGGGGTTTCCCTGATCTATAGTTGGTCTTGTCACGAGGCGAAGCATGCTGGGGAAACAGAGGTCTAGAGTCCGAAGTATACAAATTGGCATTGGCCCGACTCCCGGTTCGTCTGATCGCCATGCGGGCTCGTCGGTGAGGATGTCCACGAACCGGAATCGGAAAAGGCGTAGCTCTTCACACTTCCCGCAGACGCACCTACAAGCGAAGAATCCAGCAAGCTGCTGGCCCCGATCATCAAGCCGCTGCCATCGTTCGAAGAAATGGTTCCGGGTAAGAAAGCGGCTCAGGGGCAAACCATTTTGCAGCGGCCTCGGAATAGGAGAAAGTTCCGGGCGACCGCTGCAACGCCAGTGATGTGACTTTGTTTCAAGAAGTGCGATGAAGACTCTACTCATGATCGCAGCTTTGGCTGAAGCTGCAACCGGTGTGATCCTGCTCGCATATCCGCCCATTGTGATCAGGCTGCTTTTTGGAGGAGAGATTGCCGGAGCGGGAGTCATTATGAGCCGCATCGCCGGCATCTGCCTGTTCGCTTTGGGCGTCGCTTGCTGGCCAAAGGCCAATGGCCATCAGGCCTTCTACGGAATGCTGACTTACAGCATGTTAGCCATACTCTACCTGATCGTGTTGGGGGTTGGCGGCTCCGGCGGGGTTTTGCTGTGGCCTGGGGCGGCAGCTCACGCCGGTCTGTCGGGCCTGCTCGTGTGGCTGCGGCGAAAGAAACAAGGAATGGCGAAAGCAGGCCGCACTGCGTGACTTATAGGAATGCAGTCTCAAGATGCAATTGAGAAGGAGGGATGTATGAATCGGTTGGTGCAATCACGGAATGCTATTTCGGTTGTTGGAGCAATCGCCATAGGCTCGGTGGTCCTCTTTGGCTGCTCCATCGCCGCTGCCCAGAACCAGCAGCTCGAAGAGAAGCTCATGGCATTGAAGCAACACCAGGAAATCAACAAACAGAAGCTGGCGCAATACACTTGGCAGGAGACAGAAACCATCAGCATCAAGGGCGAGGTGAAGGACACGAAGGTCTACCAAGTCCAGATGGTGAACGGGCAACAGCAGAAAACAGAAATCAGCAATCAGCAGGCGCAACAGGGCGGCCGTGAAGGACGCTTGAAAGAACACGTCGTAGAAAAGAAAAAAGAGGAATACCAGGACTACGGTCAGCAGATTGGCGCGCTGGCGAAGCAGTACACTACGCCCAATCCCGAAGCCCTGATGCAGGCCAAGCAGGCCGGCAATATTTCGCTGGTACCCGGAAACGGAACCGCGAGCCTCGTGGTCAAGAACTATGTGAAGCAGGGTGACTCCATCACTTTCACTCTCGATCCGCAGTCGAAGCAATTACAGGACGTGCGGGTGGCGTCGTATTTGAATGACCCCAGCGACGCCGTCACGATCTCGGCGGGATTCGCGCAATTGCCGGACGGCACCAACCATGTCGCCAGCACGCTGATCAACGGCGTCAGTAAACAGCTCACCGTTAACGAGCAAAATTCGAATTACCAGATGAGGTGATTATCCATACGCCATGATTTATCAGCGGAGTCGCTCTTTTAGCGGCTGTCGTCACAGCGAGCGAGAAGCAGAAGAGGCAGGCCCAGAGAGGGCAAACCCGCTGGGGATGCCTGATTAGGCTCGGAAGCTTAATCCACTCCTTCGAGATGGAACCCTCGCCTCAGGTAACGACAGCAGCTTGAGCTCGGATCTTCGAAGAAACCTCAACACGTTGGGATTATCTGAGTGAAGCGCATGCCCATACAAGGCGCGAGCCGATCATGATATCCGAGCTCAGTCCGGTGTATATGACCGCGAAACTGGCAGGCGTTGCATCGGCGCCTGAAGTCTTGCCGGGTTACCGGGAATGCCGTGCAGTAGCTGGTATGAGTCCGCTTCGAGCGCGTGTCGAAAATGGGCGCTCGTTCTCGATGAGCCGACAACCTTACCCGAGGGGACGATCGTCGATCTGGTTGCCGACGATGAGGGTGATGACCTCACCAACGAAGAACGGCATGCCTTGCACGAAGCGCTCTCGGCGTCCTGGAAATCCGCAGAAGCAGGTAGTCTCCGGCCTGCCGAGGAAATTCTGGAACAGCTGCGCCGACGGCAGTGAGCCTGCCTGTTCGAACCACACCTGAAGCTGATGCGCAGATCCGCACCATCGACAAGTGGTGGCGCGAGAATCGCACTCGCCCAACCTGTTCGCCGCTAAACTCGCGGCAGCTTTCGATCTCCTCAACCACGCACCACGCATCGGGCGGCCCTATCGGCAGTCTCCAGTACTGGATACGCGCCGCGTTCTGCTCAAGGGAACACGCTATCACGTCACTATGCCGCCTGCCGTGAAGAGGTGAGAGTGCTTGCGGTGTTGCATGCCCGGCGGGGTGTGGGACCGCCGCTCGGAGCGTCCTAACGAACTAGAATATCGGCGTTGCGCGACAAAAGAGACGTTTCCCCTCCACGGAGTTGCCATAATGCGGTTTCGGGCGGTATGGTTCAAAGGTAAACACTTGCCGACTGACCGTTACCTATCTGCCCCGAACGGCTGTCGCTGCTCGGATCTTGTGGCTCCTAGTCTAAAGATCACTTCCGGATGGCCGACGATACGCCCGTGGGCCCTTGGTCCAGAGTATCAATGCTCGTGTTTCCCAGAGGGACCCAGCCCCATAGGAAGGGGCTTTCGCTAAAATCGAGCAATGACATCGAGGAAGACGACAGGGCACAACGCGGGTGATCCAAGTTCCGTCGAGTCGTGGCTGGTCTCCGCAGGACGCGACCGGCGCCCGGGTTCGCCGCTAAACGTGCCGCCATGGCCGGCGTCGAACTTTGTGCTGGGCGATCGCCGAGCGTACTCTCGCGACGACGGCACGCCGGGCTGGGAGGCACTAGAAGAGCTCGTCGGCGGCCTCGAAGGTGGCTCTTCGGTTTCCTTCGCCTCTGGCATGGCGGCGATAGCGGCGATTTTCGATCAACTCCCCGCAGGCTCGGTCGTGGCCCTGCCGGACGACTGCTACCAGGGTGTCGCGGGACTCGCCAAAGCTGGACAAAGCCGCGGCCGGTGGACCGTGCATCGCATCGCCGTGGCCGACACTGCAGGCTGGATCGAGATGTGCGGCGTGGCTGACTTGATTTGGCTGGAGTCGCCTTCAAATCCGCTACTGACGGTGGCGGACCTGGACACCATCTGCGCCGCACCGCGGAAGCGTGGCGCGATCCTGGGCGTGGACAACACCTTCGCTACGCCGCTCAATCAGCGTCCACTGGCGCTAGGGGCCGACGTAGCTGTGCATTCGGTGACGAAGTTCATCGGTGGACACTCGGACCTGCTCGGGGGCGTCGTCATCGTGCGCGACGCGAACCTGCTAGCTGCGCTGAGGCAGGCGCGGGAGCTCGCGGGTGCAACACCCGGCACCCTCGAAACGTTTCTCGCGGTCCGCGGGGCTAGGACGCTGGCACTGCGGCTGGAGCGTGCACAGCGCAACGCGATGACACTGGCCGAGCGCCTCGCCCGCCATCCAAACGTCACTCTCACACGCTATCCCGGCCTGGCGAGCCACCCAACTCACGAGGCCGCGCGACGCCAACTCAAGGGTTTCGGCACGATTATCTCGTTCGACGTGGGTGGCGACGCCTCCAATGCCGACGCCGTGTGCGCTGGATTGCAGCTCATCCAACACGCCACTAGCCTGGGCGCGGTCGAATCCACCATCGAACGGCGGGCCAGCGTTCCTGGGCAGGAGCACCTGCCTCCGGCACTGCTGCGGCTGAGCGTGGGGATCGAGGCGGTCGATGACCTTTGGACCGATCTGCATCGAGCGCTGCGCAACGCGTCGTAAGTGTAGTACTGGAGCCAGAACCGTGCGATTAGGCGTCGTCGCGCCGACTGCATACAGCTAATGCGTTCAGACTGTGCGATTCGCTGGTGGCCGGACGACGGAGATATCGCAAGTTGGGTTCTGGCGCCCACTGCAAAGCTGGCAGGATTACTCCCCCCAACGGTATAGGGTTTACTGAACTTTCAGGCGATCAGTAAACACTTGCCGACGAGAGGCGCGGGTAATCGGGTGCCATCAGCGGGATCCGTGACAACAACATTCTCACTCGGTTCATAAAACCTGCCGCCCGTGCGCTGGAGCTGCCTTGGGTCAATTGGCGAAGTCTATGGACCTCTGATGCGACCTGGCTGAAGATGGCTGGCGCCGATGTGAAGGATGCTCAAGCACAGATGCGTCATTCCAGAGCGAGCACTACGCTGGATATTTATGAGCAGTTCGTTCCGGAGTCGCAACAACGGGCCGTGGAAAAGCTGAGCAGCTTAAGTCAACGAGTAAACTGAAAACTGAATTGGAACCAAATGGAACCAGCGGGCCAAATGACGAGTGCTAAGTTGCTGAAAACATGGTGGCCAGGGACGGAGTTGAACCGCCGCCAGCACTTTTCAGGGCTGGACACTCCTATTCGCAAGCAACTGAAAACATGGGGCTTGTCTCCGAAAATGACCATTTTCCAAGGCTAGTTTTTGTCACCAGAAGTGCACCAAATCAACACCAGGCATGCCAACTGTTCGCCACGAAGAAGATATTGCCAGCTCTGAGGAGACTGGTGGAAGAATGCCAAGCGTTGATTTGCGGCAGACGCGAAATACCAGCAGGTCGCCCCACACGTCTTATGTTCGAACGTGAAGGCACTCGATGAGCTTACTGATGAGATCGCCTCTACCTTTCTATATCTGCACCCTGGCATGTCCGGTGGTTGTTTCCCAGGCAAAAGAAAAGTGCGGAGCGGAAATCAAGCTATTACTTCAGCCGACTGAGCTTCACTCCGCCCTGAAATCGTTTAATGTTCAAAGAGAGTCCATTGGCTCAGGAGAGAAAGCCAAATGCCAAAATGTGATGTTACCAAGTTGAATGTGCGATAGGAACCCAAGGAATTGGGGGAGAATCCACTCGGTCTTTTTCAGTCGACAGCTTTTAGCCTCCTGCGGCCGCGGCTTTCTGGCCTACCATGACTGCGTTCTGCATCTCTTCGAACAGGTTGCCAATCGCTGCGGGCGAGTGAGACACAAAGATGGTGTTGCTCCTGTCCTGTGTGCCGATTTCCTTCATGGTATCCAGATACTGAGTCACGAGCACCAGCATCATCACGTCCCGCGGCGTGGTGCCCTCGACCGCAGCGGAAAAGGCTTCCACCGACTGTTTTAATCCGTCGATGATGGCTTTTCTTTGATTGGCGATGCCCTGGCCTTGCAAAGCTTTGCTTTCGGCTTCGGCTTCGGCCTGTTTGACTTTAAGGATCTTCTCGGTTTCGCCGCCCGCTGTAGCGGCAACCTGCTCGCGCTGGGCAGCGTTGATTTCGTTCATCGCGGCTTTCACCTTTTCGTCGGGCTGGATGTCGGTAACCAGGGCTTGGTCAATAGCATACCCGTAAGTCTTCATCACATCATCGAGCCCTTGCTTAATGGCGATGGCGATGTCAGATTGCTGCAGAAAAGCGTCGTCTAGGTTCATCTTGGGCACATGCCCGAGAATGACGTTGAACACATAAGAAGAAATCTGCTGTCTGGGGTTCGCAAGCTTGTAAAAAGCCTCGTACACCTTGTCCGGAATTACGTGATACTGCACCGAAACTGGCATTTTGACAAAGACGTTGTCCTTGGTCTTGGTCTCGACGTCGAGCGCAAGCTGTTGGACGCGTAGATCCATCCGCCCGGCAATCTGGTCGAACCACGGCAATTTGAAATTAATTCCCGCACTGCCCACGCGAAGAAACTTGCCCATGCGTTGGATAACGGCAGCTTCGGCAGTGCGGACCTGAAAGAACCCACTCAGAAGCGTGCCCAGCAGGAAAACACCGACCACGGCATAGACGATAAACAGCAGAGTGTTGCCAACCTCCATAGGTCCTCCTTGGGGCCGTGTAACCCCGCCGGTGCGCTGTCAAACTAACATCCTGAGTCTGATGTGTCTGCAATCCCGACACTTTCGCAGGCAAGTAACAAGTGCAGATCTTAGTGGGACTCGAACTTCAGCTCGATTATTTCCTTGGTTGGCTGGGGACCGGCTTCAAATTTCCATTTGTGGACTGCGTCCACCGCCGCCTGCGCCAGCACCGGATTTCCGCCCACGACCTCGGTCGTCTTGACCTTCCCATCGGAGCCAACCAAGAGGATCAATTTCACGGCTCCATGAATGTTGGTCCGGATCGCCAGTTCAGGGTAGCTCGGGGCGACTTGCACAACGACTTTACGGTGCGCCATTGGCTGATCCTGGGCTAGGGAAAAAACCGACCAGGCGATCATCATCGTCGCGCACACCAGAAGCGAGAAGGCAGTCCTTCGTTTCATCGAGGCAAGGATCAAGCTTACTGGGTCAAAGGAGCAGAAGCAGCTAACCAAAGTAACCTAGCAAAACTTGCGTTAGTCTCGTGAACGCGAGCCGTTGGAGTCGAAAATACCGACCGGTGGCAAATTGCTTGGATAGTCGCTCTCATGCTTATATTGATGATTGGATTGAAATGCGCTCCGGAAATTGGGCGCATTTCCTGCCAGCTCAAACCGTACGTGAGGTTCTCCCTCATACGGCTTACCGATTATCTTTCTTCCTGGAGCGTTCAAAGTTGTTGCCGCATAACCCTGCCAGGTAGAAGTGCTCCACTCCGCTGCACGCAAACCAAGCTGGGAAATAGGCCCGCTTCGAGCGTCCCCGAGTACCTTGATGATGCGCCAGAAATGACCTGCGTAATCGGAGCCAGAGATAGGGAAACCCGGACAGGGTGGAGCTAATGAGGCACTCTCAGAGGAAACGGAGAGCTCCGGCTAGGCTCGATCTACGTCCCACGGCGCCATTTCCTGACCCAACAACGCTGAGCAGGCCCCGAAAAAACAATTGCAGGAGCCGACCTGACTTTTTCACAGGGAAGGCCGCCGACAATGGAGACCGACGAGCGAACAAGCTCCATTGAGCCTGCCGGGGTAATGGCGATGGCATGCAGGCAGAGGAGACCAGACCCAACACGGGAAGCCTAACTCAACGAATCAGATGAAGCGTTTGAGGTCCCTTGCTCACTGCGTCAGTAACCAGTCGTTGATCAAAAGTGGCCAGTTGGCCCTCGTGCATGCGGGCAAGCGCCAAAAGATAACTATCCGTCACGTGAGCGGAGTCCAGAAGACGTGCTGCGTTTACATGTTCTCGGTCGAACAAAGACACATCGTCGGGCCAAAACGCATGGCCAGACAACT
>Ga0187778_10002190_pt1 | contig 13364 bp, 10 predicted proteins | sample 1015_Q2_SP5_20_M_FD_132418 | JGI IMG/M metagenome (GOLD analysis project Ga0187778, IMG submission 132418) | Tropical peat soil microbial communities from peatlands in Department of Meta, Colombia - 1015_Q2_SP5_20_MG | ecosystem: Environmental > Terrestrial > Soil > Wetlands > Peat | place... | reverse complement strand
GAGGCGGGCAGACCGAAATACCACGTGCTGAGATTCCAAATGATCGCGGCCACGAGCAAGGCAAAAACCATCGCGAACCCGGCTTTGCTTCCCACTTGCAAAATCAATTCCACCGGCAGCAAGGAGATGATGCCGAACGCCACCAGGCCGGTTGAGGTCACAACTCCAAGAAAGTTCCACAACCCTGACCACACCACCGCCATGTGCGGTTCCAGGGAATGCGTGTAGATCACCGTGGCCACTGCATTCGCCGTATCGTGGAAGCCGTTTACGAACTCAAAACCCAAGGCCACCAGCAGCGCCAAGCCCAGCAACAGGAACGGCAGCACCGACGTACTGTGAACTGCCGAAAGGTCGTTAATAAGACTGGAGCCGGCATAGATGACCCCGATGATCAGGACAACTCCGAAGATCAATATGCTTAGCTTGCCCGGCTTTCTCTTAATTTTAGCTTCCAGGGCCGGGACTGCCTCCGGTCCGGGCGTTATTGGGGACGGAAACGCTGGCGCTGCACTCATGGGAATCTCCTGGTACGGGCGTTGACTGGAACCAACTTGGTGCTGAAGTTTAATACGGGTTTGTTACAGGAGTGTTAAAACCCGCGTAAGATATTGGGCTAAAACCCTGTGATTAGCCCGGCACCGCGTAAATCCTCGTCAACCATGTCGTCTTGAGCGAAGCTTTGGCTTTCGGCGCGAAAGCCAAAACGCAGTCGAAAGATCCCCTGTAGGTTGCGGCGGCTGCGGCATCGCGGGGAATTCTCTGATCTGATGCTGGGAGGTCTTCTGCCGGGTGCCCCATCCTAAACAGAGCGCTCTTTGCGAAGTTAGGGTGGGGAAGTTGGGAGGATTCTCACATCCCCGCCCTTCGCTGCGCGATAGGACGGGCCACCCGCCGGAATCGTCCCATTCCAGCGTTTTCTCTGCAGGCGAATGCAACGAACGCCTAAGGCGGGGACAGGTCTGCCGCATTGTTCGGTTTTCGTAACAAAATGATGTACCTGCTTGACTTTCGATTTGCGGCATAGAAAATTCTTAGCGGTTGCGTCGCCCCGGAGGTTATCACCGTCCTACCCGCGAGGTGGTTATGGCAAATGACAAAGCGGCTGACCAGCAAGCCACCGTCCAGACCTTAAAGGTGCAATATGCGGCGGCATTTCGCAAATACTCGGCCGCGCAGCCCAGCGCATATAAAGCCTCCGACGATGAAGCCGCGGCGAAGCTCAGGGCCGCCGACACGCGGGAACGTAAGTTTTTTCTCGAACGCCTGCGGCTTCGTTTAAAGGACACGGGAGTTTCCGCAGGCGATATTGGGGCGCTCGAAAAACCGGATTTCCTGCCTCCGGCTGCTCCCACGCCTTCGATTTTGAAATATGCCCGAAACGCGATGCTCGTGATCCACGGCATCGGAGAACAGGATCCCTACGAGACCCTGGATCAATTCGCGCGCAATCTGACCCGCTATCTGCGCTATGAGGGCGGCATGGAAGATTTGACGCTCAGCGCGCAGAAAATCGATCACAACGATTCGGTTGAAGCCATGATCCGCCTGGAAACGGCCCAGCACGGGCCACAAGCCAAGGGTGGTCAGCAGCGGGCGTACATTGATGTTTACGAATATTACTGGGCCCCGCAAACCGAGGACAAGATCAGCTACCTGCAGACGATTTACTGGCTGATCCGAACCACGCTCACGCCCATCCGCATGCTGGACCAGAACGTTCGCATAATCGAAGGCGAGCCTGACTCGGAGAAGATGACGCGCGGAGCGATTCTGGGCCGCGAGCTGTGGCGCATCGCGATGCTCTACGTTCCCCTGGCATTCATGCTGGTTTTTCTGGCAGGATGGCTGCCTTCTGCGCTCCAAAGCTTGGGCCCGCTGAAGGATATAGCGCTGCACTGGAAGTGGACTGACGATGATCACGTCGTGCGGGTGATCATGACGGTGTTGTTTGTGATTGCGCTGGTGATGTACTGGGTAGTGCTGAAGCAATTGCTGGCGAAGTGGCTGCGCTGGATGCGCCAGCAAACCGCCATGGTCGATTCCTGGGTGACGGCCAATACGTTTATTGCCGGCACGCTGGCAACTCTAGTGGCGATTTTGATTGGCTATGGGCGTGGCGTACGCCTCGACCAATATTTCAAACCCGTTCTGAACAGACCTGTCGTCTATGCGGTACTCAGCTTCGCCATCGCGTGGTTCCTGAAATATTTTCTGGCAGATTACGTGGGTGACGTAGCGGTGTACGTGAATGTCGACGCCAAAGCGAAGAACTATGCAGTGCGCTGCGCGATCCTGAACGGAGCCACCACGGCCATCGACCGCATTCTCAAAGACCAGATTCGGGATTATGAAAATGTGATCGTCGCCGGGCATTCGCTGGGAAGCGTAATTGCCTATGACAGCCTCAACGAGCTGATGAACCGCTGCCTGCCGGGCACCGGGCCGGCCATTTATGCCACGCCCGACCAGATTGTCGGATCGCAGCCGCCGCGGACAGCAATCCACCGCGACGACCTGGCCCGCATCAAGGGACTGGTAACCTTTGGTTCGCCGCTCGACAAGGTTTATTACTTCTTCCGGCAAAACGTGCCCGAAAGCCAGAGCGTGCGCGCGCAAATCCTGTCATTATTGCGTTCCTTCGACACGCGTTCGTCAAACAACGACTACGGAATCTATAAACTGCAACACTACCTCCCCGACCAGTTGAGCGCTGTGACGTGGCTGAACGCCTGGTCGAAAGAGGATCCGGTCAGCGGCATGCTGCACTTCTACACCAAGGTCATCCGCCAGGAGTTTGATTACTTAATTCCTGTCTATGCGCACCTGAGTTACTGGGAAGACTTGCGCTTCTATGCCTTCTTCGCCGAGCCATTGTTATTCGGGCGATCCATGGCCGTACTACCCAAGTTCAGGTATGTATCGGTGTAAGGAGCCTCTGCAGCCCGGTGCCCATCCTAAACTGAGCGCTCTTTGCGAAGTTAGGGTGGGAAATTTTCGACATTGAAACCCCTGACATCCCTGCCCTTCGCTCCGCGATAGGACGGGCCACCCACTCCGCTCAGGATGACCACTAACAGGGTCAGTCTTGGCAAGGCAGCCCATGGTCCTTGCATTCCTGCGCTTCCCTCTGGGAGACTATTTCTTTATCGTCCTAGCGCACAGAAAGAAGGCCTAATTATGAGCACTGTACAAGAGATTCCTACCGCAGCCCTATCACCACTTCGACCTCCCAGACGTTATCTCTTCGGCCCCGGTCCAAGCATGGTGCATCCGCGGGTGTATGAGGCGCTGGGCAAGCCGATCGTCGGGCATCTCGATCCTTATTTCTTTCAAATCATGGGAGAGATCGAGCAACTGTTGAAGCTGCCCTATGGGACAACCGATGGCGTTACGATGGTGATTTCCGGAACTGGCAGCGCAGGCATGGAAGCTGCCGTCGCCAACTTCGTCGAGCCGGCGAAAAAGTTCGCGGTTTTTGCCAACGGCTATTTTTGCGACCGCATCAGCGAGATGGGAAAGCGCCAGGGCGCCAACCTGGTGCGCTTCGAGAAACCCTGGGGTGAAACTTTTAGTGACGATGAAGCGCGCGACTTCATCCGGCGCCAAAAACCCGATGTAGTTGCCTTCGTGAATGCTGAGACCTCCACAGGCGCGCTACAGCCCGGCGATGCCATCTGCGCCGCCGCTCACGAAGTTGGGGCGCTCGTCATTGCCGATTGTGTGACCTCACTGGGTGCGATGCCCATCAACGCCGACCGAACCGGAATCGATGTCGCCTACAGTTGCACGCAGAAAGGGCTGAGCTGTCCGCCTGGACTTTCACCGATGTTTCTTTCGCAGCGCGCCATCGACTGGCTCAACAAGCGCGCGACCACGCCGCGCACCTGGTACCTCGATTTGAAGCTGATTCGCGATTACACCACGGTCTCGCATCGCTATCATCACACCGCGCCGATTTCCATGTTTTATGCGCTGCGCGAAGCCCTGGCGGTGATCGCAGAAGAGGGAATTGAGAATCGCTGGGAGCGGCATCATCGTTGCCACAAAATGTTCGTAAAGGGCGTGGAAGCGATGGGACTGCGCATGCATGTCGCCGAAGGTCACCGCATCTGGACGCTCAATACGGTGGACGTTCCGCAAGGCGTCGATGACGCTAAGGTGCGGGCGCGCCTGCTCGCAGAACAAGGAATCGAGATTGTTGGCGGCTTCGGGCAACTGGCAGGCAAAGTGTTTCGCGTCGGAATCATGGGGCCGCTCGCGACCGAAGACCACGTAAACTTTTTGCTGCGCGAATTCAAAAAAGCGCTGAACGCGGAAGGATACCGGCACTAAGAATTCCGCGCCCTGCCAACTCTGTTGTGAACCGCAGCATCGAAAATACTGCACTATCCTTAGTGCATGGTCGGGTGTGATCTGCGATACCGTGCGTTGGAACCGTTATTGTTAAAGTTGGTGCGCACTGCCTTTTCTCTCCCATCTCTTCTCAAGGCAGTTGGTGTCTACTGGTAACGGATGCCGGAAGTCGAAAAATCACAGCCGGAAACGCAGGAGATACTCAGCAAACCCATTCGCGAATTGGGGCTGAAGGTCGAAGGCTCCCCGCTGGAGCGCTTTGTGCAGCAGTTGTATCGCGAACTGGAAACCAAGAAGCTGATGAAGTTTCGGCCGCCCGTCTATCTCACAGACGAATGGGGCTGCCCGTCGGGAGAGCCCATCATCGGCATTCCTTTTTATCTCGCGCATCCGCAACTGGCGCAGCTGGAAAAAGAGACCAACGACCTCGAAGACTCGCGCGAGATCATGATGATCCTGCGGCACGAGGCCGGGCACGCCTTTAACTATGCCTACAAGCTGCACCGCACGCCGGAATGGAAGCAATTGTTCGGCCCCTTCCGCAGGCCTTACCACGATTCATACCGGCCGGTACTGTTCTCGCGGAATCACGTTCGCTATTTGCCGGGATGGTATGCGCAAAAACATCCCGACGAAGATTTTGCCGAAACCTTTGCGGTGTGGTTGACGCCGCGCTCGGCGTGGCGCAAACGCTATCGCGGCTGGGGCGCGATGGCGAAGTTGCTCTATGTCGATCGCATCGCGCGGGAGCTGGCCAACTTTGATCCCCTGCGCCGGCGGGCAGAAACCGACGTGACGGTGAACGAAATGGAAATGACCGTCGCGGAGTTCTACCACCGCAATGGGCAGCAGATCCAGCTGGGCGATCTTCTGCTGGATACCGACCTGCGGGACATTTTTGACGCCTCCAAACGACGCAAGAGTGCTAAGCCGGCCGCACAGTTTTTGCAGCAGCATCGGAAAACCGTCGTGGACAAAGTCGCTTACTGGACGGGCGCCCAGCGTCCGCTCGTGAAGAAGCTGGTAGAGGCGGTGGAGAAACGTCTTGCCGAACTCAATTTATTTGCCGATTTAAACCGCGAGTCGGAACATCTGGTGCAAATCACGGTGTATGCCACCGCAATGGCAATTAACTACGTGGCGAAAGGAAAGTTCGTACAACCATGAACTTTGCAACTCGCGCTCACTCGGGATGACAAGCAACTTAATAGCCGGAGGGCAGGAATGGTCAGCGCAAAGCTGAAAGTCGCAGTGCTCTACGACGTGTGGGGAGACGAAGAAGAAGCCTCCAAGCCGGAAGAGAAAATTTCCGCAAAAAAGAAGAAAAAACCGCGCAGCAAGAGCAAACGAGAAAAAGAAGACCGGGAAGAAATCTTCGAAGCCTTGGAAAAACTCGGTCATGAGCCTTCCTATCAAGTTTTAGACGGAACACCGCAGTGCCTCGTTTCCCTGGCAAAGTGCGGCGCCGACCTGGTCTTCAATCTCACGGAAGCCTTTGCCGGCGATGACACCAAGGAAATGAATGTTGCGGCGTACATGGATCTACTGGGCATGCAGTACACCGGCGGAGGGCCACATGCGCATTTCTTGGCGCAGGACAAAGCCACGGCCAAGAAGATGTTCGCCTTTCACGGTATCAAGACGCCTTTTTTTGCCAGTGCTTATCGCGGGCGCATTGAGCATGCTCATGACATCTCATTTCCGCTGATCGTCAAGCCGGTCTGGGAAGACGGCTCAATCGGCATCGACGTTGGGGCGGTGGTAAACAGCATTAAGGAACTAATGCAGCGGGTGGAATACATTCAGGACGAATTCGACTCGCCCGCGCTGATCGAGGAATATATCGAAGGGCGTGAGATCTATGGGGGCATCCTGGGAAGCTACGAAACGGCAGAAGCATTGCCGCTCGTGGAACTCGACCTTTCCAAGCTGCCAGATGGGATTCCAAGGATTGCCAGCTACGAAGTTAAGTTTGAGAAAGAGACGCAGGTGCACAAGCTGACCAAGTCGCATCTGGTCACGGACCTGGACGAGGAAACCACCAGAAAGCTTCAGGAAAAGGCATTGGCAGCATATCGCGCGGTCAAATTGCGTGACTATGGACGCATCGACATGCGCCTGACGGATAAAGGCGAGGTGTATGTGATCGAGGCCAACCCGAATCCCTGGTTGTCTAGCAAACAGGAGTTCGCCATGGCTGCCAAAGCCTCCGGGCGCTCCTACACCGACTTGATTAGCGAAATCGTGAACATGGCGCAGGCACGTTACACGCCGTCAACCTCCCGGGTAGAATGCGTGCTCTAGATTCTTCTAAGGCCCCTACAGCAATGAATGTATTGCCCGGCATAAGACTTGTGCGTAAGTTTGTGCGTACAGTGAATAATTCCGGGGTTCAGGCTCTGGTCTCCCGATCGTGAGCGCAGAACCCAGACGGATTCGGAGTTCGATCATGACGCACGATTTGGCCGATTTTGGCACCTTATATCGTGCGGCATTCGCAGAGCGGGACCCGCAGAGAAAGCAAGTATTGCTGAGCCAGGTGCAACGCGCAATCAGCAATACGGAGCCGGATGAAGGGGCTTCGGGCCACAAGTTCGCCCCCGAGTCAGTACCACTATCAAAAGTTAGCGCTGCCGCATAGCCTCACCGCTCCAATTCGTCCGCCAGAGTCTTGCCGCAGAAATCCACCACAGTCTTTCTACTAACTCCCCTTGATTACTTAATGCCTTCCCTGTGCGCTGTGGCATATCGCCACACACCCTGGGTCACGACCCTAAGTGACTCCTGTCACAGCAGATAAAACTGTCCCAGCAGAGAATTTCATCAGCCAGCGGCGTGAGCTGCGTGGTTTGTTTACAGAATCAGAGGGTTGCCGATGGCGAATTTCGCAACAGTTACGAAAGGTCGAGACAGCCACGGTTTCTCCTCAAAGCCGTACAAATCTATACAGAGGGAAGCAATCATGAAGATGACGAAGATTGCGGTGTTGGTGCTGACCATCGCCGTAGCGCTGTTCATTTTGATTCCCAGCTTGTCTTGGGCCGAAGACGGAGCCGCAATTTATAAAGCCAAATGCGCGGTATGTCATGGTGCCGATGGAGCTGGCAAACCGGCCGCTAAAATCCCCAGCCTGGTTTCCGATGATGTTAAAAAGCTGTCGGACGCCGACCTGACGGATTTTGTTGCCAATGGAGGCCCGAACAAGAAAGCAACCCACGCCTTTGCCAGCAAGGGTCTGGCCCCCGACCAGATCAAGGCGGTTATCGAAGCAGTTCGTGGTCTGCAGAAGAAGTAAATTTCGCTGTTCCTGATTCGTACGGCCACAGTGCGCCACAACGGCGCGTACGGCTGCGGAAAGCGCAAGGGTGAGCCATGAGCCAAGGTGGGCCATGAAAACGACCGGCTCAATTCGGCCGAGGGAAACAGCAACCGGCCGCCTCCTAGCCAGCCAGGAATCCCCTTATCTGGCTTTCCAACCAGGAACAGCCATCCCGGGTCCGGTGCTCACTTCCGGACCCGGTGCTTCTTTTGGGATCCGTCATGCGAAGCCCGAGTGCGCGCTTAGCAGATTAGTTCCGGCTCTTTCCTCCTTTCATTCCTATTTCATTCCGCCGGAACGGAAATCCCACTGGGGAGCAGTAGGGAGACAATTTCATGAGCAAGGCTCTGTTATATGACGCGACCATATGCATCGGCTGCAAGCAATGTGAAGTCGCCTGCGCCCAGCAGAATAAGTTGCCCTACAACGACCAGATAGCTGCTGAGCCTATACAGTCGGAACATAAGTACACGGTTGTTCTTACCAAAGAAGATAAGTTCATGCGGCGGCTGTGCATGCACTGCGAGCATCCGGCCTGCGCCTCAGTTTGTCCGGTAGGAGCATTTCACAAAACCGCCGAGGGGCCGGTGGTTTATGACGTTTGGAAGTGCATCGGCTGCCGCTACTGCATGGTAGCGTGCGCTTTCGCCCAGCCTAAGTACGAATGGCAATCGCTGAACCCGCGGGTGCGCAAGTGCATTATGTGCCCGGAACGAGTGAAGGCCGGGCAACAGACCGCCTGCGCAGAGATCTGTCCGACCGGCGCTACCAAGTTCGGAGATCGGGATGATCTGATCAGGGAAGCGCAGAATCGCATCCAGCAGAATCCTTCCAACTATCTACCTCACATTTATGGACTGCAAGAGGTTGGCGGGACATCGGTCTTGCTGCTTTCCAGCGTGCCATTTGAGCAGTTTGGCTACCCCAAATCGGAGAAGCTCGGCGACAAGCCGATGCCGGAGTACACGGCGCAGGTGATGTCGAAGATCCCGGATTTCATTCCGCTCTGGAGTCTGGTCCTGGGAGGAGTGTATTGGATCACCCACCGCCGTGAGGACGTTGCCGCTGCGGAGGCGCAGGAGAAACAGATGAAGAAGCACGGGGGTGCGCGATGAAGGTCAAGCCGACGTTTTGGCGGCTGGTGTTTGTGGTCATTTTGTGCCTGGGGGCTTATTCGGCCTTCGTCCGCTACGCGCACGGACTGGGGGCAGTGTCCAACATGAGCGACCAGTTCCCCTGGGGCGTCTGGATCGGCTTCGATGTGCTCTGTGGCGTGATGCTGGCAGCCGGAGCATTTATCGTCACCGGCGCCGTACACCTGCTGAATATTGAGTGGATGCACAGTGTTGTCCGCCCGACCATCTTGACCGCGTTTCTTGGTTATTGCCTGGTGATTGTTGGACTGTTGTTCGATCTTGGACGGCCCTGGTTCATCTGGCACCAGCTCATCTACATGAATCCCCATTCGGTGATGTTCGAAGTGGGTTTCTGCGTCATGTTTTACACCACGGTGCTTTTCTTTGAATTTCTACCCAATGTGCTGGAGCGGTTCAATCTGAAGAAGCCTCTACGCTGGATGAGGGCTGTCATGGCGGTGCTGGTGGTCGCGGGCATTCTGCTCTCCACACTGCACCAGAGCTCGCTCGGCGCCCTGTATCTCATTATGCCGAGCAAGCTGCATCCCTTCTGGTACACACCGGCGCTGCCATTTTTCTTTTTTGCCTCTGCAGTCGCGGTGGGCTTGGCGATGACGATTTTCGAATCGTGTCTCAGTTCCCGCGTTCTTGGGCGGCAGCTTGAACTTCCGGTGCTGGTCCAACTGGGAGACGTTTTGCTGGTGGTGCTCTGGGTTAATGCGCTGCTCCGCTTCGAAGACTTTTTCCATCGCGGACAGTTGCTGAACATCCTCAAGCCGGGTTACGAAGCTTACTTTCTATGGCTGGAGCTGGCGCTGGCCTTCGTGATTCCCATCGCACTGTTGAGCTTTAAGAAGGTTCGTCGCTCGGCGAATGGTTTATATCTGGCCGCGGTGATTTGCCTGCTGGGTTTTGTGACCAATCGACTAAATGTCAGCGTAACTGGCTTTGAGACGTGGGTGGGACATCACTACTTTCCAAAGTGGACCGAGTTCATGATCACGGTGGCAAATGGGGGCAGCGGCTTTGCCCTTGTCGGAATTGCTGTTAAGTACCTGCCGATTTTTCCTGCAGAACCTGCGAGGGCAACCCCACGGGCGCAGGCGGTTACAAGCAATGTAATGGCTGCTCCGGTTTTAGTTGAACATGGCGCGGATTGAGCCAAGCCGGGCTCGTTGGAAAACTCTCACGCACAGCCTCAGCGCGAAACTGATCACGCTGCTGCTGGCCAGCATGCTGATTATTTTTGCCCTCCTGGGATATCTCAATATCCGGTTGCAGCGCCAGCATCTGGAAGCCGCCGCGCTCACCAGCGCCGAGCGGGTGAGCGACGTGATCCGCCGCAGTGCCAATTACTACATGCTGCGTAATGACCGCGAAGGTCTCTATCACATGATTCAGACCGTGGCGGACGAACCGGGCATGGTCAAGGTCAGGATATTCGATAAGGAAGGGCGCATTACTTATTCCACGAATATCGGGGAAGTAAGCCGCATCGTGGACAAAAGCGCAGAGGCCTGTTACGGCTGCCATGCCCAATCCCAGCCCCTGGCACGCCTGAATCGTCCTGACCGCTTTCGCATTTACCGAAACGGCGGTGGCTACCGCGTGCTGGGAATCATTACTCCCATCGAAAATCAGCCGTTATGCTCCAACGCCGCATGCCACGCGCATCCGGCCAGCCAGCAGGTGCTCGGAGTGCTCGATACCAACCTTTCTCTGGCAAAGGCGGACGCCCAATTGGCAGAAAGTAACGTTCGCACCATTGCCTATACGATCGCGGCCATGCTGATCGTGGCGGGGTTGAGCTGGCTCTTCATCATGCGATTTGTAGGAGCACCGATCAAGGTTTTAACAAAAGGGACCGAGCGCCTTGCCCACGGCGATCTCGGCTATCAGATCGAAGTGCAGTCCCAGGACGAAGTCGGCGATCTCGCCAGATCTTTCAACGGCATGAGCTTGCAGCTGCGTGCCGCAAACGAGGAAATCGTAGCCTGGGCCAAGACCCTCGAAGACCGCGTCGAGCAAAAGACAAGTGAGTTGAAGAAGGCGCACGAACACATGCTGCTGGTGGAAAAAATGGCTTCGGTCGGAAAAATGGCCGCCGTGGTGGCCCACGAAATCAATAATCCTCTTGCCGGCATCCTCACTTACGCCAAGCTGCTGCGCAAATGGCTGGATCGAGGAGAAATGAAAGGCGAGAAGCTGAAAGAAGCCGGCGAGTGCCTGGACTTGATCAGCGTAGAAAGCCGGCGTTGCGGAGATATCGTAAGAAATCTGTTGACGTTTTCGCGTACCGCACCCATGAACGTGGAAACCACGGAGGTAAACACAATTGTCGACCGCGCGCTTCGACTGGTGGATCACCAACTGGAAATGGCCGCTATTCAGTTGCAGCTCGATTTAGATCGTGGCCTGCCGAAAGTGCAGTGTGATTCCGCGCAGATCGAGCAGGTTTTACTGGCCCTGATTATGAACGCCATTGATGCGATGCCTCATGGCGGCAATCTGTGGGTGCAAACGCGGCTTACCGCCGCGCACGACGGTGTGGAAATCGAAATCCGAGATGATGGCTGCGGAATCTCTCCGGAACTCCTGCCGCATATTTTTGAGCCGTTCCAAACCACAAAAGAAAAAGGTCGCGGCGTCGGGCTCGGGCTTGCCATCAGCCAGGGCATCATCGAGCGCCACCATGGGCACATCGAGGTGGAGTCAGAGCTCGGCAAGGGAACGAAATTCACCGTGAGCCTGCCGGTGGATTTCGTCGCCCTGGACCGATTGGAGCTTACAGCGACGGCGAAAGGACGGTGATGACCATGAGCGCACAAGGGAAATTATTGATCGTGGATGATGAACTGAGCGTGCGCGACTCGCTGGGAAAATGGTTTCGGGAAGAGGGATACGAAGTGGGCACGGCAGAAAGCGCGAACGAAGCGCTCACCCGGTTGGCGGAACATCCCTGGGATGCAGCTCTGGTCGACATCAAAATGCACGGGACGGATGGAATCGAGCTGCAGCGGCACATGCATGAGATCGCTCCGGACCTCATGGTGATCATCATGACCGGCTACGCGTCGGTCGAAACAGCGGTCACGGCCTTGAAGAATGGCGCCTATGACTACGTGACCAAGCCGCTCGATCCCGATGAGATTGCGCATTTGGTGAAGAACGCCTTAGCACACAAGCATGCTGAGAAAGAGAACGTACTGCTTCGCGAAACGGTGGCGGAAATTGCGCGACCGGAGGAGATGGTTGGCCAGAGTGCGGCGATGAAAAAGGTTTTCGATGCCATCGAGACCGTCGGACCCACCGATGCTACGGTTTTGATCACCGGCGAAAGCGGGACCGGCAAAGAGCTGGTAGCGCGGGCGATTCATCAGGCGAGTCCCAGACGATTTCATCCTCTGGTTGTGATTCATTGCGGAGCTTTAACCGAGACGCTGCTGGAGAGTGAACTGTTCGGGCACGAGAAAGGCGCGTTCACCGGCGCGCAGTACCGCAAGAAAGGCAAGTTTGAAATCGCGGAGGGTGGAACGGTTTTTCTCGATGAGATTGGCGACATCAGCCTTAAGACGCAGACGGATTTGCTGCGCGTACTGCAGGAGCATGAGATCGTGCGTGTGGGCAGTAATCAACAGATCAAGGTGGATTTCCGTTGCATCGCCGCCACTAATAAAGATTTGGAAAAATTGATTGAAGACGGCAGGTTCCGGCCGGACCTTTTCTATCGACTCAATGTTTTTCATATCGAGATACCGCCATTGCGGGACCGGCGCGACGATATTCCCTTGCTGGTAAACAATTTTGTCGGCAAGTTCGGGCTGCAGATGAATAAGAAAATCAATAGAGTGGCCCCCGACGCCATGGATGTGCTACAGCAGCAGCCATGGAGCGGTAATGTGCGCGAACTGGAGAATGCGGTGGAGCGTGCGATGGTGGTGGCGCAGGAGCCGGAAATCCAGGCGCACGATTTCGTGTTCAAGGCCGCTACCTCAAACGGGGCTCCCAAGACGCTGGAGGAAATGGAAAAAGCCCATATCCTGAGGACGCTGGAGGCCTGCCACTGGAACCAAAGCCGCGCCGCTGAAGTGCTGGATATCGATCGCGTCACGCTGCACCATAAACTGAAGAAATACGGATGGAGCCGGGAACACGTTGAAACGCGATGAACCTGCAACTGCTGCCGATCGGGAAAGTCGATCACGGGTTGCTGGCCAGTCTGGCGCCGGCCATGGCCAACACATTCGCCCTGCCATGCGAAATCGTCTCTCCCGGGCTGGACCCTGAATTTGCCTATCACCGGGAGCGCCAGCAGTATCATTCCTCTGAAATTCTTGCCCGCGTGCAGGGCCGGATTACCGCACAAACCTGGCGAATACTGGGCGTCGCGGCGGTCGACCTCTACATCCCCATTCTGACCTTTGTTTTTGGAGAGGCGCAGGTTGGAGGCAGTTGCGCCGTTGTGTCGCTGCACCGGCTTCGCCAGGAGTTTTATGGCTTGCCGGAACACCGGGATCTGGTTCATGAGCGGCTGCTGAAGGAATCGGTTCACG
>Ga0187778_10002189_pt1 | contig 13369 bp, 15 predicted proteins | sample 1015_Q2_SP5_20_M_FD_132418 | JGI IMG/M metagenome (GOLD analysis project Ga0187778, IMG submission 132418) | Tropical peat soil microbial communities from peatlands in Department of Meta, Colombia - 1015_Q2_SP5_20_MG | ecosystem: Environmental > Terrestrial > Soil > Wetlands > Peat | place... | reverse complement strand
GAAAAATCGCCGGCCGGTGTGTGCGCAGGAAAGCGGTCGCTCCCTGGAAGATGCGGTTTTCGGCGCCCTCGGCATCGATCTTGAGCAGGTCACAGCGCGATAGATCAAGATCGTCAAGGCGGAGCGTCCGGATCGTGACCCGGTTGGGATGGCCTTCGAAAGGCACCAGTGTGTTGGCGGGGTCGCCGGGGATGTCGCTGGTGAAGAAATTGGTCGTGCCACTAGTATGGCAGATAGCTTCCTCCCTAAGTTCGACATTCGCGACTTCGTTGGCGGCGATGAAGCGGCGAAGGATCTCGCGTGTGCGCCAGCAAGGCTCGAAACTGACGACCTTTCCCGACGGAGCGACGCGCCGGGCAGCGGTGATACTGTAAATTCCGAAATGGGCGCCGATGTCGACGAACACCATCCCTGGCTTGCAATAGGAGCGCACGAATTCCATGGTGTCAGATTCGTGGGCCTGAAACCACCACTTTCGCCAGCGCAGCGGCACGCGAAAATGTTCGCCGCAGATGGCCACGTCCGCATACGGTACAAATTGTTCTGCGACTTTGTAACAGGCGTTGGCAATGCGTTGGGGAAGCATTCTTGTGTTCGGCCCTCTCCCATGCTCGGGCAGCCGCTAGCTCGCAGTGTAACACCCAGCGACTCGCGCCCGTCACCACAACAACAAGACTGCGGCCTAGGACGCTCAGGACATTTGAAAAATCCGTGCGGGAAATGATAAAGTGCTGTGCAATCGGTTGCTCTTGATGCACTGCCCCTCGTTGGCTCTGCCGAAATTCGGCTAATGACTAGGCGCTCGTTCCGGAAGACGCCCGCGTTTCTTAGCTTCGCTTTCTTTGCCTTGGCGCTGGCGACGCTGGGCGTCACAAAGATACTCCCCTATGCGAGCTGCCTGGTGGAGAACGCGTCCGTCCCCCCGGCCTTGAGTGACCCAACCCATTCCTTCGTCATCGGTTCGATCCGCTGGGACGTGGATGCTTACGCTCGTGATCCGCAACTGCAGCCTTTTCGCGATTTTTTTCACAAGAACTGTTTGGCGAAGACGGGCACCGGCGCCGCTATCTGCGTTTCCCAGGTTTTTGCGGCCGCCTTTCCCCTGGGCATGCCGCAGCGCGATTTTTATGACCGCAATTACAACCCCCTGATTGACTTCCGCCGGCACATGGCAGGCGAGCCCGGTCATTGCGTGAACCGTTCCGGCCTTTTAGCAACCATGCTGCTTTCCGTGGGAATACCCGCCCGGGTGGTCGCCATTGTGCCGTTGTCACGCACTGGCGGCCATACGGTGGTGGGCGTGTGGGATGGCGCCGGCTGGCAAATCGTGGATTCCACCGCGAACGGCTTGTTGTGGTCCCCGAACGGAACCTCGGCGACCGACATCGCGCAGGCGGGCGAGACGGTGCGTTTGGTCGATCCGCTGACGTTCCGGAAAGGGCTTTATCAGTACGAGTCGGCAATTGCCGGGAACGAGGTAGTTTACCCCGAGCCGTGGCTTTACACGCGGACCGGGAACCGTTTCTCCTTCTGGCCGTTCCGCGGCCGCTTCGTGCAAGTTGGCATGCAGCGCGGGCATTTCGCCACCCCGCTGCTGTGGATGCGAATGGTCTTTCTGCTCGCCTTCCTCTGCGGCATCGTCTGCCTGGTGATTTGCTTTGTCCCCCTCCAGGTGCACCAGGAGATGAAGATGCAGCCCGAAGGTGCGGAATGGCACGAGGCGTGGAGGGAACTGGTGTGTCCCCGGTGCGCTCGTGAACTCTCCTACCTCGCGCGCGGGCGAGAAAGCTGGCTGGCCTGCGCTGGCTGCCAGAGTAAATTTCCCATCATCAATCGAATTCCGCGGCTTCTATTGAACCAGGGCGCTGGCCCAACGGAAGCCGAGGCCCGGACTGCGGCCAGCTTCGGCTTCGAGTGGAGCCGCTTCTCCGAGATGTATCCGCAATGGGAGCAGAACTTCCTTGACTACATGGCTCCACACCCTCCGAGCTTTTTCCACGGCAAGAAGGTGCTGGACGCGGGCTGCGGCAACGGCCGTCATTCTTATTACGCCGCCAAGTATGGGGCCGAGGTTTGGGCGGTAGATGCCAGCCAGGCGGCGGACGTGGCGGCCCGCAACACGGGCGGCTGCCGCGTGAATGTGGTTCAGGCAGATCTGAACCACCTGCCGTTTGCTCCCCACAGCTTTGACCTGGTCTATTCCCTCGGGGTTTTACATCACCTGGCAGATCCGGAAGCTTCGCTCCGCTACCTGCTGCGCTTCCTCAAGCCAGATGGTGAGATCCGCGTTTTCCTATACTGGAACCCGGTATTTCCCTCGCTGAAACACACGCTGCTTGCGACCGTGACCTTCCTACGCCAGTTGACCACCCGACTGCCGCACCGGGTCGTCTACACGCTGTCGTATGTGGCCGCCACCGTAGCCTGGGTGGGATTCGTGTGGCCGTACAGAGTTCTACGGACCTTCCCTCGCTGCCAACGATTGGCGGAGGGTCTGCCGATGAGGCAATACTCGCGTTATCCGTTCCGCACCTGCGTGAACGACCAGTTCGATCGCTTCTCGGCTCCCATTGAAAGACGCTACACGCGAGCCGAGGTCGAAGACTTGTTCCGGCGCGCGGGGAGAGAGGACGTAACTGTTCGCCAGAATTTTGGATGGGTCGCCAGCAGCTCCTGCGAGGCCTGATGATCTGCTACGTGACGCCATAAGTATCGAGAGCACGACAAACCTATGTTGTGTCCGCTCTGCAAATCGTCTCGCCAACGCAGCGCTCCGTTCGCCTGCTCCTACGCCGGAACCGTTTTCCCCTATGCCGAGTGCCTGGACTGCCGCTCGTCGTACTGCGATCCTATGCCCGGTCCCGCGATGTTGGCGACAATGTATGGGCCGGAGTACGAGACGGCATTTTCTGATGCACCCAATGGCGGAGTGGACGATCCCAAGGAGCCAGCTCGCTTGCTGGACTGGCTGAAACGCCTCCCGTCGGGAACATTCGTCGATTACGGCTGCGGCAAGGGCACCTTACTCACCGCGGCCGTGCAGCTCGGATGGCGTGCCATCGGCATCGAATTGGATCCGGCGGTGGCGCGACGCGTACAGGGGAGCACCGGGTGTGCAGTCCTGGTGTCCTCCGCTGCAACGGAGCTGTCTGACCCAATCGCCGACGTGTTGCACCTGGGGGATGTGATTGAGCACCTGACCGAAATGGACATGATTATGTCCAATGTTCTTCGCCTGCTTAAACCATGGGGGCTTTTGCTGGCACAAGGTCCCCTGGAAGCGAATTTCAATATTTATGCAGCGTGCATCCGGATCATGCGTCGGCTGCGCGGAGACCGGCCCACTCCAATGGCTCCCTACCACGTCATCCTGGCTACCAGCAAAGGGCAGCGACTCCTGTTTCAGCGGCTGGGATTGCAGTGCGTGGATTATTCCATCAGCGAGGTGGAATGGCCGGCCCAGAGCCGGCTGGCGCTTTCCGACATTACCAGGCCGCGGGTTACTATGCTGTTTACCCTTCGTTCGCTTTCCAAAGCGGTGACCGCACTCAACCGTAAGCATTGGGGCAATCGCTATTTTTATGCCGGCCGGTGGGAAGGTGTGGAGCGCAGGATGGGCAAAAGCGCATGACTGGGTCCGCGATCCGCGTTTTGGCTTTGGTCAACAGTGTCTATGACACTTCGCCCGGCCAGCGTTATCGGCTCGAGCAGTGGGAGCGGAGACTCCGCCAACTTGACGTCGATGTGACCTTTGCGCCCTTTGAGGACCGGGAACTCAACGCGGTTCTGTACGACCATGGGCGCTGGCTTCGAAAGATTTGGCTACTGGGGAAGGCGTTCGGCCGACGGGTACGCCTGATGAGATCGCTGCGCTCCTACGATGAGGTTTATATCTACCGCGAGGCCGCGCTTTTTGGGCCGCCTGTCTTCGAACGGTGGGTACACGCCGCGGGGGTTCCGATCATCTTTGATTTCGATGACGCCATTTTCGTCCCATATGAAAGCCCAGCGAATGGCCGGCTCAGCTTATTGAAAATGGCTGGTAAAACGCGCGAGATCTGCCGTCTGGCATCGCACGTGATTGTCGGTAACAGTTACCTAGCTAGCTACGCTCTCCAGGTGAATCGCAACGTGACCATCGTGCCTTCGACGATCGAAACAGACGTTTATCGTGTCGAACCTTGGGATGATCATTCCGAAACGCCCGTGATTGGTTGGACCGGAAGCTACAGCACTCTCCAACACTTAGAGAGCTTGGCTGCGGTGCTCCGGGGGCTCGCTCGCACCGAACGCTTCCGATTAAGAGTAATTGGCCCGAGCGCGTATAAGCTGGATGGCCTCGATGTGGAATCCATCGCCTGGAAGTCGTCGACGGAAGTAGAAGATCTTCGGCCTATCGGCATCGGGATAATGCCGCTACCCGAAAACGAATGGACTAAGGGCAAGTGCGGCATGAAGGCTTTGCAATATATGGGACTGGGTATCCCCACGGTGTGCTCTCCGGTCGGCGTCAACACCGAGATCATCCGCGACGGGGAAAATGGCTTTCTTGCGGCGAACGACGAACAATGGATTCAAAAGCTAACTCTACTGCTCCATTCTCCGGAGCTCCGGAAGAAGATTGGGCTGGCCGGCCGGAAGACCGTCGAGGAGAGGTTTTCGGTCGCCGTGCAGGTTCCCAGGGTGTACGAGGTTCTGAAGTCAGTGGTTGGAACCCATTCGCTCGGGACTCTCGGCTATGCTTCGTCGGGATTGAGCGCGCCGCAAGCAGCGAAGTAACTACGGGCGCAGGTGTAGTTCAAGGAGAATTTCGTCATGAGGCGACGATTGCGATTCTTGGCTCTGGTTTTCATCGCCGCCCTTCCGGGTTTTCTCAAGCGTCAACTCTACCGCTGGTGGTTCGGCTACCGCATCGGGAACCACGTCCGCATCGGCATCGCCTATCTGGATTGCGCAAGCTTGAGCATCGGCGACTACTCGTCGATCTCTCACGGCTCGGTTTTCTGGCGCTGCGGCGAGGTCGAACTGGGTAAGCACGCCGTGATCGGCCCGTTGAACCTCTTTCGCGGCGGCCGCCGCCTGCAACTGGGGGATTATTCCCAGGTTATACGCTTCAACTTCATCAATGCCATCATGGAGCATGACTGCATCAATGATCCGGACTCGTCCCTCCATCTGGGTTATGGCAGCGTCATTACCGCCGAGCATCGCATCGACTTCACTGACCGCGTGACCATCGGGCGCTGCTCCATTCTTGGAGGGCGTAATTCCTCCATCTGGACACACAACCGCCGGGAAGGCCGCCCAGTGGAGATCGGGAGTTATTGCTATATCGGCTCCGAGATCCGCATGGCGCCGGGCGCGCGCGTTCCCAACTGCTGCATCGTGGGGCTTGGATCAGTGATCACCCGGCCCCTGACGGAAGAATATTCGCTGATCGCCGGAGTGCCCGCCAAGGCGCAGCGACGTTTGTGCGGCGAAGATTACGAGCTTATCTTCGGCAAGACTCGCCGCGATCTTCCCGACGAGAGCTATCCAGTCCCCATGCAGGTGGTCAGTTTGGGAGATCACTGATGTGCGGGATCGCCGGCATTGTGTCGAATGCGACTGCTGAGCTCGAAACACGGCTTCACCCCATGGTCGAGGCGCATCGGCACCGCGGTCCGGATGACGCCGGCCTATGGTCGGATTCCCTCTGTGGCCTGGGCCACCGGCGGCTTTCCATCATCGATCTTTCGCCTGCCGGCCATCAACCGCTCTCTAACCGCGATGGCACTATCTGGATCACGTTCAATGGAGAGATCTACAACTTCCAGGAATTGCGTGCTCGTCTGGAACACCTGGGGCACAGCTTCCGCACGCGCACCGATACTGAAGTGCTGGTGGCAGCCTATGAACAGTGGGAAACTGACTGTCCCAGGTACCTGCGCGGCATGTTTGCTTTCGGAATCTGGGACCAGCGGCGCCGCCGGCTGTTCCTGGCCCGCGACCGCGTCGGGAAGAAGCCCCTGTTCTACACGCAAGCGGGCTCGGAGTTTTTGTTCGCCTCGGAATTGCAAGGCCTGCTCGCTAATCCCGAAGTGCCGCGCCAGGTAAACGTCGAAGCCATCGATTTCTATCTCTCATGGGGCTATATTCCGGCCCCGGATACGGCCTTTCGCGGAATTCACAAGCTTCCTCCCGGGCACTGGCTGACTTGGGAAGCGGACGGCCGCAACCGGCTGCAGGTCGAACGTTATTGGGAGTTGCACTACGGTCCCAAGCTGCGGATTTCGGAAGCCGAAGCGGCCGAGAGGCTGCGGGAGACACTGACGGAAGCCGTTCGACTGCGAATGATCAGCGACGTTCCGCTGGGCGCTTTTCTTTCGGGCGGCATCGATTCAAGCATCGTGGTGGGATTGATGGCGGGTCTTTCCGGGCAGCCTGTCAAGACCTTTTCCATCGGCTTCAAGGAAGCGGCCTTCGACGAGACCGCGCATGCCCGTCGCGTGGCGCGGCGCTGGGGCGCTGATCATCACGAGTTCGTTGTCGAGCCCGACGCGCTGGCCATTCTTCCGCTGCTGGTGCGCCATTACGGTGAGCCCTATGCTGACTCGTCCGCCTTGCCTACCTATTATGTCTCTCGCCTGACGCGCACCGGGGTCACCGTGGCTCTGAACGGCGATGGTGGCGACGAAAATTTTGCTGGCTATGAGCGCTATTTTGGTGCGGGTATGGCGGAGCGCATCCGGCGACTGCCTGGTAGTGCAGCGATGCTACGAGCTATGTCGGCCATCCTGCCGCGCGAGGGCAATCCCAAAGGACAACTCGCGCGCGCCCAACGCTTCGCATCCGCCGCTTCCCAGCAGCTCAGCCGCCGCTACGGTCGTTGGGTAACGTATTTCGACGAGCCGATGAAACAGCGCCTCTACGGCGGTGAGATGCGCACCTGGCTTGAGCGTCGTCGTCCCTTGGAGTGGATGGACGCGTTGTTCGCCTCGTGCGGCGACCTGCATCCGATCGATGCAGCAATGTCGGTAGACGTCCGCAGCTATTTGCCGTTCGACCTGCTGGTCAAGGTGGACATCACCTCGATGGCCAATGCCCTCGAAGCACGCTCTCCCTTCCTGGATCATGAAGTCATGGAGTTCGCCGCGCGCCTCCCGGTCGCGATGAAACTGCGCGGTCGGCAATCCAAGTACTTGCTCAAGCGCTCGTTTGCCGACTTGCTGCCAAAGGAGAACGCCAACCGCCCGAAAATGGGCTTCGGTGTGCCGGTAGGAGAGTGGTTTCGCGGCAGTTTGCGCATCTACGTGCAAGACACTTTGCTATCGCAAAGAGCACTGCAGCGCGGCTACTTCGAACCGCACGCGTTGCGCGAGCTCCTCGACGCGCACCTAGCCGGCCGTGCCGACCACCGCTACTTGCTGTGGAACCTGCTGATGCTTGAGCTGTGGAACTGCGAGTTCATTGACTCGGCACCACCCGTTTTCAACTCTCTTGGGCCGTCAATCGCTGCGCCGGCAGCCTGCACGTAGAGAGAGAGCACTGCCGCTCGGCACTTGGGCCAGACAGATTGATATTGCAGGTAGAGGTCGGAAGTTTTGCCACGGGTCAGTTCCTGATCAGGTGAAACCATAACAGCAGCGCAAGGGCGATACCGACGATATAGACAGATGCGAGAAGAGCAATGCGCCCGGCGCGCTTGAACCTGCGCGGGGACAATAGTCGCCGCTTTTTGCGACGACGCCTTACGAAAATTTGTTTATCATCCTCGGCGTTGGTCGCCAATACTGCCCCTCCCCAAGATCATCAAGAAACCAGGAGTCGCAGCTTTACACGCAGCTTGTCGACTGTGGTGACGCCCTTGGATCCCAACTCCCGTTTGCGGGGACAAGCTGGAACGGATACTTCCGACTCGCCGATGCATAGCGTGGCGTTCAGGCGTTTTGTTCTGACCGTCTTTGTTAATCTCGTACTGCATGATGGTATCCTAGCCACACTGGACAACGGTGTACTTTCTGCGAAATATATTGTGAGGCCTCAATGTTTAAGAAGAATTGGTATTTCCTGTGCCCAGTAGTGTGTATCGTATGGTCCCTAATGGTTCTGGGCCAGGACGCCAGCCGGGTGGAACCAGCGCCAGAGGTGCCGCCCGCGGCGACTCGTCCGACAGCAGCGCTGCAAACATCCTCGCCGGAGTCGACGGCGACATCGCAGGCAATCGCCGGTGAGTCCCCGAAACTGCGTCTTGGCCCCGGCGACGAGATGGACCTGGCCGTTTTCGGTGCTCCCGAGCTTGCTCAACATGCCCGCGTCACGACGGAGGGCAACATCTATTTTGCTCCCCTGGGTTGGGTCCCGGTCGCAGGCCTAACTGCAGAAGAGGCCCAGGCGCGCCTTCAATCACGCCTCATCGAAGGCGGCTTCCTCAAACATCCCCACGTCAGCATCAATGTGAAGGAGTACACGACTCAGGAGGTTGCGGTCATCGGCGAGGTCGCCAAACCTGGTGTATACCCCGTATTGGGCACCCACACATTGCTCGAAGTGCTGTTGATGGCCGGGGGCTTGGCGCTAAGGGCCGGCAACACCGTTACCATCACGCACCGCGCTCATCCCGAGAGTCCACAGGTGGTGAAGATAGGGCTCGACCTACAGTCGCTGGACAAGAATACAGCGCAAGTCCTCCCTGGCGACGTGGTCTCGGTTTCTCGCGCCGGCATTGTCTATGTCATCGGCGAGGTGAACCGCCCCGGTGGCTTCGTCATGGAGAACGAGATGATGAGCGTGTCGCGGGCCATTGCATTGGCTGCCGGCCCAACGCCCGGGGCTGCCTTGAACGGTGCCAAGATGCTGCGCAAGACCTCGAGCGGGCTGCAAGAGCTCCCGGTTCCGCTCAAGAAGGTTCTGCAGGCGAAAACCCCGGACATGGAACTACAGCCCGACGACATCCTGTTTATTCCGGCGAGCTTGGGCAAGAGCGTCGCATCGCACACCGCCCAAGGGGTCTTTAACGTCGCCCTCAGCGCTGCCATCTATCGCCCTTGATCCGTGTGCCGATCTGCGGGTCGTCGCCGAGCGCAGCAACCCTTTACCTGCTGTGCGCAACTTCCTATTCCCTGCTTGCACGCGCGCGGAGATCCGACGCTATGCAAACCAAAAAAAGCAGGGCACTGAAACCCAGAAAGCTCCTCGGCACGAGGCCACGGCTGATGGCGAACAACGCTTGCCCAACGGAGCCGAGCAAGAGCACACGGTAGACGACCGCAACCGCAAGGCTAATCCATCCCAAAACGTAGGTGATACTCGCCACGGAATCCATGCTGATCTCCCTTTGCTGGGCAGCACTCCTGATTGCGCCCTGTGCTGAATGCAAGTAATGACTGCACGTCAAGACTGGGCACCACTTTGGCGGTCGAATGAGCGTCAGCGATTCGGCGCAGCATTATATCCGAAGCTCATCACCAATGGGTTGTAGTCCCTCGAGGTCCGCAGCGGTGCTTACCGGCGACTTCGACCGCCACTTCGATCACCGGGACAGTACTTTTGCGATACGAACCATTGACACTCTGGCCGTCGCTGGATAGCATTTGCAAATAGGTGAACAGATGGCGGGTACCTACCGAAACCTGATAGCGATTCTGTTAAGCATCCTGATACCTGAAATGTTGTTAGCCGCCAGCCCTGCGGCGATCATGTATGCCAAGGGCGGCGATGTCCTTCTGAACGGCGTACTCGCGCCTGAGAGCTCCGCGATATTTACAGGTGACCGCATGACCACGACGTCAACGGCCGCGGTTAACTTGGTGCTGCAAGGGAGTTCGGTGGTAGTGGACCCTCGGTCAACCTTGGTGTACGAAGGTACTTTCCTTGATCTGAGCGCCGGTGGCGCGTCGGTGATTACCTGCAACCAGATGCAAGGCCGTTCGGGAGGCGTGACTGTCACGCCCTCCGCCCCGGTTGAGACTCATTATCGCATCGCGCACGAGAACGGGCGCCTGCTGGTTGCGGCCCTGAAGGGTTCGGTTAGGGTAGTGGACCACGGAACAGAGACGCTGCTTGCGGCCGGCAACGCGATGAGCTTTGCCGAGGATCAACCGGACCAGAACGACAAGCGCCACGACAAGCGCAAAGACATCCCGCCGCCCATCAGTCCGGGGGGCGTCGCACCGGGTGGCGCTATCCTGATCGGCGCGGCAGTGGCCGGGGTGGCTGGCGGGGCGGTGGCCATCATACTGCTGACCACGCAAGGTCCCTGCCAGAAGGTCAGCCCGGAAGGCAACCCCTACTGCCAGTAGTTTCCTCTGCGCAAAGACGCTCGTGCAGATGGCGTCACAAGCCTTTTCTCCGACTGCCAAGGCAAACTGAAGCCAAAGTGCGGAAATAAGGCTGGCCGGCTTGCACGATGTTGAGCATGTCTGGCACCGGGACGATGCCGGCGAACATCGCCGGAACGACTTCCGGCCCGCCAGACCGGCAACTTCCTCGGGGCGGCCTCAGGCCGGTGCGCCGGACGCAGGGCCCGCAGGCGCAATGGCCACAAAGGCCTTCATGTGCTGGTACGCAACGCGGATGGTGAAAACTACTGGTGGAGGCGAAGCTGACGGAAGCTAGTGCCGGGCACGCTGCACCATCTCCACGAAAACCTTTCTGGTCTCAGCAGGGTTGCTCACTTCCCTCGGGAAGGCGATTCGGACTCCACGTACGCCATCGTTGGTTTTCAGCCGCACATGGAAGCCGAGGCGGTCCACTGAAGTCATTGTCGCTTCCTCTGCCTCGATGCCGGCAAACTCCCGAGCCAGCAGGATGAGCGCTTCCTTGTGGTCATCATTCATGTGCTGGATGATTTGATCCCCAGCGTCCGCCAGCGGGTCGGGTTGCGCGGTTTCGTAGTCGGAAGCAGCAATCCATCCCATCACGCCGAACCCGCCCACGTAGTAAACGTCGATGACTTCCATGCGGTAGAAGGAAAAATCTTCGTAGTCCACCCAATACTTGCTGTTGGCGTAGCTCTCGAGGTAGAGCTTGCGCACCGCTACTGTCTCCGACTCCCCTACCGGGAGGGCGTTCCCTAACAGGGTCACCCTAGATGCCCCGAGGGGTTCGCCGCCTGCGCCGGCTTGGGTCACCAGCAGGCTCGCTCGCGGATCTGCCAGTAGGTTCTGGGTATGCATCGCCATGGTGCTAATGAGGAAAACTGGGCGCCCACACCCATCCAGCGCGTACGGCATCACCGAGCCGAAAGGGAAGCCCGGCTGTTTACGTGACAGGGACGAGAGGCTGCCGATGCGGCTGAGGTACATCAGAGTGCGCGCTCGTTCGGCAAACGACGGCTCGGGCACCGACGGCCGATTGACCGCGGCACCTCCGCTCGCGTGCTTTCTCACAGATGACGATGACATTGCTGCATTGTAGATCGATAAGTGCCTTGTACCGGAGGCTGCAGACGCTATAATTTCGTCGCCAGTGAGGAGCCTATGCCAGCCAAAGAACTGCGCTGCGAAGAATCGTTCAGCAACGGTTATGATCCGACAGGCGAAAATGCCAGGGAATGCGGGGCCCCAGCCCTAGCCTGCTCTGATTGCGGCGAGTCGGCGGGCTGCTCCGAGCACGCGCAGCTCTGCCCAAAATGCGGAGAAGCTGTGTGTGCATATTGTGAGGACGAGCACGCGTGCCTGCCAAGCCGGAAGCCTCGCGCTGCGTGATCTGCGTTGCAGTGAGACGGCATTGCAGAGATTGGTCTGATACACCGATACGAACCTGCGAGGAAGCCAGTAGGGTGAAGCAGATCGGGTACGCTTCGTTAGGGCAGCGCGACGCATCCATCAATCAGGTCCCAGGTTGACATACCATGCGCGAAAAAAACGTACCACCTCACCATCCGGTCCTCGCGCACCCCGGGCTCATCGCCGCTGTTCATGCGGGTGCGACGCGCGTGCGCGCGTTTGAGCCAGTGTTTATGCGGGTGAGGGGCGGGATGCAGAGTGTGGCGTCGGAGCGCAAGCGTGGGCGATCTGCGCGGGCAGCGGTCGTGACCCAAGGCTGTTCCGGACCACAACGCCTGTTCTGAATCTAGAACAAGACGCAGATATTTTCCCCGGCGTTTTCGGCAGGCTGTAGTTTCTTTGGCGGGAGGCATGTATGGGCTCGCCGCCGATGGGCTACACGAGTTGTGAGCATTGCCGCGGAAGGGGAAAGAACGACGACGAGGTTCCCTGCCCGAGTTGTGAGGGAACGGGGCTGGTGCCGGTGAGGCCAAAAACTAAGCAACGCCGGTTCCCAAGATACCGGACGGATTTACCGATCACGGTTCGCAATCGCCTGGAGCATGATCTTGAGGGGCGCTGCAACGTCATCGGTGAAGGTGGACTCTGCGTAACTCTTCCGGAGGCCGTCCCAGAAGGCAAAGTAGTCTTGCTGGAGTTCGTAGTTCCAACTCACCCGACCCCGCTTCGCGTATGGGCTGTGGTCCGCAACCTAATTGGCCTCCAACATGGTCTGCAGTTTATATCCTGCACGGAAGGGGAGCGGCTTTCGATCCGGCAGTTCTCCAACAAACTGGTTCTGCAGTCGATCAGCGGAGCGCAGACGGGCTCGCGATAGCGAAGGCGGCTCGGACTGGCTGGAACTCGCCAAGGAAGCCTACGTCTACGTTAAGCGATCGCTGAGCCCCGACGGACGAACCCTGGCTAAACACGGCAGAGAAATGGAGACTATCGTCCCGATTTCTTCGAACTCAGATCCTTCAGGTCGCTACTGCGGCCCGTTTGTTCGTCACAAGGTCATCTCGCGAAATGAAGTGCACGGGAACACCGAAGAACGTGCTTGGCACTTTCCTCCTCCACGCAGCAGAGAACTCGACCCCGGTGATTTCAGTCAAAATGTCGATCCTTACCGGGGCTATTCCGATCTGATAGACAGCCTGCTTTTCAGCGAAGGTGTGTTGAGTAATGCCATCATGGTCGATGGGAGCACCAAACTTCTTGAGCGCTTCGACTACCCGACGAGAGTTTTCCGTTGAGTTATGCACCCACACGCCGAGATCTTTGGTATAGCGCGGCTCGCCATACTTCATCGCTGCGAAGCCGCCGACGATCAGATACTCAACCTCAAATTCGTTTAAGAATTGTAGCAGTTCTCTGTAGTGTGGGTTTTCTGCCATAGAGAGTTTCCTCAGCTAGTTCGACCAGTTCCCATGCAGCGGCAAAGATAGCTTCATCGCCTTGTTCCTGCCAAAACTCTATGTCGAACGAACGATCGGGAAAGCCGCGCTCGACCAGTCGTGTCTTCCATGCCGAACTTTGGGGAGTGCTCATTTTTCCTCTTCGAATTGGCTCCTAACCCTAATTAGGATATCAGCCTGAATGACTGGATCCATCTGTCTTTT
>Ga0187778_10002187_pt1 | contig 13397 bp, 10 predicted proteins | sample 1015_Q2_SP5_20_M_FD_132418 | JGI IMG/M metagenome (GOLD analysis project Ga0187778, IMG submission 132418) | Tropical peat soil microbial communities from peatlands in Department of Meta, Colombia - 1015_Q2_SP5_20_MG | ecosystem: Environmental > Terrestrial > Soil > Wetlands > Peat | place... | reverse complement strand
GGCCCGCGCGCTCATCAGGCGCGGCGCGCCGGGGTGGCGGATGCGCGTGGTGCCCAACGGCGTGGACCTCTCGCGCGTGGACCGCGCCGTCACGGCGGACGAGCTGGACACCGCGCGCGTGCTCGCGGGGTGGCGGCCGTGGCGGCCCACGGTGGGCGTGGTGGCGCGGCGCAAGGACCACGAGGTGCTGCTGCGCGCCCTGCCCCTGCTCGAGCGGCCGATCAGCCTGGTGCTGGTCGGCGTGGCGCCGGACCCGGAGCTCGCCGCCCTCGCCGCGGCCGCGCCGCGGCACGAACTGCGATGCGTGCCGTTCCGCCCCGACGTCCTCCCCTTCTACCGGCTGCTCGACGTCGCGGTCCTGCCGTCGCGCAGCGAGGGTCTGTCGCAGGCGCTGCTGGAGGCCATGGCGCTGGGCATCCCGGTCGTGGCGTCGCGGGCCGGCGGCAACGCGGACCTGGTGACCCACGGGGAAGACGGCTGGCTGGTGGCGCCGCGCGACAGCACGGGGTTCGCGCACGCCCTGTCGCGGCTGCTCGGCGACTCCGAGCTGCGCCGCCGACTCGGCCAGCGGGCGCGTCAGACGGCCCGCATCCGGTTCTCGCTCCCTCGCACGGTGGTCGCGACCGAGGCGGCCTACCGGGTCGCGCTCGCGCAGCGGCGATGAGACGGCGCAGCGACTATCCGGCCTACCTGCTGATGCGCGCTGCCCTCGGGCTCGTCGGCGCGCTGCCGCGCGGCGCGGCGCTCGCGACCGGTGCCGCGCTCGGCCGGTTGGCGCGGGACCCGCTGGGCCTCAGGCGCGAGGTCGCCGACCGCAACATCGGCACCGCGTTTCCGGAGCTGTCGGCGACCGAGCGCGCCGCCCTGGCGCGCCGGATGTACGCGCACTTCGGACGGGTCGCCGTGGAGTCGTTGCGGCTCACGGCCGGCGGCGCGCCGGCCGTCATGCCGTTCGTGCGCGCCATCGACGGCGAGGACGTGCTTCGCTCCGCGCTCGCGCGCGGACGCGGGGCGATCCTGCTCACGGGGCACCTCGGCAACTGGGAGCTGGGCGGCGCCGCCGGGGCGGCGCTGGGGCTGCCGATCGCGGCGGTGGTCAAGCCGCCGTCGAACCCGTGGGTGGCCGGACACGTCGAGCGATCGCGGCGCCGCGCGGGCATCGAGACGATCCCGATGCCCGAGGCGAGGTCCGGCATCCCGGGCGCGCTGGCCGCGGGCAAGGTGGTCGCCCTGGTCGCCGACCAGGGCGCGATGCGGAGCCCCGTGTGGCCGCCGTTCTTCGGCAAGCCCACGCAGACACCGGTGGGACCCGGCCTGTTCGCGGCCCGGTGCGGCGCGCCGGTGCTGTTCGGGAGCTGCGCGGCCGTGCCGGGCGGCGGCTACCACATCGTGATCGAGATGCTGGAGGAACGGCCGGGCGGCGAGGTCGACGCGATGGTGGTCCGGATCGCGACGCTGTTCCGGCGTCGACTCGAGGCGGCCGTCAGGCGGGCGCCTGAGCAGTACCTCTGGACCCACCGCCTGTGGGACCGCCAGCCGCCTCCCGCGCCGGGTGGGCCGTGATGGCGTAGGTCGGGCAGTGGCGGATCACGTCACCGCTCACGGGCGACCACTCCTGCGGGCCGGAGGGACCGACGGCCTTCCCGGCCGCGTCCATGCGGAACGTCCCCGGCGGTCCGTGCGCCAGGCACGCCCCGCAGCCGATGCAGCGCTCACGGTCGACCGCGACCTCCACCAGCCGCTTGGGGAAGATGCCGCCGGCCGCGCGGCGCACCACCTGCTCGGCCTGGTCCAGGGCGGCGGCGGTGGCGCGGTACCCTTCGCCGAGCAGCTCGCGGTGGTGCGCGAACGAGAGCATCGGCACGTGCTCGACCCGCGGCAGCACCAGCAGCATCGGCGGGCTGGTCCAGTGGGCCAGCCGCATCTCCAGCATGTGGTGGAACACGATCTCGGAGCTGCGGGCCACCACGGAGGCGAAACCGGACTCCTGCACCTCGGCGCGCAGCACGCTGGAGGAGCCCACGTCGACGGCGACGATCCCGTCCACGTCCTGCACCGCCGCGACCGCGACCGGCAGGTTGTCCACCAGCGCGCCGTCCACCAGGAAGCGCTCGCGGATCCCGCGGGGCGGGAAGAAGCCGGGCAGCGCGCACGAGGCGAACACCGCGTCCGCGACCGCGACGTCGCGCAGGCCGGGGAGCCCCCAGTAGAGCGCCGTTCCGGTGTTGATGTCGACCGAGGCCACGATCAGCCGCCTCGGCAGGTCGTCGAACGTGGTGTCGCCGAGGATCCCGCGCACCAGGTCCTCGAGCGGCTCGCCCTTGTAGATGGCGGGGGCGCGGAGCCGCCGGGCCGCCATCTCGGTCCGCGCGATGGCGAACACGTCGTGCCGCTGCATGCTCAGGGCCACCGCCTCGAGCTCGGCGATGCTGAACTCCGAGGCCCAGGCGGCGCCGACCAGCGCCCCGATGCTGTTGCCCACCACGACGTCGGGGGTCCAGCCGCGCTCGGCGAGGGCGCGGAGCACGCCGACGTGCGCGAGCCCCTTGATCCCGCCGCCGCCCAGGACGAGCGCGAAGCGCCAGCCGGCGGCGGTCATGACCGCTTGCCGCGTCCGCTCATGGTGGGTTAACGTAGCCGCCGCACCCATGCCAGCGCCACCTTCGCGATGACCGACATCGCGCCCGCCCCGCGGCTCGGCGAGCTCGTGCGCGAGCTCCGCAACCGCGAGTTCCCGTGGACCGCGGAGACGATCTACCTGGCGGCGGCGTCGATCGGCCCGCTGCCGGAGCGCGCGCGCCTCGCGATCGAGGCGTTCAACGCCAAGCGCACCGCGCCGCATCTGATTCCGGATCGCGACCAGTTCGCCATCCATGCGGCCGCCCGGGCCGCGGCGGCGCAGCTGCTGAACGCGAGGGCGGAGGAGATCGCGCTCGCCCCCAACACCTCGACCGGCCTGCAGGCGGCGGCGGGCGCCCTGCCGCTCTCGCCGGGCGACGTCGTGCTGGTGAGCGACCGCGAGTTCCCGGCCAACGTGTATCCCTGGCTGGCCCGGCGGCGGCACGGCGTCGTGGTCGAGCGCGCACCCGTCACGGCGGCGGGGTTCCCGGACGAGGACTACCTCGTCCACCGGCTCGCCGACCCGCGGGTCCGGGTGCTCTCCGTCTCGCTGGTGCAGTTCTCGAACGGCTACCGCGCCGACCTCGCGCGCCTCGGCGAGGCGTGCCGCGCCAACGGCAGCTACCTCGTCGTCGATGCCATCCAGGGCCTGGGCGTCGTGCCCTTCGACGTGCGGGCGCTGCCGGTCGACATCGTCGCGTGCGGCGGGCAGAAGTGGCTGCTCGGGCCCTGGGGCTCGGGGTTCTGCTTCGTGCGGGGCGAGTTGGTGCCGCAGCTGGTGCCGGCGGCGTCGGGCTGGCTGTCGTACCGCGGGATGGACGACTTCGGCGACCTGCTGAGCTACGACGACCACCTGGTGGACGACGCGCGGCGGTTCGAGACCGCGAGCCCCGCGACCCAGGACCAGCTGGGCCTCACCGCCTCCATCGGCCTCTTGCTGGACCTCGGCGTGGAGGCGATCGCCGCGTATCTGCGCTGGCTGGGCGATCCGGTGCTGGAATGGGCGGCCGCCCGCGGGGTCCCCATCACCTCGCCCACCGACCCGCGGCACCGCTCCCAGATCGTGTGCCTGGCGCCGCCGGACGCGCGGGAGGCGCATCGCCGCCTGCGGCAGGCCGGCGTCGTCTCGTCGCTACGCGAGGGCTCGATCCGGCTGGCCCCGCACTGCTATAACACGGTGGAGGAGATGGAGAGGGTGGTGGAGGTGCTGGACGAGATGATGCGTGAGAGGTGAGGGGTGAGTCGTAAGAGGTTCACGTGAGAGGTGAGAAGCGAGAGGCGTGAGACGTGAGCATCTCGCCTCTCACGCTTCCCCACCTCGCGTCACGGTGATCTCGGGATCAGCCTGGCGAACTTCAGCTTTCCGTACTTCAGGTCGTGCTCGCCCGGCTCCAGCGGCCGGTTTGCATCCTCCACCTTCACACCGTCGAGCGACACTCCTCCCTGGGTCGCCACCCGCCTTGCCTCACTCGTCGAGGCGGCGAAGCCGATCTCCTTGATGATCTGGGCGAGCGACGAGCCGGGCGTGAACTGCAGCCTCGGGACCTCGGCCGGCGCCTGCTTGGACTTGAACAGCCGGTCGAAGTGTGCCGCCGCCTGCGCCGCCGCCTCGGCGCCGTGGAACTGCGTCACCACGTCGGCCGCCAGCCAGCGCTTGGCCGCGTAGGGCTCGGCACGGCAGCGCGCCAGCGCCGCCGGCAGCCCGGCGCTCGGCACCGAGGAAACCAGCGTGGTCCACTCCTCGAGCAGTGTGTCGGGAATGGACATCGTCTTGCCGTACTGGTCCTCGGGCGGCTCGGTGATGCCGATGTAGTTGTCGTACGACTGAGACATCTTGCGCTCGCCGTCGGTGCCCCGCAGCAGCGGCATGATGCAGGCGACCTGCGGCTCCATGCCGTAACGCTCCATGAGCGTCCGGCCCACGAGCAAGTTGTACTTCTGGTCGGTGCCGCCCATCTCCACGTCGGCCTTGAGCACCACCGAGTCGTACGCCACCAGCAGCGGGTAGAGGAACTCGAACAGCGAGATGGGATTCCCGGCGGCGTGGCGCTTGGCGAAGTCGTCCCGCTCCAGCATCCGCGCCACCGTGTAGTGGCCGGTGATGGTCAGGATGTCGGGGAGCGCGAGCGGGCGCAGCCAGCGGCTGTTGCGCTCGATCACCGTGCGCCGCGGGTCGAGCACCTTGAAGACCTGGTCCTTGTAGGTGGTGGCGTTGGCGGCGACCTCCGCCTCGCTGAGCCGCGGGCGCGTCTCGCTCCGGCCGCTGGGGTCGCCCACCAGCGCCGTGAAGTCGCCCAGCAGGAACACCACCGTGTGCCCCAGGTCCTGGAAGGTGCGCAGCTTCCGGATGGAGACCATGTAGCCGAGGTGGAGGTGCGGCCGGGTGGGGTCGAACCCCTGCTTGACGATCAGCGGCCGGCCCGTCGCGATGGACCGCTCGACCTTCTTGACCAGGTCGTCCTCGGGGACGATCTCCACCGTGCCGCGGCGGATCGCGTCCATCTGCTCGTTGAGGGGCGGGAAGGCGGGCATGCGCTATCGTAGCCGCCATCCCCGCCCGCTGGCAAGCGCATCGCCGTCCCGATAACTTCCGACGCCCATGCTGGAATCGCGCTTCGGCAGCCTCCTCCGGCGGTGGTTCGCACCCGACCAGGCCCGCCGGACGGTCAGCTACCTGCTTCTCGTCCTCGGCTTCCTGCTCGGGCTTTTCTACGGGAGCTGGACGCGGGTGTGCGCGGGCCGGGCCTGCCCGTCGATCGCCATCCTCGACGAGTACCGGCCGCAGATGGCGTCGAAGGTCTACGCCATGGACGACCGGCTCATCACCGAGCTGGGCTACGAGCGCCGCACGGTCATCCCGCTGCAGGAGATGCCGACCTACCTGCGGCAGGCGTTCATCGCGATCGAGGACAAGCACTTCTACCAGCACCACGGCATCGACTACTCGCGCATCCTCGGCGCGCTCAAGGCCGACATCCTGTCGCGGTCCTTCTCGCAGGGCTTCTCGACGATCACGATGCAGCTGGCGCGGAACGTGTTCCAGGACCGGCTCACCCGCGAGAAGACGCTGGTGCGCAAGCTCCGCGAGGTGCGGGTCGCGATGGAGCTGGAGCGCACCTACTCCAAGGACCGCATCCTCGAGCTGTACCTGAATCAGATCAATCTGTACGGCGCCTACGGCGTCGAGTCGGCGGCGCAGCGCTACTTCGGCAAGTCGGCGCGCGACCTGAGCGTGCCCGAGGCGGCGCTGCTCGCCGCGCTCCCCAAGGGGCCCGGGTTCTACAACCCGCGCCGCCATCCCGCCCGCGCCGTGCAGCGCCGCAACCTGGTGCTCGACCTGATGCGGGAGCAGGGCTACCTCACCGCGGCGCAGGCGGAGGAGGCGAAGGCGTACCCGCTCGCCCTGTCGGCGCGGGCGGACTACGGCGACGTCGCGCCTTACTTCATCGAGTGGGTCCGGGAGCAGCTCGACCGCGTGTTCGGTCGCGACCTGTACGAGAAGGGCTACCGGATCTACACCACCCTCGACCTCGACATGCAGCAGGCCGGCGAGCGCAACCTCGAGCAGCAGCTGGAGGCGATCGAGTCGGGCGCGTACGGCCGCTTTCCGCACAAGACGTACGCGCAGTACGCCGCGGCGAACACCGGCAACGAGACCGAGGAGCAGACGTCCACGCCCTACCTGCAGGGCGCGATGGTGGCGATGGACACCTCCGGCGCGGTGCGCGCCCTGGTCGGCGGGCGCGACTTCGACGACTCCAAGTTCAACCGCGCCACGCAGGCCGAGCGGCAGCCGGGCTCGACCTTCAAGCTGTTCGTGTACTCGGCGGCCATCCGCGCCGGCCACTCGCCGGAGGAGCTGCTGCCCGACTCGGCGATCTCGCTGCCGATGTCGGACGGCACCATCTGGGAGCCGCACAACTTCGAGGAAGAGGACTTCAAGGGCCTCATCACGCTGCGGCGCGCGCTGGCGCTGTCCATCAACCTGGTGGCGATCCGCCTGGGCATGGAGCTCGGGGTGGACGCCGTCGTGAGCGAGGCGCAGCGCTACGGGATCTCGACCCAGGTCCCGGCGGTGCCGTCGATGTTCATCGGCTCCGCCAGCGTCATCCCGCTCGAGATGGTGTCGGCCTACACGGCGCCGGCCACCCTCGGCGTGCGGGCCGCGCCGTTCGCCGTGATCCGGGTCGAGGACGCGGACGGCAAGGTCCTGTGGCAGCAGCAGCCGCGCCGCGAGCGGGTGATGTCCACCGACGAGGCGTACGTCCTCAACGACATGCTGCGGGACGTGCTCCGCTACGGGACCGGCGCGGGCGCGGTGAAGCGATCGGGGATCGACCTGCCCGTCGCCGGCAAGAGCGGCACGACCAACGACTACACCGACGTGTGGTTCATCGGCTACACCCACGAGTTGGTGGCCGGCTTCTGGATGGGGTTCGACACGCCGCAGACCATCAAGAGCAACGCCCAGGGCGGCCTGCTGGTGGCGCCGGCCTGGGCCAACTTCATGAAGGAAGTCTACGAGCGCCGGCCGCCCGCGGCCGACTGGGTGCGGCCCACGGGCATGGTGCAGCGCGAGATCGACGTGACCAGCGGGAAGCTGGCCACGCCCTACTGCCCGCCGGCGTTGCGCCGCTGGGAGGTGTTCGCACCCGACGCCGTGCCGACCGAATTCTGCCCGCTCCACACCGGCCCCAACGCCGCGCCGGCCGCGGCCGCGCCGCCGCCGCCCGCCGACGGCGGTGTCAAGCCGCCCAAGCGTCCGCCGCACGCCGGCGGCTAGAGCTCCGTCCATGCTGCGGGTGAGCGCGCGGTGGGTGCTGCCGGTGAGCGGCCCCCCGCTCGCGGACGGGGCCGTGCTGGTCGGCGCCGACGGCCGCATCGAGGCCGTCGGCCCGGACGCCGCCGTGCCGCGGCCCGACGGCGCGCAGCACGTGGTCCTCGGCGACGCCGCGCTGCTGCCCGGGCTGGTGAACGCCCACAGTCACCTCGAGCTCACCGCGCTGCGCGGCCTGGTGCGCGGCCTCCCGTTCCCCGCCTGGCTGCAGACCGTCCGCGCGCTGAAGCGCGCGCTGGACGAGGAAGGCCTCCGCGCCTCGACCCGCTGGGGCGTGCTCGAGGGGTTCGCCGCGGGGATCACGACCTTCGGCGACACCGGCTCCGGGCGCCAGGCGGCGCCGGCGCTGGCGGAGCTGGGCGGGCGGGGCGTCGCCTACCACGAGGTGTACGGGCCGGACCCCGCGCAGTGCGCCGAGGTCGTCGCGGAGCTGGAGCGCGCGCTGGACGCGCTGCGTCCGTGCGAGTCCGACCGCGTCACCGTGGGCCTCGCCCCGCACGCGCCGTACACGGTCTCCGAGCCGCTGCTCGCGGCGATCGTGGCCGTGGCGGCGGGCCGGCGACTCAGGACCGCGATGCACGTCGCGGAGTCGCGCGAGGAGCACGCGCTCGTGGAGGACGGCCGCGGTCCCTTCGCCGACGACCTGCGCTCGCGGGGGATCGCGGTCGCGGCGCGGGGCTGCTCGACGGTGCGGTGGATCGAGCGGATCGGCCTGCTGGCCCTCCGCCCGCTCCTGATCCACTGCGTGACGGCGGGCGCGGACGACTTCGCCGCCGCGCGCCGCTGGGGGGCCACCGCGGTGCACTGCCCCTGGTCGAACGCGGTGCTCGGGCACGGGCGGGCGGATCTCGGCGCGATGCGCGCGGCGGGTCTGGCGGTCGGGCTGGGCACCGACTCGGTGGTGGCCGGAGGCCGGCTCGACCTGTTCGCCGAGGCGCGGTTCGCGGCGCTCGGCCTTGCGCTGTCGCCGCGCGAGATGCTGCGCCTGATGACGGCCGACGGCGCCGCGGCGCTGGGACTGGAAGGGGTGGGGACGCTGGCGCGCGGCGGCTGGGGCGACCTGGCGGCCGTGGGGCTGGCGGCGCCGGCGTTCGAGCCGGGCCTCGATCCGGAGGAGACGGTGGCGTGGGGCGCCGCCGCTTCGGACGTGGTGTTCGCGGCGGTCGCTGGCCGCGTGGTCTACGACCGCGGCCGGTGGCCGGGCGCGGCGCCGGCGACGGAGCGCGCGGCCTTCGCCCGTGCGGCCGCGGCCGCAGCCGTGTCGCGCCCGCAGCTTCCTGGCGGTATGTTGGCGCGGTCCTGACGGAGGTCGGATGAAAGCCCAGCGGCACGCCGCCATCCTGCGCCTGGTGCGCGAGCACTCCATCCCGAGCCAGGAGCGACTGCGCTCGCTGCTGGCGCACGCCGGCTTCGACGTGACGCAGGCCACGCTGTCGCGCGACATCCACGAGCTGGGCCTGGTCAAGCAGCCGGCCGCCGGCGGCATGCCGTCCTACGCGGCGCCGCCCGACGAGACCGTGCCGGCCCCGACCCTCACCGGTTTCCTGCACACCCTGCTGCTCCGGTCGGACGGCGTCGGGCCGCTGCTGGTCCTCCGCACGCCGACCGGCGGCGCCAGCGCCCTGGCTGCCGCGCTCGACCGCGAGGCCTGGCCCGAGGTGCTCGGCACGCTCGCCGGCGACGACACCGTCCTGATCGTGACCCGCGGCCCCGCGGCCCGGCGCAAGCTGGCGCGCCGGCTCGCGGACTACACCCCGCCGAGGCATTGAACCGGCCGCCGCGTGCCTGTATGTTTATGCGTTGTCTTGCATAAACAGCCATTCCCCCAGCGAGGGTCGCGGTCATGGCACAGCGCGTGGTGCTGGCGTACTCCGGCGGTCTCGACACTTCCGCCATCGTCCCCTGGTTGCGCGAGCGGTACGGCGCCACCGTCCTGTGCGTGGCGGTGGACGTCGGACAGGGGGAGGGCGAGCTGAAGGGCATCGAGGAGAAGGCGCGCCGCTCGGGCGCCGAGTCGTGCGTGGTCGAGGACGTCCGCGACCGGTTCGTGCGGGAGTTCATCTGGCCCACCCTGAAGGCCGGCGCCATCTACGCCCGCACCTACCTGCTGGGAACCTCCATGGCCCGGCCGCTGATCGCGGAGCGGCAGGTGGCCGCCGCGCGGCGGCTGGGGGGCACGGCGCTCGCGCACGGCTGCACCGGCAAGGGCAACGACCAGGTGCGCTTCGAGCTGACCTACGCGGCGTTCGCGCCCGACCTCCCGGTCATCGCCCCGTGGCGGGAGTGGCAGTTCCGGGGTCGCGAGGACCTGCTGGCCTATCTGAAGGACAAGGGCATCCCGACCACGGCGAGCGCGGAGAAGCCGTTCAGCCGCGACCGCAACCTGTGGCACATCTCGCACGAGGGCGGCGCGCTGGAGGACCCGTGGGCCGAGCCGCCGGCCGACATGTACGTGCTCACCCGCGCCCCCGAGGACGCGCCGGACATCCCGGCCGTGGTGACGGTCGGCTTCGAGGCCGGCGAGCCGGTGTCGCTCGACGGGGAGCCGATGGCCCCCGTGGCGCTGCTCGAGACGCTGAACGCGCTCGCCGCCGAGCACGGCGTCGGCCGCGCCGACGTCGTGGAGGACCGGCTGGTCGGCATGAAGTCGCGCGGGGTGTACGAGACCCCCGGCGGGACGGTGCTGTTCCACGCGCACCGCGAGCTGGAGCAGCTGGTCCTCGACCGGCGCAGCCTGGCGCTGGCCGACGATCTCGGACGGCGCTATGCTGATCTGGTGTACGACGGCCGGTGGTGGACGCCCGAGCGCGAAGCGCTCGATGCGCTGGTGGGCTCGCTGCAGCGCTACGTGACGGGGAGCGTGCGGATGCGGCTGTTCAAGGGCGGCCTGCAGGTCACGGGACGGAGTTCGCCCATGTCGCTCTACCACGAGGGCCTCGCCACCTTCGGCGCAGACGACGTGTACCGGCAGAGCGACGCCGAGGGCTTCATCCGGCTGTACGGCCTGGCGGTGCGGACCGCGGCCGAGCGGGGCCGGCGGCTCGGCGCGCGCCACGCGGAGGCCGCTGACTGAGCCCGAGGCCCGTTCGCGCGCTCGTCGTCGGCGCGTCGGGCTTTCTGGGCTCGCGCCTCCTCGCGCTTGCACCCCGTGACGTGGAGCTGGCGGGCACGGGCGGACGCCGCCCGGTGCGGCCCGGCAACTGGAAGGAAGTGTACGTCGACCTGACCGCCCCCTCGGCCGCCCGGGCCGTGGTCGAGCAGGAACGGCCGTCCACCGTCTTCTACTGCGCGTACGACAAGTCCAATCCCGCCGTCACCGTCGACGCCGCCGTCGCGACGGCGCGTGCGGCCGTGGCCGCCGGCGCCCGCTTCGTCCTGTTCTCGACCGACATGGTGTTCGACGGCCGGACCGGGGGCTACGGCGAGCAGAGCGTCGTGTCTCCCATCGAGCGCTACGGCGCGATGAAGGCCGAGGCCGAGGCGCTGGTGCGCGCCGAGCACCCGAACGCGCTGGTGATCCGCACCTCGCTGCTGGTGGGCGAGAGCGGGATCATGCTGCGGCCGGCCTACGAGTGCGAGAGCCTGATGCGGGGCCGCCGGGTGCCCCTGTACCGCGACGAGTGGCGCTGCCCCACCCACGTGGACGACGTCGCCCGCGCCTCGTGGGAGCTGGCCGCCCTGGAGGTGTCGGGCGTCTACCACGTCGCGGGCCCCGAGCGTCTCTCGCGGCTGGAGCTCGGCCGCATCGTCTGCGACCTGTATCGCTTCGATCCCGCGCTGCTCCAGGAGGCCGACCGGCCGGCGTCGCGCCCGCGGGACACGTCGCTCGACTCCCGGCGCGCCGCCGCGCTCCTCGGCTGGGCCCCGCGGTCCCTGTCCGAGCTGGCCCGCGTCCCCGCCGCCGCACGTGCCTGATTCCTCCCACGTGATGTGGGGCGGCCGGTTCGCGGAGCCGATGGATCCGCGACTCGACCGCCTCAATCGCAGTCTGCCGGTGGACCGGCGGCTGTGGCGCGAGGACCTGGCCACCAACCGGGGCTGGGTGCGCGCCCTGGAGCGCTGCGGCGTGCTGACCGCGGCCGAGCGCGAGACCCTGCTCGGCGGTCTGGCGAAGGTGGAAACGGCGCTCGCGGGCGGCGCCGCCGACGCCGCTCCGGACGAGGACATCCACTCCCTGATCGAGCGCCTGCTGGGCGAGGCGGTCGGGCCCGTCGCGGGGAAGCTCCACACCGGCCGCTCGCGCAACGACCAGATGGCCACCGACCTCCGGCTGTGGGCCCTCGCGGCCCTCGCGCGCCTGGACGCGGGACTCGCGTCGCTGGGTCGCGCGCTGATCGGGCAGGCGGAGCGCGGTCTGGACGTCCTGATGCCGGCCTACACGCACACCCAGCGGGCGCAGCCGGTGCGGCTGGCGCACTGGGCGCTGTCGCACGTGTGGCCGCTGACGCGTGACCGCGAACGGATCGGCGAAGCGCGGCGCCGCGCCGCGGTGCTTCCGCTCGGGTCGGGCGCCATCGCGGGCTCCGGCTTCGCCGTGGACCGGCAGCGGCTGGCCGCGGACCTCGGCTTCGCGGCGGTGAGCGCGAACTCGATGGACGCGGTCGGCGACCGCGACTTCGCGGTGGAGACCGTGTTCGCGGCGACGCTCGCGGGCATCCACCTGTCTCGCCTCGCCGAGGACCTGGTGCTCTTCTCGTCGGTCGAGTTCGGCTTCGTGCGGCTCGCCGAGGCGTTCACCACCGGCAGCAGCCTGATGCCCCAGAAGCGGAACCCCGACTCGCTCGAGCTGGTGCGCGGCGCCGCCGGCCAGCTGCTCGGGCGGCTGGTGGGACTGCTCGCCACGCTGAAGGCGATGCCGACCGGCTACCAGAAGGACCTGCAGGAGAACAACGCGGCGCTGTTCGACGCCGTGGACCTCGCCGAGCAGGCGGCGGCGCTGCTGGCCGGCGTGGTGGAGACGATGGTGCCGGACGCCGCGCGGATGGCCGCGGCGCTCGAGCCGTCGGTCCTGGCGACGGACCTGGCCGACCTGCTGGTGCAGTCGGGCGCCGCGTTCCGCGAGGCGCACGCGCAGGTGGGCGCGCTGGTGCGCCGGGCCGAGGAGCTCGGCGTGCCGATCGACCGGGTGAGCGCGGCCGAGGCGGCGCGCGTCGGGCCGGCGCTGCCCGCGGCGCTGGCCGCGCTGGGCGGGCCGGAGGCGGCGGCGGAGCGGCGTGCGCTCCCCGGAGGTACTGGCCGGGCCGCGGTGGCCGCGCAGCTGGCGGCCGCCCGGGAGGCCTTTTCGTCCTGACCGGGCCGGCGCGGGACGGCGGGGCCGCTTGCCGCCGGGCGGCTGCCGCGCTAGAATGAAGTTCGGGTGCCGGGTAGGGCACCCTAGGGACGTGGCGAAGACATCCGTAGCACCCACAACATCCCGTCCCGTTCGCCGTGAGCGAGGCGGGTTTCTTGTGTCCGTGGGTGTGCGGCTGAGCCTCGGAGGGTGTTCCGGGTGCGATGCCTCGCGTTGAATGCGTCGTTCGAGCCGCTCACCATGGTTCCGGTGCGGCGGGCCTTGAGGCTCGTGATCGACGGCAAGGCGGAGATCGTCGAGTCCGACGCCGGCCGCCTGGCGCGGTCGGCGCACCTCTCCATCCCCCGGCCCGCGGTGATCCGGCTCGTCAAGTTCGTCCACGTGCCGCGGCGCTTCCGCCGCCAGGTCACCAACACCTTCCTGTTCGCCCGCGACGGCTACCGGTGCCAGTTCTGCGCCCGGACCACGGCGCACCTGCGGCCGCGCGAGTGCCTGACCCGCGACCACCTGGTGCCGCTGTCCCGCGGAGGCACCAACGCCTGGACCAACGTCGTGACGGCGTGCTCGAGCTGCAACGCCCGCAAGGGCAGCCACCTGCCCGAGGAGCTGGGCATGCACCCGCTCCGGCCGCCGGTCGAGCCGCACTTCGTC
>Ga0187778_10002185_pt1 | contig 13415 bp, 20 predicted proteins | sample 1015_Q2_SP5_20_M_FD_132418 | JGI IMG/M metagenome (GOLD analysis project Ga0187778, IMG submission 132418) | Tropical peat soil microbial communities from peatlands in Department of Meta, Colombia - 1015_Q2_SP5_20_MG | ecosystem: Environmental > Terrestrial > Soil > Wetlands > Peat | place... | reverse complement strand
TCGGAAGAAATTCCAACCCAGTTGCAGGTGCCTGATCAGGGAATGCGCCTTGTACTGAGTCGCGACACCGATGTGGCGAATACCCGAATTGAGAGCGTTCGATAGTGCGAAATCAATAATGCGACTCTTGCCGGCAAAATAGACGGCTGGCTTGGCACGTTTGTCCGTCAACTCCATGAGTCGCGAGCCCCGACCGCCGGCAAGCACGTAGGCCATCGTACGTCGCGCCATCGAACCAATACGTTCTCGCGTTTTCATCGCGGTGCGCATGGTGGTGAGGTCCTTCCCTACTATCGCCCGGACGTACTGGTGAACTAACCCAATTACACCCCAATGGTTCCGATGCACAATTCGTAATCGCCGTAGTCCGGCGGCCCGAGTGCTACAGGCAGCCTGCGTGTCCCTGCAAAGGGTCGTCTAGGCTTGCTATAAACACCCGTCTCACCCGGGGCTTCCCTGCCCCGCGCCGTCGTTGGGAGCCTGCCCCGCCACCATCGGTTACTACAGCCTGAAAGACCGCTGCAGCACAGTGGGGAGCGCTGTAGCGCGCCCCCAAGGGGTGGATACAGACCCGAAGCTGCAGGAGCCCGAGACCGCTTTGAATCCTGCGGTAACCGACTATCGGCACAGCTGATGTGATCCGCCGTCCGATCGGCCAAACAGGGCGCCGATTCTCAGCTTGACGTCAACCCCGCGTTGACCCGCTCGTTGTTGACGAGGGTCGCAGAAGGGTGCAAGCGTAGACCCTTGGACGTCAGGCTGCGGCAATTAAAACGTCTATGCGGTTGCCAAGGCTGGAAACCAATCGTTCGTCGCCATCCTTGGAACCCTATCTGACTCAACCGGAGAATGCGCATGCGCGGCACGCCCATACATTCGATCGCTCTGCCGACCTTAAGCGCTCTTGCCCTCGCGACGGGATCGCCGGCCCAGGAGCAGCGCGCGCAGAACGTTCCACACATCGCCCGATCCACACCGGATCGATCGGTAAGCCCCACGCAGGGCGCGGTACCGACCGAAACGATTAGACAGCTCTGCAAGGCTGCAGTTACAGACAACAGGATCGTTGTCACGGCGACACAGCGCCAGCAGGCGGGTGAGAATGCGCTTCCGCCCCTTAACGATCACGCGAACGGTTTTGCGTGGCCCGACACTGAGCTTGGCGTCATCAAGACCGCTCAGGGGTATATGTTCTTCGGCAGCGACGGTGGCTACCACGCCCGGCAATACTGGGAAGACATCAGGGAGGGCAACAACAAGTACGGATCAGTCACCCGGACGCTGGGGAGCCTTGAGAATCCTCTGGGGTCCGAACCTCCCATCGACGTGGTCATCCGGCCAAATCCCAACCCGATCGTGAATCCGTTCTACGGAAGCTACGATTACATCGGCGGCGGCCCTGTTTATCGAGTGCCGAACCGTAAGACCGGAGCCGGCAATCTGCTCATGCTCTACCATGCCGAAATCCCGACCGTTACCACGCAGAGCTTCTACTCGGTTCTCGGTCTTGCATCGTCTACTGACCAAGGCTTCTCCTGGACCGACCTCGGCGAAATCGTGCGTACCAACCAAGGTTACCGGACCGACATGGATGGCTATGACATCGGGGATCCCAATCTCGTCGCATCGCCCGATGGTAAGTATTTCTATCTCTATTTCGCCGACTGGCTCGCCAACGGCACCACCCACTGGCTCACCACAATCAATTTCATCGCCGTGGCCCGCGCTCCCATCGACGCCGTTCTGGACGCCGCGTTCGACGTCGAGCATCCGCACGCGATCGCCTTTGAGAAGCGCTACGACGGCTGGCATCTTAATCAGGGCATGGGGGGCTATTCGCGTGACCTGGACCCCAACGCGCCTTACTGGGGACCTCTGCGCGTCAACTGGAACGTCGACCTGAAGCGTTACCAGGCCTTTATCAATAATGGAAATCTGATCGCCTACGCCGAATCGCCGGATGGTCTCACCTGGTCCGTACCCACGGTGCTCAAGGACTTCAGCAGCGACCCCAACCAGCCAGGCTTTTACGTCACTCCTGTGGGACTGGGGGACGATCCGAGTATTTTGGGCAAACAATTCTACATCCTGTACACCTACTACCCCAACAACGGCCAGGGTTGGAATGGCGCTTCCGTACGCCGCTTCACCGTAACCTGCGGGTAGAAGAGCGCGCTTCAAGCGCGGCGCGCCGGACAGTACCGCAACTCGGTAGGCGAGTGTCTGCTTACGGCAAGGTCATCTTCAGTGGCGGCTTCTGGCCGGTCAGCGACCGAAGTCTACGGTCGCCGACCGGCTCGGGACACTACACTTCGGTTTGTTCCGCAATTTCCAAAGCATCGTCGACGTCGAGGCGAACTCCTAGAGTCGGGTAGGAGCGTCGAGCTCGTCAACCGAATCATTCGGGTATTCAAGACAGTGCTGTTTCACGGCGTCGTGGACCTCGAAGTGATCGAGCGCAACGTGCTTATGCGCTGCAAGCAGTACGAGCACGGTGAGTCCGGCAAAGGCCGCCGCGTGAACCGGGGAGCCTTCACGGAGGAAGAGGTCCAGAAGCTGCTTGCTGCCGCGCGCCCACACGAGCGCGCATTGATCGGACTACTGTGCTTCACGGGCGTGCGCCCGGGCGAGGCCTTCGCTTTGCGTTGGCAGGATGTAAACCTGATGGCCGGCGCGGCTTCGATCTCGCGCACCTGGGACTGCGCGGGAAGATGTTCACGGCACCGAAAACCGTGGCTGGTAACCGAACCGTGGCTCTCTCCGGCTGGCTGGTCGAGGAGCTAAAAGCGCACCGAGAACGGACTCCCGTCGCGTCCGCTGAGTTGATCTTCGCCACCCGCACGGGACGCGCGATGAACCCCGCAAACGTGAGACGGGACGTGTGGACGAAGGTCGTGAAGCGTGCCGGCGTGCGCTCCCTCGACATGTATTCGCTGCGACATACTTTCGCGAGCTTCGGTCGCGTGGCCGGCGAGTCGGCGTTCAACGTCGCGCGGGCTATGGGTCACTCCCGCTCGATGTTGGTCGATCAGGTCTATGCGCACAGTCTTCAGTCGGGAATGGCCGTGTCGCGGAACGCGTCACTGCCATGGCCCTCGGCGAGCAGCCAAAGCTGCGCGTTATCGAGGGCGGACAGCGAGACGTTAGACAGCCGTTCGATGAAACGCCCCAAGAGGCGTCCAAGAAACAAGCAACTGCTTGATCTGAAAGAGCGCCCCCGGCCGGAGCTGAACACTTTGCGGTAACGCCTTGAGCGTGCAAGCGAATCTTGGTGCGGGAAAGTCACCCGTACCCGCCGGCGTACCCGTCCAATTTCAGGCTAGGCAACGAGTTTCAGTTTCGGCCGCAGCCCAGCGCGCGCGGCAAGCCGCACGAGCAGGTCCAGGCTGAAGCGGTTGATCTTCCCGCGGTTGAGGTCCGAGATCCGTGCCTGTGTGACACCCAGGAGTTTCGCGGCCTGCACCTGCGTCAAGTCGGATGTTCGCAACCAGTCGGTCAGCCCGCTCAGCAGTTGCGCCCGCATTTCCATCTCTGCCGCCTGATCGGGCGGGTACAGATCCTGAAAGACGCTTCTCACTCTCTTCGCTGCCATCTCTTCACCTCGGTAGCATCTTCAGGCGCTGCTGCGCCAACTCGATGTCTCCCGGCGCTGTCTTTCGAGTCTTCTTCTGGAAGCAGTGCAAAACGTAGATCGCTTCGGACCGGGAGGCCAGATAGACGACGCGGAAGGCACCGGATGAGTCTCGCACCCGAATCTCGCGCACTCCCGATCCAATCGCCGACATCGGCTTCCAGTCGGCGGGTTCCTGGCCGCACTGCACGAGATAAAGCTCGTAACCCGCCTGTGCGACGACCGCCTTCGGGAAATTCTTCAGATCCGCTTTGCTGGTCCCGAGCCAGACAACTCGCTTGTGCGGTCTCATTATGCCAGATCTAGCATATTAGGGCAATGCGGCCTGGCCTCATAGCCGCCGGCGCGCCCGCCCGGTATTAACTGACCGGTCGCGACGCCTCCGTGCAGGGCGCCGAAGACGATAGTCACGGGCGAAGGTCCGCCCACGTCAGGACGGGGAGCGGCCGCGGAGCGGGTGCTGGCCGACGAGGCACGCGCGCGCAGGGCCGGGTGGGTCGCGGGAGGGTGGATGCTGTACCTCGACGTGCATCTCGAGTCACTCGGGCGCTGTTACGTCTCGGCGCGGCTAACGTCTTCGTGGTACTCGGGTGCCGCCGTCAGCGTCAGCGGAACGTCCGCGGTTTGCCCGGCGGCTGCACCAACGCTGCACAACAGAGCGCCGAGAAATACTGCCCAGCAAACTACGATCCGCAGAATTCATTCCCCAGCGTCTAGACAGCCCGATCTCGCAGACGCGGCAGGTCCCGAATGTCCGCACCGACCTCGCGCTCAGCAACACGTAGCTCGTAGATTTTCTGCAGGTTCAGCCAGAACTCTGCGCTCGTACCAAAGAAATGCCCCAGCCGCAGCGCCGCATCTCCGGTGATCGCACGCTGACCCTCGAGAATATGGGAGAGCCGGTTGGTCGGCACTTTCAGCTGGCGCGCCAGCGCCGCGGCGCTCATTCCCAGCGCCTCAAGCTGCTCGGCGAGATGCTCACCCGGGTGAATTGCAGGACGTGCCATAAGCTCCTCTAATGGTACTCGACCACTTCCACGTTAACCTGGCATTTGGCCTCCCGGTTAACGAATGAGCTCCTGCTGACCTGGCCGATGCTCCTTGGCTCTCAGCTCCTTGCGCAATAGCTCTCGATTTGTGCGAACCGGGGGAAGTGTTTTGGTGAATCGCCTGACGTGCCACGGCAAGTCCGGCTGACCCTGGCGATCGAGGATCTCGGCAGCGGCCATCCAGCCCCGCTCCACCTCGTTCCGGGTGTGCAGCAATGAGTCCCTGCTCGAGGCCTCGGATGCCGTCCTCGCCTCCCCGCTGAGTGCTCCCGATTGCTCCCAAATGCGACGGTATGCACCGCGTTGCATCGCGCGATATATCCTGTCGGACAGATTCGGTCGCGTTGCTCCCCGCACCGCCTTGTCCGTGGCATTTGCACTGACGCCTTGCGCTCGCAGCTGTCGCGCAAATTCGCGACGCCACTCACGCAGAGTGGCCTTGCGGATATTCAGCCGAACGCCGTCCTCGCTCACCGCCTTAATGACCATGTGCACGTGCGGATGCGGCTGGTCGGTGTGCAGCACCATCGCATAGCGATGCTTGGCCCCGAGGGTCTCCCTGGCAAAGGCTTGGGCGCCGCGAAATAACCCGTCCGCTGGCGTGCCAGCCGGCATCGAGAAGACGACCTTGTGGACGAGCTTCGGCTGCGCCATTCCCGGGCGCGATGTAAGCGTCCTCGTGCGACGCGCCTCCTCGAGGTCGAGATCCCAGTCCTCGAGCAGTTCCTGCTCCACGCCCTCCCCTCGCAGGTGTCGTCCATCGTCGGTCTCGATCTCCACCTTACCGTCGCGGCTCAAGTAGCCCAGGTGCCGACCGACCGCGTTGCGATCATGTCCGCCCCTCGCGAGCACCTTCACCATGACTTCCGGAGTGCGGCGGACCGTACGGCTAAGAAGCTGAATCTCCTCCTGCGTCAGGTGCACGCGGTCCGCCGGGCCGCGCCGTGCATAGGAGGCGATATCGAGCAAGGCGCGCCCAGATTCCAAGCTAGTGACTCGTTTCGTGATATCCGCGCTCCCAACTCGTCTCATTCTTGATCAGCAATGCCTTCACGTGATCACGCAGTCCCTCGGCGATCCTGAGCATCGATTCCAAGTCCTGGCGCCCCGGTCCATAGGATCGGCCGCCGACGTTGAGCGCCGTGGCAATCTGATTCAGGATTCGGCGGATCGCTCCCAGCTCTGCAATAGAGCGCTTGAGAGCGAGGAGCTCTTCGGTGGGTAGCGGAGTGACCTTACGCAGGTGCGACCGCACCAGGACCGCGACATACGTTGCTGAGGGCATTCCGCGAGCGATGGCTCGGTCGCGCAACAAGAGGCGGTCCTCCGGCGAAAGCCGAATCGACAGACGCTCACCGCGCAGTTCCGCGTCGTCCGACTCACCGATTGCCGGGTTCTCAGTTGCAGATGCCCTCACCAGTGTCTCGAGAAGCTGGCGGACGAGCGCCGACTCTGTCACGTGCTCGCGAGCGGCGATGCTCTGCAGGCGTGTCTTGGTCTCCGAGCTAACACGACATCGCACCAAAGCATCGACAGCCATAGTGCACATCGTGGACCAACAGCAGCCGCTTGGCTATCCTGCATTCCTTGGCTTCCAACACCGAAACTTCACGATGTTTTTGTTGGTTTGAGAGTACCTGGGCCGCGGTGATTCGCGTTGATACGCACTGTGCTCGTGTTAGGTCAGAAAGACTACTCGACGGCCCGAGATACGACAGAGGGGCCGATGGATGTTGGCTCGGTGGATTCGACAGGGTCCCTTCGAAATAGCCATTTCGCTACCAGAGACGCGCCGAGCGCGCCGACGAGTTGCGCGACGATAAACCCTGGGACGTCCGCCGGCCGGATTCCCGAGAAAGTGTCCGACAACGAGCGGGCAATGGTGATGGCGGGGTTGGCAAACGACGTCGATGCGGTGAACCAGTAGGCCGCACCGATCCACGCGGCGACCATCCAGGCGGTATCATGAGGTCGGCGATGTCCAAGGATGACCAGGATTAATCCAAACGTCGCAACGGCCTCCGCCAGCCATTGGCTCGCACCCGTTCGCACGTGTGCCGACGACTGTAGCCAGGGCAGGTCGAACATCGCATGGGCGAGAATCGCCCCGAGGCAACAGCCGACGACCTGAACGACGGCATAGGCGGCGACCTCACTCAACGGGAGAACCCCGCGGATGCCTTGCACCAGGGAGACGGCGGGATTGAAGTGCGCACCGCTGACCGGCGCCAGCAGAGCGATCAATGTCGCGAGCACAGCTACCGTCGCCGCGGTGTTGGCCAGGAGCGCGATTGCCACGTTGCCCCCGGCCAGCCGCTCGGCCATGACGCCTGAGCCCACAACCGCAGCTGCCAGGAACAGCGAGCCGATCGCCTCGGCAGCCAGACGCCTGGAAAGGGTCACTCAGCATCCTCAGGCGGCCTCGCCTTGCCGATCGCGTCGAGGCGTTCCTGCAGCTTCATCCGGTCGAACGAGGCGAGCGGCAAGCTGGTGAAGGTCTTGATGCGGTTGTCCAGCATTCTGAACGCGTCTCGAAAGGCCACCCATTTCTCCGTCTCCGATCCTTCCACGACCGCGGGGTCCGGTACGCCCCAGTGGGCGGTCATCGGCTGCCCTGGCCAATACGGGCACACTTCGCCTGCCGCGTTGTCACAGACGGTGAAGACAAAGTCCAAGGGCGGTGCGCCAGGCGCGGCGAACTCGCCCCAGCTCTTACTGCACAGGCCGTCAGTAGGGAGGTTCATTTTTTTCAGCAGCTGCAGTGCGATTGGGTGCACGGCACCCTTCGGATGGCTACCGGCACTGAACCCACGGAACTTGCCGCGTCCCCACTGATTGATCAGGGCCTCGGCGATGATGCTTCGTGCGGAGTTCCCTGTGCACAGAAACAGGACGTTGTAGGGGCGGTCTGTCATGAGGCCCTGCTAAGTTGAGCCCCTCAGGCTCTTCTCCATGCAAGTCGCAGAGCCTGGACACAGCGAGCGAAACTCTTCGCTCCCCTGCATGTCCTTTGGAGCGCTGCTGCGCTCGATCACCTCGTAACCTTCGCGCGCGAAGAACTCCACCGCGGTCTGCGTGAGTAGGACCAATCGGTGGATCCGTGCTGCACGCGCCACGCGCTCGAGCTCCCCGATGATGGCCCTCCCCAGACCCCCACGGCGGCGATCCGGAGCAACGACCACCGATCGAAGGAGCGCTGAGGAACCGAAGCGCTGCAGCGCACCGGCCGCGACTATGCGGCCATTTTCTCGCATGAGCGCGAACTCGGGTCGCGCCGATTCAAGATCGCTCGTCGGCAGTCCAGAGCACTCGAGCAGCGCTCGGATGGCGACCAGATCCTCTGCGGAGGCCGGGGCAACCTTGGACACGTGCCGTTCCGTGGTTATCGCGGGGTGGAGCCGCAGCGGTCGGGGTGGCAGCAAGCCCTGGCCGCCTTCTCCGCTCTGGGTCGGACCTCATCCGTTCCGTAAACAGTGCTCTCCCCGGTGGTCAGAAACGTCTCCCACTGGATCCCCTGCGGATCCTCGATCCAGCTCTTTTCGCTATGGGCATAACAGCATGTCGTCTCGCCCTCCTCGATCACCGGCCCCTCCGCACTACGAAGGCGCCGGTAGACTTCCGCGAGCTCTGTGCGATCCTCGACCTGGATCCCTAAGTGCTGCACCCCCGGCCGGTCGTCACGGCGGCTGATCGCGAAATTCACCCGAGGATCTTCGAGCATCCATCTCGCGTAATCAGGCTTGCGGATTATCGGACTGGTCGCAAAGAGCTGCGAATAGAAGCGCACCGACGCATCGAGATCTTTGACTGATACATGGACATGGAGGCGTTTCATGCGCGTTTCCTCGATTGGGCGGAAACCGACTGAGGCTCGCAGCTTGTGCCGCAAGTCTTGTCGGCCAGGCTGCAACAGTTCTCGGTGAGAAAGCTGACCAGCGCGTTCATGCGCTCGAAGCTTGGGCTGTAGAAGAGATTGCGCGCCTCGCGGCGGCTGACCACGAGACCCGCCTGCAGCAACCCCTTGAGGTGAAAGGACAGCGTCGGCGCAGGCAGATCAAGGCGCGCGGCCAGCTCCGAGGGGGTGTATCCCTCAGGTCCCCGCCTCACGAGCAATCGAAAAACCGCGAGGCGCGACTCTGAGGCCAGCGCGCTCAATGCCGTGATCACTTCCTTCGATTTCATATTTTCAAGTTTATGGAAGTTTCTGGAGATTGCAATAGACGCGTGCAGACGGTCTTGCGATGGACGCAGGAGCGGTACGTCCCCACTGGTTGACAGTAAGGTGCCTTGCGAGGGGTTCTCTTGGCGTAACTCATTGATGAAAATCGCATCGACTCAGAAAAATACCCGAGTATCGTGGCTCTGCCGGGGTAATTACCGCTCAAAGAACATGAAGTATCGGGGAGAAAAACCACGAAACTCGGGGGTGACTTCTCGCGGCAACCGGACTAATGATTGACCTAGAGCGTCAGCGGTGGGCTCGCGGCGAAACGGCACATCACAGGACATATCAACATGAAGTTCCTTCGCATCAGACACGTGATGCAGCTCAGCGGACTGTCGCGGATGACGATCTACCGCCTCGAGCTCGCCGGCGAGTTCCCAAAGCGCCGGCAACTAAGCAAGAACGCCGTGGCCTGGCTGGACACCGACATCGCTCAATGGGCAGAGTCACGACCCGTCAGCCGATTGAGAGGAACCGTTACCGCGAGGACACGGTCGACTGATGCGGCTTGCGACTGAATCCCGCGAGCCCACGCGGCTCGCGGGAGCTCGTACCAGGCCGCGGCTTGGGGGGCTGGTCAGGGGCGGAAATAGGCGGCCCGAGGGGAAAGCTTCGCGGCTCAAGCGGTTATGTTAGCTTCACGACTCCAACCCGGGATGCAACGTCCGTTGGGACACCGGCGCGTCTGTTACGAGTTCGTCGATGACTCACAGACCGTCTCATGTCGACCCTCAAGCGACAGCTGAGCTGCTCTATAGCGGCCGGACAAGAGCGAAGAAGCGGACATCCAAAGGCGCTGGTCGGCGAGCGGATTTCTACCGTGCCTGAGACTCGTCGCGCACGCCGGGCATGCTAGGGGTCAGAGACTTGCCGACATCCCGCGGCTGCAAGCCCGCAGATAGCCGCGAGCACAGCGGTCTCCCGACGGTCAGCCGGGTATGAAGCGTCGGTAGACGCCGCCGCGGCGAGGCTCGGCTCGGGGGTCGTCACTCCAGGCCAGCAGCCTCAATGAACCAACCGTGGGCGCAGTTACTGCTATGTCACCACAGCTCGTGCAAGCTGTGCTCGTGGGAATTCCGGTCCGTAGGGAGCGCTTCACGGAGAACCATCGTGCTAGACACCTATAGTTTCTTTTCGGAGATTTTCGGTCCTCTCAAGAACCCGCCGCAAACGGGTGCGCATGGACGGCAGGACGCCCAGTCGGCTTGGCGCGTTCTGCCTGAGCTGGCCGAATCTCCGGACGGGCAGGTCTGGGAAGTCCCCCCCAAGATCGGTTCGGATGATGCCTTGGGAGGATGATTCAGACCTGTCGTTGGCCAAAGACTCGTGCGGGTGGCACGGAGCGCCCTAAAAATCTGGAAATACAGGGCGGCCGCTGCGCGGAGTCTGCGCGTCGCCGGCGGCAACATGGCAAGTATTAGTGGTATCAGGGGCGTGATCGTGAACGATGGTCTGCCTGCCATCCCCCTGCGCCGCAAGCCTTCCTAGGCACACCAAGTCTTGAGCCTGCGGGCATCCGTGTATGCCCTGATAGCATTCCCCACCGGTTCGTCCGTGCGCCCAGGGGCTGCTACCGACCCTTCAGCGCGGTTGCGAACGCCCGAAACCTGTCGGTTAGAAGGAGTAAAGGCGACACTCGCACGGGTCACTCCTGCCGGGCTCCACGGTCCGGTAACCACCTGATTCAACGCCGCTCAGCCTTTCGGTTAAGCTTGCCGGCCATGGAGGCGGTCAGAAGACCTCCGGGTCCCGCAGTGACTGAGCCATCGCACGCGGTAGTTCTGAGCTACAGACATTAAGTTGGCCGTGCGCAGTCTGACAGTCGACATGCCGACGGAGCAAGCGCATGTGCCCGTGCGCAAGGTGTTAACAGTCGGTTTGGGTAATGCGCTCGAGTTCTACGACTTCCTGACGTTCTCCTATTTCGCCATCCAAATCGGGCATACGTTCTTCCCCCAATCCCAGACTTCGCACGGACTGCTGCTTTCCCTGGCCACCTTCGGGGTCGGCTTTATTACCCGACCTCTGGGCGCCCTGGTTATCGGGCGGTATGGCGATCGGGTCGGGCGCAGGCCGGCGATGCTCTGGTCCTTTGGCCTCATGGGTCTCGCCATTCTCGGGCTCGCGCTGACACCGTCGTCTGCACGCATCGGCATTGCGGCACCCATCCTGCTGCTCTTCTTCCGGCTGCTACAGGGTTTCGCGCTCGGCGGTGAGGTCGGGCCTTCTACGGCATTCCTGGTGGAGGCCGCACCGCTACACCGGCGTGGTCTCTACGTGGCGCTGCAGCTGGCAACGCAGTACCTGGCCGGTCTCGCGGCCGGTGTGGTGGGACTTGTGCTCTCGGGGCTGCTGTCGCCGGCGCAGCTCGATGCGTGGGGCTGGCGCATCGCGTTGCTGATCGGCGCGTGCGTTGTACCGGTGGGCCTGTACATCCGCCGCAGCCTGCCTGAGACATTGCACAGCTCGAGTCAGATCGCAACGACACCACGGCAACGGGCGCGTACCCACGAAATTGATCGTGCTCAGCCTGATGATGCTGGCGACTGGAACGACCACCGTTTACGTCGTCGGTTACATGAACACCTACGTCCAGGACACCCTGAAGCTAGGCGCGCATTTCGGCTTTGGTGCAACCATTGTGGAATCCCTATGCGTCATGTGCGTTGCTCCGCTCGGTGGGGCACTTTCTGACAAAGTCGGGCGGCGACCGGTCATGCTCACCGGCGCAGGGCTGCTGCTGGTGCTGGTTGTCCCCTGTTACATTGCGATGACCGCGTGGCGCAGTACGACAGCTATCTATGCAACTACGGCCGTCTTCGGCAGCCTGGAGTCGCTCATGATTGCCCCATTCCTAACGACCATTTCCGAATCCCTGCCTCACGCAGTTCGCTCCGCCGCGTTCGGCATCTTGTACGCCGTGGCCATAGCAGCATTCGGCGGCTTTACTCAATTCATTATCAAGTCTTTGATTGATCTCACGGGTAATCCACTCGCACCGGCTTGGTATCTCAGCCTGGCACTCGTTATCGGCAGCTCGGCCATGTTCGCAGTTCGCGAATCCGCCCCGTGTAGGATTGCGCACTACGCACACGTCAGCGGCTGACTCGGCGAACGGGTACTTTCGACCCGTTGTTGACGGTCGCGACAGGCGGCTTCAGGGCAACGCGAATAGAAGGCGCGGTGGGTGCCCCAGGGCTCAGCGCGGGTTCGTGGCTCACCTGCAATCCATATCAATCTGGCCACCGCAATAGACATTCGCGTCGAAGCTAAGTTGTGTCTTCCGGGCAGGCTCCGGTATCGCCGTGAAGACCATCGGGTTCTGGCAGCACGCCTTCTCGACCGAGTCTCCAAACAACGGCATCGTGTCTTGATCCATTTGTCCCATTGCGCCGGGACTGCTGTTGTAGGCTCGGCGCCGCTCACGCGTCTGCACGATGCAAGACTGGATTGCTGCCTATCTCTGCATTGCCTGTTGCCACTCTGCCGCTTGGCGAAGTTATCTGACGTCGGGGGCGACATGGCCGCCGTGATCTGCGTCACGTTAGATTCTCAAGCTGTGTGACCGCCGGCGCGGTGTCAGCTGCTGCGTCAAGTGCATCATCCAATCCCACTGAACCGCGCCTCCGCGAGGTCGTCGAAAAGTCAGTTGGAAGTGGCCGCGCAAAGGAGCGGAGTTGCGGACCAGGATGACATCTTGTTGGGAAACCAAGTGCGTCACGAACAAGTAACGTGGAAACTCTTATCTGTGCCACGGCTAGTTGGGTACTTCTGCTCGTTGCCATATCGGTTGCTTATGCGGATCCGAGGGTTGCGCCTTGGAGGCAAGAAGAACTTAACGAAGACTTCATGCGATCGTTGACGAAGTCGCAATGTATGACGAAAACGGTCGCTGCTTTGATGGCCGGATGTTCGTCGACACAGTGCCTGAAGAATCTAGCTGGCGTCACTGGAGACTGCGTCACATGGGCCTGCGGAGACACGGCCTCCTTCTGCGCCGGCTATGAGCGGGAATACATCGCCAGTTACTGCGCTACAAAAGAGCTAGACCTTCAAAGATGTAAGTTACTCACAGTCGGTGAATCAATTCTTTGCAAACCGAAACAAACGCCGTAGTCGGAAGGTGGTCGGCACTTTCGGTCTAAGGACACGCGCGACGTAATTCTGTAGGTGGGTGCCGTGATTGCTTCGTACAAGCGAAACGCCAGCATCGCCGCCGTAGTGTGGCTTGCCGCAATAATTTGCGAGACCGTGCTTATTTGGAACCGCGGCAAGGAGGCGGACCCCTGGGACGACGCCCCGCTCGGGCCCCTTCTTTTCGGCATTTACATCGTGGCGGTCCTGCTCACGTTCTGGTGGTACATCAAGGCAAAGGGCAGGTCGGGCAACTGGATCTTGATGCTCGCCTTCCACGTGATTGGCCTGATTGTTATCTTGCTGCTGAAGGACCGCGCCAAGGACGGGCAGCCGCCTGCGCCTCCTGCGCCCCACGAGTGGTTCGGCTAGCGAC
>Ga0187778_10002184_pt1 | contig 13419 bp, 11 predicted proteins | sample 1015_Q2_SP5_20_M_FD_132418 | JGI IMG/M metagenome (GOLD analysis project Ga0187778, IMG submission 132418) | Tropical peat soil microbial communities from peatlands in Department of Meta, Colombia - 1015_Q2_SP5_20_MG | ecosystem: Environmental > Terrestrial > Soil > Wetlands > Peat | place... | reverse complement strand
TGGGCCATCCCTCAGCAAACCAACTCGCCTGCTCCCCCAGCCTCCTCCACCGGACAAGCGCCCGTTTCCTCTTCCGTCAGTACGTCCGGGAAGATCAAAAGCAAGCCGGTGCCGAGTTTCTTGATCATTGGCACAGTGTTCAATGACAAGGCGCTGTCTTTTCCTGGAGTGCAGGTGCGAATTCGCCAGACGGGGGAAAAGAAGTTTCGTTGGGAGACGTACACGAATTCACGCGGTGAGTTTGCCGTGCGCGTGCCACCGGGCTACGACTATGAAGTGGTGATTCAAGAGAAGAACTACGCCGGCCAGACTAGAAGCGTTGACGGCAAAGTGGATGTTCAGCAACGCCTGTCGGTTCAGCTTGAACCGCTGAGCAAAACAAAGACGGGAGCAAAGCCATGAAGCTGCGTCGAAGCATTCCCTTGCTTGCTGCCGGACTCATTTTACTGGTTGGCGTCGCGGCGGCCCAGAATTCCAAAAAGGAAAGCCAGTTGCGCTCGGTGCGCGGGATTGTCACGGACAAATCAGAGAAGCCCATTCAAAACAGCGTTGTATTCCTGAAGAATCTTCGCACGAACATGGTGCTCAGCCACTTCACGGACGAGCAAGGAAGTTACCGATTCACCGGACTTGATCCCAATGCGGATTACGAGATCTATGCGGAAGCCGGCGAGCAAAAATCGGCTCCTCGCACGGTAACTTCTCTGGACAGCCGTAAAGAAATCACACTGAATCTGAAGATCGACCGCAAAAAGACATAGTCTGTTGGGGTTCGACTTTCGCCGCACGACTTGCCGGACAATTTGGGGATCGGAGCCGTATCAAGTAAACTGAAAACTTCCTGCAAACGGCGGAGTTTCCGCTGTATTCCAGCGAAACGAGGCATACGTAAGGAGATGAGTCTGCGTTTGTTCCACTATGCGTGCCGGGTGGTCCTGATCACCCTGGTCTGCATGGTTGTGTCTCTTTGCGCCCAGGAAAAACCGGATAGCCCGGCGCCCAAAACTCAGACTGAAGCACAAGAAAAGCCGAAAGCGGATCCGCGGGACAAGGAAGCCAACGACGAAGTCCCGAAGCGCATCTTCTGGATCATACCCAACTTTATGACCACGAACGACCAGCCCGAAAATCAAGGCCCGCTGACAACTAAACAAAAATACAACATCGCCTGGCACCAATTTTGGGACGAGAGCGCGCACTTCGGGAATCTCATCCAAGCAGGCATCTCGCAAGCAGCCGATGGACTCCCACACTACGGTCAAGGCTGGGGAGCATTCGGCAAGCGGTATCTGGCGCAGGAAGGCGACCAGTTCACGGGGAGCATGCTCATCTACGGCGTTATTCCGAACCTGATTCACCAGGATCCCAGGTACTTCCGCAGAGGGCGCGGCTCTGCCTTGTCTCGCATCGCATACGCCGCATCACGGGTATTGATTGCCAGGACGGATTCCGGCAATCCAACATTCAACGTTTCTCAAGTCTTTGGTCAACTAGGTCAAGCCAGCATTTCCATGCTGTATTATCCGAAACAGGACCGCGAGCTGCGCGGTGTACTGAGCGGGTGGGCCATCAACCAGGGTTACAACATTGGCTGGAACCAATTGAAGGAATTCACCCCCGACCTGAACGCCTTCCTGAAGCGGCACTCCAAGAAGAAGCACAAGAAGAATCAGGTGCAGGACAGCCGTTCGCCTCTTTCGATGCCCAACTAGGCTCCTCTTTTTCTTGAAGCGCGTAAGACGCGAATCGCTCGTGGCACTACTGAGATCTCCACGGGTGTGGTCCCAACAATCTCGCCGTCGCCGTGAAAGTGGTGGGGCCTGTCTGTTTCGATGCGTACGCTTTCCACGCGAAACCGCCGCACTCGATTTGTCTTGAGCACACCGCGGAACGCCAGGGAAGGCAGCAGTGCGAGAACCTCGGTGATGCGCAGATCGTCGAGGACCACGAGATCGAGCTTGCCATCGTCAGTTTGTGCATCTGGAGCGAGAAAGAGCCCCGCGCCATACCTCGGCGTATTCAGGATCCCGACAAGGAGAGCAGTGGCTTCGAGCTTCTCTGTGTCGCTGCCGCACATGGTGATGGTCGCGGAGATGGATTGAAAGCCAAAAAGCGCCCGAATGGCTGAGAGCAAGTACCGAAAACGTCCATGCAGATTGCGATAGACACCGCTTGCGTAGCGAGCTGCCTCCGCGTCCAAACCGACGCCTCCGCCACCGGTGTACAGGCGTTCTCGTCCTTCTGAAGTCCGGACTCTGACCGCATCTACCTCACCGATTTCACCGTCAAGTAGCAGGGCAGCGGCCTTAAGAGCATCTTCCGGCAACCCTAGCGATGCCGCCAAGTCATTTCCCGTGCCTGCGGGAATCACTCCGAGGATTGTTTCGGGATAACCGATGAGGGCGTTCACCAGGAGTTGAAGCGTCCCATCGCCACCGAGAACCAGAATCCTTTTCCTGCCGGAAACCGCCGCCTCGCGCGCCCTGGTAGCAAGGTCTTCGGGGCTTTGCGTGATGCAAACTTCGAGCTCCCACCTTCGCCTTTCAGCGAACCGGCGCAGTTTCGGCAGAATCTGCTCGGCACGGCCTCCCCCCGCCGAAGGGTTCACTAGAAGCAAATCCATGGAGGATGAGTGAGATAGAGAGGGGGATGGCACAACTCGCTTATGCTGCCGGAGTTGCCAATGAGTGTCAATCGCTCACGGGCAAGAGGATGCGAGTCTGGTGCCGGCGGGGGGAATCGAACCCACGGCCTAGGGATTATGAGACCCTCGCTCTACCACTGAGCTACGCCGGCCTATGACGATTTTCCATCGTACGAACTAACGGCGAAGGGTGTCAAGCGCGGGCCGGCAGGTGCTGCAAGCGGGGCTGGAAAGTGATGCGGCGCATCAGGCAGGTGACCCGGATGTCTCTGATCGAATCCGCGGCGTCGCGTGCCGTAGTACTTTGGTACCAAAATTGTAGAGCATGAGTACTCTTGTTTCGATGCGGAACGATCCCTTACCCTCCTGTGCGGGCGGAAGCTAGTCAGGCGTTCGTCTGGCGAAGAACAGGCGAATACTGACATCTACTGCCGTTGATGCTTTCTTAACACGGTAGTAGTGTGCCCTACTTGACACTATCCGCAGTCAGGATAGAGTGTCTCCGTACGTTTGTCCCTCGGAGGCACAATGTCAAGGAAACTAGGGGCACTTACGCTCGCTTTAGGCATCTTGGTATGCTCCATGGGCCTAAAGACGGTGTTGAGTGGTGGTCACTCGAACACTGCGGTGATAGCGGGAAATGGCTCATCGCCAGTTCCAACTCCGCCGCCACCACCACCGCCACCGCCACCGAAGAACTCGTAGTTGCCTGGTCGTCTCAGGCGCGGACTTTTGGACGCGTAAACTGAGAAGGGACCGGGCCAAAAGAGCTAAATGCCTGGTCCTACAACACTGATCATCTGGTGCTCTGGGATGGCTCTCGAGCTCGCGTTTGTGGTGTGCTCAGTTGCCCGCCGATCGTTTCTCCGCTATTTCTATCTCAATCTCTACTTTATGTTAGTCCTTGGCGTCGAAGGGATTCGTTATCTCTTTCTCACCAAATTCGGTCAGTCCTCTGATGCCTATCGTTACGCATACTATTACACCGATACGCTCCTGACCTTGGCATTGTACGTTGCCCTGGTCAGCCTCTATTCGCGCGTGTTTGGTGAGCTCAAATTCGGCAAGTACGTTCGCCTGACGGCCTTGTTCTTGCTGCTGGGAACGGCGGCTTTTTCATACGGGGTGATAGCCCAGTCCACACAGCGTTTGGTCACTAGTTTTGCCTATGAACTTTCGCAGAACCTGTATTTTGTCGGCCTCGTGCTCACGTATGTTCTTTGGGGCGCCATCCTGAAGTTGCGTGAGACACGGACGCGATTGGTGCAGTTTGTCCTCGCTCTGGGAGTCTATTTCAGCGCTTACGCCGCCATCTATGCGCTGGTGAATCTTGCGAGTAAGTATTCGGTGGTGAGCAGCCTTGCACCAATTCTGGGTTGCCTCCTGCCGCTTTCCTGGACGATCACGATGTGGCGGCATTCGGAAGAGTCGCGACTTATGCCCGCGCGACTCGTGGCGGTGCATCGATGATGGCCTCCCTGATCTTCGTCGTTTCCGTGGTCACGCTACTGATGTTCTTTGTCTCTTATTGCCGCTCGCTGATGGCCTCCTCCGCCCGCCACATGCTCTCGAAAGAAGTCCGTGACGTCACCGGGATCCCTGCCTCGGCCTCTGGGCGGGATTTTCTGCGCGTGATGCAACTCCTGCAGTTGTGCCCTGAGCGGCCAGAAGATCGCTCCGGCCTCCAAGCTGTGGGGGCCTATTTCAAGATTCTCGGTCTCGTACAAAGCAGCGTTGCGCGGCTAGTGCCCTCGCTTCAAACATGGGCGGAACACGAACGTGCGGGGTGCGCGACGTACGCAGTGGTCACTTTGGACCGGCGCATCGCATTCAGCCGGGAGGTCCTTGCACAGCAAGGCGAGTACTAACCCGTCTGCTGCGTGTCTTTTTGGTTCCTTGCCTCGATTCTCTTCTGATTGACAAACCCTGAAAATGCTATTCTGAATAGGCTCCTCACCGGAGTGAGAGCGTCCGCAGCGCAAAACGCACCGGTGAATACAATCTGCCCGCAGTGTGGCTCCGTGCTCCCCTCAGGCGAGCGCGCATGCCGCTTTTGTGATTCCCTGGAAGCTCCTACGCTTTCGGGGGCATCTCTATCCACAGAAATCAATCTCGAGATTGATGCCGTCACCCGAGAAGAATGGCGGGGCGAGTTGAACCAGCGCCTGCAAGCCTATCGAGCCCGGCGGCGCAAGGCCTCTGCGAATCAGTCCCAGGCGGCCTTGCCATTTGAAGCCCACGAAGCCGTCCTGTCGAACATGGGAGCGTTGAAGGAGATCGCCCTGGGCGTCGAGGAACCCGAGGACGACAAGTCGAAGCCGCCTGACGATTTCGCCTTCACCGTGGCGATTGGCCGGATGGCAAGGAAGCCGGAGACTGCGGAGCCGCAGTTGCTCATCGACGTCTCAACCCCGCCGGAGAGCGATTCACACGTCGCGGAATCTGTGCCCGAACAGCTGCCTCCCGTTCAAAAGGGCCTGTTTCCTGTAGCCTCACTCGATGAGCGGCGACGTGCACTAGTTATCGACGCAGCGTGTCTGGCCTTTGCGTACGGGGGTTTCTTAGCACTGTTCGGATCGCTCGGGGGCCACTTCACACTGAGCAAGCTCAGCGCAGCTGTGTGCTTCTTCACCTTTGCTTTTGTCTATTTGCAGTATTTTGGTTTGTTCACCATTTTCGGCGGCAGCACGCCTGGCATGATGGTTTCCGGGCTGCAAGTAGCAAGCTCCACAGGAGATGTGCCCAGTCCGCGGCAGTACCTGCTGCGAGCTGTCGGCTACATGCTTTCTGCAGGCACTTGCTTTCTTGGCTTCCTATGGGTGCTGTGGGATGAAGATGGGCTGACCTGGCACGACCGGCTCTCCCATACCTACTTGACAAACGTTGAGCTGCTCGCGGAAGACGACGCCTCGCAGCCTGCAGCGGCACGATAGAGACGGCTCGCAACGCGCAGCAGGTCCGATCACTCTGAAGTGAACGGCAGAAAGTGAAGGAGCGTTTCGGTAAGGATCAATCGCCTACGCGTTGTTTCTTAACTACCTTCTCGTCCGAGGCAATTTTGCCGTCACGAATGAAGATCACGCGGTGGGCGTGCTGCGCAATGTCCATTTCGTGAGTAACCAGGATGATCGTATTCCCTTGCCTGTGCAGGTTGGAAAAGAGGCCCATGATTTCTTCCCCGGTCTTGGAGTCGAGATTCCCGGTGGGCTCGTCCGCGAGCACAATGGAAGGATCATTCACAAGCGCGCGTGCGATAGCCACACGCTGGCGCTGACCGCCGGAAAGCTCATTCGGTTTGTGGGTCATGCGTGAAGTGAGATCGACGCGCTGAATCGCCAGTTTGGCCTTTTCGATGCGCTCTTCGGCTGGCGTCCCGTTGTAGATGAGTGGGAGCTCCACGTTGTGAAGCGCGGTTGCGCGAGGGAGAAGATTGAACGTCTGAAAGACGAAACCGATTTCCTTGTTGCGAATGTAGGCCAGTTCGTCATCATCCAGTTCGCTTACGAGACGTCCTGCCAGCCAATAGCGCCCCGAAGTCGGTGAATCAAGGCAGCCGATGAGGTTCATGAGCGTGGATTTTCCTGACCCCGAGGGCCCCATGATGGCGACATATTCGCCCTTGCAAATCTCCACGTCTATCCCTTGCAAAGCGTGCACTAGCTCCGCGCCCATCTCGTAGGTCTTGGTCAGTCCTTCCGTGCGGATCACTATGCCGGCATCCACCAGGTCCTGCCGGTACGAATCAGCCATCGTCATTTCAGCGGGCATGTTTTCTCCCTGTTTCGCCATTTGTTTATTGCGACTCTTCTGTCTTCTTAGGAGCGGAGTTGTCCACCTTCACGGTGGCTTCGGGCTTTAGCGTGCGCAGGGCCTTGTAGCTGCCCACGACAATTTCGTTGCCCTCTTGCAGCCCTTTTGTGATCTCAATATCGGTGACGCCGGAAATGTCCGTTTCCACAGGACGGAAAAGGGCTTTCTTGCCGCTCACTACAAATACGCCCTGGACTTCATCCTTCTTGGGATCACCTGGCGTCGCGGCAGGGGGCGCCGCAAGAGTCACGCTCCCGTCCTTCTTCGCGGATTTGGCCGCTTCTTCCAGGTCCTTGCGCGACCTCACCGCAAGAGCTTGAATCGGAATTCCAATGACACTCTTCCGCTCGGCAGTCTTGATTTTCGCGGTGGTCGACAATCCCGGCCTTAGGTTTTCCGGCGGGCTGTCCAGTGTCACCACAACTTTGAAATCCTTGGCTTCCTGGTTGCTTGTTGTCGTCTGCGTGGTAGCCAGTCCAGAGCTCCGCAATACTGCTTGCGAACCGATTTCCGTCACCTTGCCCTTAAATACCTTCCCAGGAACCGCGTCGATGGTGACGTCGGCATCCTGGCCAATCTTGACGTTGACAATGTCCGTCTCATCGACTTTGACTTCTGAGGTGACTACGGACATGTCCGAAAGCGTCATGAGAAAACTGCCGTTTGAGTTCTGGATACCGGGCACGACGTACTCGCCCAAACGAACGGGCAGATAACTCACGATTCCATTGATCGGGGAGAAGTAAGTGGTTTTGGACAGGACATCTTTTGTATGGGTGAGTACCGCTTTACTTTGGTCCAGTTGTGACCGCACCTGATCGAGTTGCGCTTTCTGTGCGAGCGTGCGCGCCTTCGATGATTCCACCGAGGCTACGGCAGCGTCATAAGTGGTCTTGCGCTGGTCGAAATCCTGCTTCGGAATTAACCCGTCTTTGTAGAGCCCCTGGCCGCGTTCGTAATCCAGTTTTGCTTTTTCCAGATTCGCCTGTTGCACGGACAAATCCGATTGCGCTGCTCGATAACTCGCTTCGGCTGCCTGGACGCCGGACTGCAGCGAATTGCTCGCAGCGGTTTGCGCCTGCACGTCGGCATTCGCCTGCACGTTGTCCTGAAGAAGAAGTTTGTCGCCGATCTTGATGTGCTGGCCTTCCTTGACCAGGATTTCCGTGATGCGGCCGAATCCCTGCGCTGTAATGTTCGTGTAGGTGGTCGGTTTGACTTCGCCAGAAGCCGTGACCTGCGAAACCAGCGTCTCCAACTTGGCTACCTTGCCGGTTTGCACCGTGACGACGCCCTTATTTGCCTGGTTAATGCTGATCAGCACGATCGCTCCCACCGCTATCGCGCCGCCGATGCCGATTGCGACCTTATGCCACGTCTTCATGCTTTTCCTTTCACCGTTCCGCGAGGGACCACCCGCGCGGGGGGACACTGAAACTCAGCAGTTTTGTTATGCCTATCTCTAATACGACCTTCCAAGGTCAAATGTTTCGCAGGCAGTTGCCAACTCGAAAGAGGCCGCTCAGGTTTTGGCGGCATTCAGGTGACTTTCAATTCCTGCAGGGCTGCCAACAACACCCTTCTTGGTTATTGTAGGTCCAAACTACAGTAAAGAAAAGAGATGTACCCGCCCGGCTAATCATCCACCCGGTCACCAGCAGGCCTCTAGAGTTAGACGCGTCCACCACGTTTTTGGTCAGCCGGTTGAGACCAAAAGTGACCCTGACATGGTCATTTGAAGCCTCGGTGAAAACTTGCTTATCGCAGTGAATTTGCCAAACAATGAATTGAGCGAACTGGTTAGAGACACGACGCCGCGAGCATTCTTTTGCAGCAGTTTGGCCTGAAGCTACAAAGACGAACACAAATTTCAGGCTGTCACAGACATCCCTACTGCGTTACAATTTTGTTGGTAATTCGCCGCGGAGAGGTGGCCGAGAGGCTGAAGGCGGCGGTTTGCTAAACCGTTGTACGAGCTAAAACTTGTACCGGGGGTTCGAATCCCCCCCTCTCCGCCAGATGCTCCCAAGCCTTCTGTAGTGTCGCGCCTTTCTTCACTGCCACAGCTATGATGTTTGCCTGAGCGGGTGCGCCTTTGGCCTCTGGTTGTAGCGAAATACCCGTGCGATGAACTCTATCGCATTCGGAATTGCGCGCAGCGTGATCAAGGCACGATAGCACTGAAAGAACCGGACTTCAGATCCTGCGCACCAATCCTTCCTCCGTGGCGCTTGTGTTGCGCACCAGCAGCAACACGAGGATCATTCCGACAAACGGAATCAGCCCGGCGGGGATCATCAGGGGATCAAACAAATGTGTGCCGGTTGCCAGGCGCGCATCGGAAAGATGCCCGGCCAACTCAAAGACGATAATTGTGCCGATGGCCGCTCCGGTGCCGCTCAAACCGCTGACCGACGCCACGGACTCGCTCGGGAACAAATCCGAAGGAAGGACGTTGGCAATGGTCGTATACGATCCGTAGCAGAAAGTGGCGACGGCGAAGAGCACGGTCAGAGTTGGCAGATTCACGGTGAAAATGGTCGGAATCAGGAGTGTCACGCCAATGCCCCCAAACACGACCAACGCCTTGCGAGCCCTTCCCAGAGGCCAACCGTGCTTGACCAAGTGCCCAGACATCCAGCCTCCGAAGAAGTTTCCGAGGTCTGCGCCCACGAAGGGAATCCAGACGGCAAACAGCCCGGTCTTCAACGAAATGCCCTTTGCCACAAGGTAGATTGGAAACCAGTCGGCGATAAAAAAGAAAACCGGATCGGTAAATGTCCTCGCAACAATCGTTCCCCATGTTTGAGGAAATTTCAGCAGATCGCGCCATCGCGGACGGGGCGTTCCACTTGCAATATCGGCCTGGGTGTCGGCCGTGATCATGCCAAGCTCCGCTCCGGTGATGCGGGGGTGCTCTTGGGGGCGGGAGTAGACCCAGCGCCATGCGATCAGCCAAAGCAGTCCGAGCAGGCCGGGAACGACGAACGCTGCGCCTCTTCCCCACCGGAAATACAGCGGCAACACAAGGTACGGAGCAATCGCCCCGCCGATGGAAGATCCGCTGTCGAAGACGGCGGTTGCCAGCCCGCGTTCGTGCTTGGGAAACCATTCGGAAACCGCTTTGGTCGCGCCCGGCCAGTTACCTGATTCTCCCGCGCCGAGGAGAAAGCGAAATCCCATGAAACTGTAAAAGCCCCGCGCGAGCGGTGTCAGCATGGAAACAATCGAGTACCACAGCACGGTAATCGTCAGGCCACGCTTAGTCCCGACGCGATCCATTAGGCGTCCACAGAGCGTCTGGCCGATGGAATAGGCCACGCGAAAAGCCACGACGATGTGTGCATAGTGGGTGTTAGTCCAGTGAAAGTCCTGTTTAAGGTAGGGGGCGAGAAGCGACAGCGTCTGGCGATCTACGTAATTAATGACCGTCGACAAGAACAAGATTGCGGCGATCCACCAGCGGAGCCCGGAAATCGTGCGACAGCCGCGGGGTTCGGCGGGAGTAGGCAAGGTTTGCGAGGCACTTTCCATCAAAGCAGATCCTCGACTAAGTAAATCTCTCCTGAACGCTCACGCCGGAGCAGCCAGCGCTGAAAGCGTTTCGGGGCTCAAGAGCGCTGCAGATTCCCGGTCGAGATAGACCGTGGCATTAGGATGTGTACGAAGAATGGACGATGGCGCCATCGGACTGATGGGGCCATCGAAGCATGCCTTGATTGCTTGCGCCTTTTTTGGCCCCGGCACGACCGCGAGAATCTCCTTCGATTTGAGAATCTGCTTCACCGACATCGAGATAGCTCGCTTCGGCACCGCCTCCAGGTTCGGGAACCATCCCTCCCCCACTTGCTGCCGCCGGCAAACTTCGTCCAAGTTCACCACGATGTACGGCTCGTCGGTCTCGAAATCCGCGGGGGGATCGTTGAAAGCCAAGTGACCGTTTTCCCCGATTCCAACGAAGGCTACATCGATCGGCGCTTCGCTGATGGCCTTATTTGTGGCGCGAATCACATCGGCGGGATCCTTTTCGCCGTTCAGCAAGTGATAGTTCGTGATTCCCGTTTTCCCAATCAAGCGATCCTGCAGGAATTTGCAGAAGCTTGCGGGGTGTGTTATGGGCAGCCCGATGTATTCGTCCAGATGGAACAACTCGACACGCTTCCAGTCGATATCAGGAGTGCTGGTCAAGGCCTCCAGAAACTCGAACTGTGAGGCTGCACTCGCGCCGATGATGCGAACCCTTCCGCGCTGCAGGACTGCGCGGCGAATCGCTGCCGCGGCTTGCTCCGCCGCTGCCCTGCCCAGCGAATGACTCTCCTCAAACACTCGCAGAAGCATTGGCGCCTCCTCTATGCTGGATAACTGCATGCAAGTATCGGAAGCATTAAATCGTTTCAAACTGCGGTTGACATCATACCAGCATGCGTGGTGTTCTTTCCCTCGAACAGCCTGACGAACGGCTGAGTTTGACACAAGTCTGCGCTCGGCACCCGAACATCCAGCAGGGATAATATGGAAAACCAAAGACAGCTGCGAACCGTCCTTACTGCCTATGCCACTTCGTGTATCAAGGCTGCGTCCATGGGCTTGCTTGGAATTGTCGCCCTGCTGCCAACACAAGTGGCAGGGCAAACGATCCGTGTGGACGCAACTCCCACCCATGTTGTGAATTCCTTCAGTCCGCCTTATGCACTTGGCTCGACCGTCGATCGCGTCCCCAGCAATGCCACTGACGCATTTTTCAAGCCGGAAAGTATCAAACAGATTCTGTCCGCCGGCTGGGGCGCCATAAGTTATCGGCAAAACACCGAACTTTTCGTGCAAGCCTGGCATTGGAACCCCAAAGGGAGCTGGAGCGACCCCGCGGGAAAAGGCTATTTTATCGGTGACGCCAACCCCACCGAGATGATCCGTCACTCCTACGGCTACTCACTGCCACATCGGGGATTCACTCGGAACCAAGGCACCGAGGACGACGGCTTCTCCCGACTGACCGATGGAGACCCCAACACCTATTGGAAGAGCAATCCTTATCTGACCGAGCGATTTACGCACGAAAACGACGCACTACATCCCCAATGGGTGGTCATCGATTTGGAAGCCAAGCATGCGGTGAATGCGATCCGTATCGAGTGGGCCGAACCCTACGCGACAGTTTACGAAGTGCAGTACTGGGAGGGCACGGGCGACGCGATGGACGAGCCGGACACAGGAGACTGGAAGGCATTCCGGTCCGGCGCCGTTACGGACGGCAAAGGCGGAAGCGTCACCCTTCGTCTGGATGCCACAACCGTCGAAACAACGTTTGTGCGCATCTTGATGACCCAGTCTTCGAATACCTGCGATACACACGGAGCCAGTGATCCGCGCAATTGCGTGGGCTACACCATCAAGGAACTCGATCTCGGCTCGATCAATGAAGAGGACGAATTCGACGACCTACTCCGGCACTCTCCCGACCAGAAGCAGTCCGCCACCTTTTGTTCCTCGGTTGATCCGTGGCACGAGCCTTCGGATCTCTACGTCGCGCCAGACCGCATGGAGACCGGCGACCAACCTGGCTTTGATCTCTTCTACACCAGTGGCATCACGCGTGGCCTACCCGCGTTCATTCCCATTGCAATGCTCTACGGCACGCCCGAGGATTCCGTTGCGCAGATCGCGTACATCGAAAAGCGCGGCTATCCCATTTCCTACATTGAAATGGGAGAAGAACCGGACGGGCAATACATGGTGCCCGAGGACTACGCTGCTTTGTACCTGCAGTGGGCGACGGCGCTGCATCGTCTCGATCCCCAATTGAAGCTCGGCGGTCCCGTCTTTGAAGGTGTGACCGAGGACATCAAGACGTGGCGCGATACCACGGGCCGTATGTCTTGGTTTGGTCGCTTTCTCGATTATCTTAAAGCACACAACCGGCTCTCCGATTTGGCGTTCATGTCCTTTGAGCACTACCCCTACGAGGGCTGCGAAACCCCGTGGGAGAATCTCTACCAGGAACCCCAGCTCATCACCCACATCATGCAAGTGTGGCACGACGACGGCTTGCCGCCAGGAGTGCCGATGTTTGACACGGAAACAAACGCGCATGGCGGCGAAGCAGCGGTGGACATTTTTGGCGCTCTCTGGTTGGCCGATTCCTTTGCGGGATTCTTGACCGCGGGTGGCAAAGGCACTTTCTATTATCACGACTTGCCCTATTCTCCGGCTCACCCCAACTGCGCGAATAGCTGGGGCACGTATCACATGTTCATGGTTGACAAGAACTACGAGATCCAGAGGCTCACCTCGCAGTACTTTGCCGCGCAGTTAATTACGCAGGAATGGGTCCAGCCCAAAGATGCAGAGCACCGACTTTTCCGCGCGGCAAGCGACGTGAAGGATGCGAAGGGCCATGTGCTCGTTACTGCCTATGCTGTGCTGCGACCTGACCGACAATGGTCCCTACTTATCGTCAATAAGGACCACGACAATGCCCACCCTGTTCGGGTCCTGTTTGCCGATGAAGACGCCAAAGCCGACTCCGCTTTTACTGGAGCTGTTACGCTGATTACCTTTGGCAAAGCCCAGTACCAGTGGCATCCCAACCGGAAGTTGGGCTACGCCGAGCCGAATGGGCCCGCAGCCACGTCGAGTTTTCAAGCGCCAGCCAACGCTATCTACACCCTCCCGCCCGCCTCAGTGACCGTCCTCCGAGGCAAGCTTGGGGTTCTTCCAGGGGTTGTTCGGCTTACCAAGTAAGTCGAGGGGACTTCGCCGTGTCAGTTGCGGCGGATTTTTCCGTCTGCGGCCAAGCGGTCCAGCCAACGTCGAGCCGTTGCTGCTCCCGGTTCTTCCGGGTGATCCTTCAGAAAATCGCGCAACGTGCGTCCAGCGTCTTCATACCGTCCGACTGCCGTGAGCGACTGTGCCACCAGCAGCGCAATCTCCGGGGCCGCTCCATGCGACTCGGTTAAGGCGTCCTG
>Ga0187778_10002182_pt1 | contig 13422 bp, 12 predicted proteins | sample 1015_Q2_SP5_20_M_FD_132418 | JGI IMG/M metagenome (GOLD analysis project Ga0187778, IMG submission 132418) | Tropical peat soil microbial communities from peatlands in Department of Meta, Colombia - 1015_Q2_SP5_20_MG | ecosystem: Environmental > Terrestrial > Soil > Wetlands > Peat | place... | reverse complement strand
GATCTTACCGGCATTCCAGAGTTGGTTCTCGATGGCCAAACCGGATTTCTTTATCAACCGGGTTCGCTCGACCATTTCGTAGAACAAGTTGAACTCATCAATCAGGTTCGTTTCCACCTGATTGATGTACGTCGCAATGCGCGGGAACATGTGCTCCAGCACTTCAACCGCGAAAAGAATGTGGCCGCTTTCTGCGAACTTCTCCTGTCACATGTGGGCGATCAGACTGCTGAGATTTCCTTGACCGCGTAGGGAGGACCGTCCATGAGGATCCTGTTTTGCAATAAATACAATTTCCGTTTCAGTGGCACCGAAGTTTACATGTTCGAACTGATGGATCTGCTGCGGTCATACGGGCATGAAGTGGCGCTGTTTTCCATGCAGGATTCACGGGCTGAACCTACATCATATGATCCGTATCTTGTCCCACGCGTTGATTTCAAACAGGGGAGCCTGGGGATTTGGAAGAGCACAAAGTTGGCGGCGCATGCGATCTATTCGCCGGATGCCCGCAAACGCCTGCGGCGAATGATAGCGGCTTTTCAACCGGACATCGCACACGTCCGCAATATCTATCATCATCTTTCGCCTTCCGTTTTATGGGAACTGAAGGCTCAGGGCATTCCGGTTCTTTACCACCTCAATGACTTCAAGGTCTTGTGTCCCACTTACAACCTTGTCGTGAAGGGGCACGCTTGTGAGCGCCCATGCACGGGCAAGTTCTGGAAAGTTGTGACGAATGGTTGTTACGCAGGGTCAATGGCGTCATCCTTGGTCCTCATGAGCGAAGCGTACGCGCACTATTGGGCCGGGACTTACCGGAAGTGTGTTGATCATTTCCTTGTTCCCAGCCGGTTCGCAAAGAAGTTGCTGGTGCAGAGCGGGTTCCAGCCAGAGAAGATCACCGTACTTCCCCATTTTCAGGATTTGCCGGAATCAACGCCGCGGTCGGCGCCAGACGGGCCGATTCTCTACTTTGGCCGTTTGTCGCAGGAGAAAGGAGTCGCTGACCTGATCCATGCGATGCAAGCTCTGCCTGAAACCCGGTTACAAATCGTGGGAGAAGGGCCGCAACGCGAGGAACTGGAGAATCTGGCTCGACTGCTGAAGCTGGACAACGTTGAGTTTCTTGGGCATGTGCAGCGCGAGCAACTAAACCAGATAATCGCGGCCGCGCGCTTCAGCGTTTTGCCATCACGAGCATACGAGACCTTAGGCAAGAGCATACTGGAATCGTACGCGTGGGCGCGGCCAGTGATTGCCTCTGACCTCGGTTCCCGCCGCGAGTTGGTTCGCGATTACGAGACTGGGCTGTTGTTTCAAGCGGGCAATGTGGAACAACTGACGAGAGCAATTTCCTACCTTGTGCAGCGACCAGAGTTGACCGCCGAGATGGGGGCGGCCGGACGTCGTTTTGTGGAGACTCATCACTCTCCGAAGAAACACTACCAGGAGTTAATCATTCTCTATGAGCAACTGAGATTGCTGATGCCGAGGCCTGCAGCAACACGTTTGCCGATTCGCTTGATGTCGGAACCTACACATGCCCCGATTCGTGTTGCGTTCATCGGAGGACGGGGTGTTATTTCAAAGTACAGCGGAATCGAGGCATACTACGAAGAAGTGGGGAAACGTCTGGTCGAAATGGGCTGTAAGGTTACGGCATATTGCCGAACCCACTTCACACCCGACATGGCCGCGTTCCATGGCATGCGCCTGATCCGGTTGCCGACCATCCGGTCGAAGCACCTGGAAACCCTCATCCACACATTTCTCAGCACTGTACATGTGATGTGCAGTCGATGTGACGTCGTACACTATCACGCACTCGGACCCGCGCTGTTTTCTTTTCTCCCCCGGCTCGTGGGGAAGAAAACCGTTGTGACGGTACAAGGATTGGATTGGCAAAGAAAAAAATGGGGGAGATTAGCATCGTTCACGCTCAAGATCGGGGAGGTTGCCTCGGCTTGGTTCCCGAACGCCACCATCGTCGTCTCAAGGGAATTGCAGCGTCGCTATCAGACAAAGTATGGAGTTGAAACCAGATACATTCCTAACGGAGCCTTGATTCGGGAACGAAGCTCTGCTTCGAAGCTTCACGAATGGGGCCTGAATCCCGATAGCTACATTCTTTTTCTCGGAAGGTTTTCTCCCGAGAAGAATTGCCATCTGCTGATAGACGCATACGAAAACACTGATATTCCATGCAAGCTTGTACTTGCGGGCGGTTCGAGCCACACCGATGCATACGAAAACGAACTGCGCAAGCACGCCAGCGAGAGAATCGTTCTACTCGACTGGGTTGCAGGCGAGCAACTAACGGAATTGCTGACCAACGCAGCTCTTTTTGTGCTCCCCTCCGACCTGGAAGGGCTATCGTTGGCGCTTCTGGACGCGATGGGTGCCGGAATTTGTGTGCTGGCCAGCGATATACCCGAAAATCGCGAGGTCATTGAAGATGCGGGATTCACGTTTCGAGCCGGGGACGTCGATGACCTGGCGCGAATGCTGGCACTGCTGGCATCGGATCCGGAAATTCGGGCTGCGGCAGGCCGAATGGCAAAGCGCGTCGTAGAAGCGCGTTATCTGTGGCCCCAAATTGCGAGCGAGATCAGCGAAATCTACGAAGAGATCACAGGGCGGAGTGTAGGCACTTCTGGCCCGATCGACATTGACGAGGCAAAATCCAGAAAAGCGCGGCCCGTGCTCGGCTCTCAGAAATCCGATTGCTCACGTTCCCGGTAACCCTCTATGTTGCTGGATCAGGAGTTGGCGAGACGATCGTGCCAGCTCTCACCTTGCATCATGAATGGATATCCGGCCGCAATTTTGGAAAAACGACTTTGAACGTGGTTCCGTGGTTTTCAGTGGCAGTTTCGCTCGTAACCTCGATATAACCTCCGATTTTGGAAACGATGCCCTGGGTGATCCACAGCCCCAGCCCGGTCCCATTCTCTCCTTTAGTAGTGAAAAACGGCTTAAAGATTTTCGAAAGGTTCGGCTTGGAAATGCCGCATCCGTTGTCGCGCACGAGCAAAGCGACGCCCGGCTGCGAGTCCTTGAACGGGGCATCCTCGACCTCAACTTCGATGTGTCCGCCCTTTTCAACAGCATCGATCGCATTAGAAAGCAAATTGGAAACCACCTGGCGCATTTCAGCGGGAAAAGCGGAGATACGGGCTTCAGTGAGGATGCTAGTGGAAAGCGTGATCTGCTTGTCGCGGATTGAGCGCTGCAGGATGACGCTAACCGCATCCACAACTTCCCCTAGTTTTGTGGGAACCTCTCGTTGGGATTCGCGGTAGAGGCTCAGCATGTTCTTGGTGATCTGCACCACGCGCGTGAGTTCCTGTTCGCCCATTCCAATAAGCTCGTCCAGGTTGCCGCCGCCTTGCTTACGGATGAGGTAGAGCAGGTTGCCGATGGTTTCGAGGGGATTATGAATTTCGTGGGCAATGCTGACCGAGAGCCTGCCAGCCGCTGCTAGTTTTTCGTTCATGCGCAGCACCTTGAGCATTTCTTTCTGCTCGGTGACATCGCGGAAGACAAGTACGACTCCGAAAACCTGGCCGTCTTCGCTGCGAATAGGAGCTCCGCTGTCATCGATGGAGATTTGCGTCCCATCTTCACGGACAAGCGCAGTGTGATTGGCCAAACCCACAATCGTTCCCAAACGCATCACTTTGACGAACGGGTTTTCGGCGGGCGCCCATGTCTCCTCATCAATAATGCGGAAAACTTCCTCCAATGGCTTGCCATTGGCGCGTTCTTGAGAAAATTGGGTGAGCCGTTCCGCCACGGGATTAAGAAATGTGATCCTTCCCTCTGCATCAGTCACAATGACGGCATCCCCGATGCTGCGCAGGGTGACCTGAAGTCTTTCCCGGCTTTCGCGGAGCTCGGCGGTGCGTTTCTGCAGGTTGTTCAGGATTGTGGCGTACTCCGCATCAACACTTCGGATATTTTGGCGTGTCTGGATGAGCAGAAGGAGGATGAAGGCGAACACCAAGCCGAGCAGAGTCCAGGTGACCGCGCGACCGGCGCTGCTGGACCGCCGCACAGGCAACCGTTTCAATTCCTCCTCGTGTTCGACAAAATCCTGCTGGCGTGTCCGAAGTTCATCCATCATCTGCTTTCCTGCTAGACCCACAGGCACTGAACCGACGGTGGGGTTGTTTTTTTTCGCACGCGAGATCACATCTTGCGAATAGGCATGCCATTGGTCGTAGTTCTGATGAACCCCGGCGATCCGTTCCAGCTGTTCAGGGTTGTCGGCAACAGTGGAGCGGAGTTGATTGAAAACTTTCGGCAAAGCCAGATCGGCAGCATAGTACGGTTGCAGAAAGCGCTCGTCATGGGTCAGGACAAAGCCGCGCAGCCCGGTTTCCTGATCAATCATCAAGCGAAGCAAAAGGCGGGCTTGTGCCAAAACAACATCGGTATGGTCAACCCAATTTTGCGCAGAAGCCAGGCGGCGGACCTGAACTTCCAACAGCGCAGCAATCAGCAATAATATGCCCAGCGGCACGAGAATTAAGCGCCTAATCTGCCTGCGAAAGACTTGTTGACTGGTGGTCATGCTGTGCGACGTTCCTTGCTGTCGGGATCATCAGCCTCTCGCTGAATCAACTTTCGAATGAGCGCCAAAAGCGCCTCGGTCGATTCACCCTTAGTGACATGACCATCCAGGATTTGAGTGTGTTCTTCCGGTAAGGTGAGATAGGCGGAAAGCAAGACGATCGGGATTTGCGGATGAAGGAGCCGGGTGGCCTGCGCGACCTCTCCGCCGTTCATTCCCGGCATCGAGTAATCGAGCAGAATAAGATCAAAGCTGAATTTGCCGCACAGGTCGAGCGCGGCTTTGCTGTTTGTTGCAACCGCGACCTCGAAACCTTCAGATTCCAGCATCAATTTTCGAACCGGCAGGCCGACTTCTTCGTCATCGATACAGAGGATCTTGCCCGCGTGCATTCACATTCCTGGTGCGCTGGAATACCAACCACATCAGCCGATTTGATTATCAATTTCGCAGGCAATTCTCACCGATGTCAAGGCAGGGCGCCTACTCGTAGCGGGCAATCGCCCGCCGAGAAAGTTCACGCCTGTAGTTTGGGAAATGATGGATGCGAGCTGGTAGGCTTTAGTTCTTACGAAACTTCTGATAGCCGGAGGGCGTGAGGCGAACGACGCCGCGCATTTGCTCCTCCACGTAGCCTTCGTTTCTGAGCTCTGCCATGGCCATGCGGGCCAGAGAAGAATCCAGCACCGGTTTGGGCAGGGTTACAAACTGCTTGGGATCTTCCTCGTAAGAGTGGGTGAGGGTTACAAGGAGCTCGTCTTGGACCATCTCCTGATACATAACTCTCTCCTCATTTGACCTCGTAGAGTATCCGGTTTGGAAATGCGATGGAATGGCTCAGGTAGGCTATCAAAGTGGCCCATTGGTAACCCCGTAAATTACAGTGAGAGAAGGGTTTATTAGCGAAGAATGCGAGCGATGGCCTGCAACAAGGGCTGCGGATCTTTGGTGAGCTGGTCCTTTTCAAGAAATGCCGAAGCCCCGTCCTTCACGAGTTTCTCCTCGTTGCGCTGAGAAAGGCTGGTCAAAACAAGCACGGGAATTTTCTCGGTCTTAGGATCGGCCTTGAGACGGTGCAAAACCGAAGCTCCATCGAGCTTGGGTAATAGCATGTCGAGCAGAATGAGGCTAGGGATCTTTTCTTTTGCGATCTGCAGCGCTTCTTCACCGTCGGCGGCTGAAACGACGGCGTAGCCGGCTTTGACCAGGACCCGCTCCGTAGCCGTTCTAAAGAATCTGCTGTCGTCTACCAGCAGAACAGTTTTAATGGGCGAAGAAGACATGTCGATGCGAGTTTCGCTATCCCATTGTGACACAAGAGACACAGGTTGTGACCGCATCGAGCTTTTTGTCGCTGGACTTACTTCCTATAAAATAGATGCTTCTCTGACCAGCAAATCGTAGCTTTCGTGCAGGGGATGGAACCGTCTGCAACTACGTTGGCATGGAACCAGGAGTCTTGTAGCAAAAATTTCTTATGAGAATCCAGAATGTCGCAGTTTGCTAGCAAGAAAGGCGTAATTGGAATTCTGACCGGCGGGGGAGACGTGCCCGGATTGAACCCAGCGATCCGAGCGGTTACGATTCGTGCCTTGCGCGAAGGTTATCAGGTGGTCGGAATCCGACGGGGATGGGGAGGTTTAGTCGACATCGTGCGTGAGCACGACTACGACAACAGCGACAACTTTCAAATCCTGACGGAAGAAGTCGTTAATCGGGCGGGACGGACAGGCGGAACATTTCTGCACAGCTCACGCACCAATCCCGGTAAGGTGAAAAAGTCCGAACTCCCTCCTCATCTCCAGCAGAGTTATAGCAGCGATAAAAATGACCTCACTTCCGAAGTGCTGAAGAACCTCGAATGGCTGGGAATGGAGTATCTGATTCCCATCGGTGGAGATGACACGCTGAGTTACGGTGTCCGTCTGTACCAGGAAGGAGTCAAGGTAGTCGCCATCCCCAAGACGATGGATAACGATGTGCCGGGCACGGATTATTGCATCGGCTTCAGCACGGCGGTGACGCGCACCATTCAGATGACGAATGATCTTCGCACCTCAGCCGGATCTCACGAGCGTTTTCTGGTCCTCGAGGTGTTCGGGCGTTACGCCGGATTCACGGCCATGCTGCCCACTATGGCGGGTGCGGCAAATCGGTGCGTCATCCCCGAACACAAGTTCAACATTGAGCGATTAACCGAACTGCTGGTTGCGGATCGAAGGCATAACCCGAGCCGCTATTCGGTAGTGCTGATTTCCGAGGGTGCAATGTTCGAGGGCGGCGAGATGATCTTCGAGAAGGAGACCACCGATGCCTATGGCCACAAGAAATTGGGCGGCATCGGCGATCTGGTGGGCGAAAAATTGAAGGAGCTCTCCCCCAAGTACACAAACGGGAAGACGATTGAGGTTATCAATCAGAAACTGGGATACCTGGTACGCTGCGGAGATCCCGATGCCATTGACTCGATCGTGCCCATGGCGTATGGGAATCTGGCGCTAGATTTGATTCTGAATAAAGTTCACGGCCGGCTGGTGGTATTGAAGAACGGTCGTTATGACAATATGCCGATAGACGTGGTGATCGCGTCGAAGAAAGTTGTTAACGTAAGAGAGCACTACAACACGGAGCGCTTGCGTCCACATTACAGCAGCTTCGAAATGAAACCGCTGTTCATCATGACCAGCGATTAACCGGCCGATTCCAGCTAGTTTTCAAAGACAAATTGTGCTTTTTTCGCCGATTCGTGCTGCTTCTTTAATTCACGTGCGGTATCGCCAAGCGGTACATATTGAGTTTTCGGCGCCACTTCCCACAGCGGGACTTCACCTTGAGCCGTAGTGACCGATTGCGTGCCTTCGAACAGACTGCGCTCCGTGCTCAATTGCCGCGGAGAAGCATGCTGCTCATGCATGATCATCTGGTACGCACTGGACATCGCTGGGGAATTGGCCACCGTGCCAATCGATTGCGCCAGTGCGCCAGTGGCGAAGAGTAAGGTAACCGCAAATAAGGTAGTTTTCATGGCATTCAGCTCCGAAGCGAAACGGGAGATTGCATCCCGTAATCGCTCTAATCGAATAAGAGCAACTTCCAGGCCAAAGTGTCACCTGCTTAAACTGCGTGTTTGCGGCAGTTGGCGGGCGCAGTGTGCAAACTCTTGCACAGTCCGATGCTGCGGCAGAGGTCATAGGGGCATAGCAGTGAGCGAGAGACATCGGCACAAATTTCCGACGCGCTACGGCACCATTTGGCTCCGGCCTTCACCGACGCGCCAGAATCTTAGCTACCTCCCCACAAGTTTTTGTAGTTCTTCGGGATAGCGGGCACCCTGCACTGGAACCTTGGAAGCGGCCATGTCCAGTTCGCGCAGATCATCGGGCGAGAGTTCCACATTAACAGCCCCAAGATTCTCTTCCAGTCGATGCAGCTTGGTGGTGCCAGGGATGGGCACAATCCAATCTTTCTGTGCAAGCAGCCAAGCGAGCGCTATCTGAGCAGGTGTCGCTTTCATGTGTTGCGCGAATCTGCCGAGCAGATCCACCAAGGCCTGATTCGCTTTCCTGTTCTCGGGGGTGAAGCGAGGAACGATGTTGCGAAAATCGTTTTTGTCGAACTTGGTGTCATCGCTAATCTTGCCTGTCAGGAAGCCTTTGCCAAGAGGGCTAAATGGAACGAACCCGATCCCGAGCTCCTCAAGCGTCGGGATCACCTCCGCTTCGGGCTCTCTCCACCAGAGCGAATATTCACTCTGGAGTGCCGTGACCGGCTGAACTGCGTGGGCACGACGAATCGTGTGTACTCCGGCCTCCGAAAGTCCGAAGTGCCTCACTTTGCCTTGCTGAATCAACTCTTTCACCGCTCCCGCAACCTCTTCGATCGACACGTCCGGATCGACGCGGTGTTGATAGAAGAGGTCGATGACATCCGTCTTCAGGCGCTTCAGTGAAGCCCCGGCGACGGCCTTGATGTGTTCTGGTCGGCTGTCCAAGCCGATCTGTTTACCACTACTCGGATCAATTTTGAACCCGAACTTCGTGGCGATCACGACCTTGCCACGGAACGGAGCAAGCGCTTCGCCCACAAGTTCTTCATTGGTGAACGGACCGTAGACTTCGGCCGTGTCGAAGAACGTGACGCCGCGTTCAGCAGCGGCCCGGATGAGCGAGATCCCCTGCTGCTTATCGACGGCCGGTCCGTAGCCGAAGCTCAATCCCATACACCCCAGGCCAATGGTTGAGACCGCAAGATTGTTTTTTCCAAGTGTGCGTTTCTTCATTGCTTCTCCTTCCAGGCTCACATGAAACTGCCCAAGTTAGCACGGTCTCGAATTCTAACGATATAGTCTCTTCGCCGGATGTCGTTTTTCCTTCGCGCAACGCAGTTAATTGCCCCTGACTCTTCGTAGGCTGACGGATAACTCTCAATTACACTGAGAGCCGTTTTCCCTTCGCATGCTTGCTTGTGGTACATCCGATCTTAAATGGTGTGGTTTCGGGAACGCCAGTTCGGTTAGCGCGGGTCCTAGTGCCCCGGTTATGGACCAGTTCCAGCATGCGTGCCCAACGACTAACGACCAAGGGGCCAATAACTCAAGTAGAATAAAAGCTTGCAGGCCATGCCGAATCCATCCGCGAGCCTTTGCTGCTCGCGCTTTGAGAGCCAATGCGGCAACTGACGCGTCTCATCCGCTATGTGGCACCGTATTGGTGGCAACTTTTGTCTTCTGTCTTGTTGATGGCATTGGTTGGCTTGCTGGACGCGTTCCGGGTTTTGCTGGTTGGGCCAGTTCTGGATCGAGTATTGAATCCCTCCAGTGGGTCCAACAACATTCGACTTTTTACCGTTCCCAAAACTGACCATGCGGTTTACTTGCAGCAATTCGTTCCGTCGCATTTCCATAATGCGTGGACGATCGTCGCGTACGCACTCGTTGCCTCCACGCTTCTGAAAGGGATTTTCGATTATGCCGGAACGTATCTGGTGAACTATGCCGGCTTCGGCATGATTACCGATCTGCGCAATAACTTGTACGATTCCATTCTGCGCCGTTCCGCCGCATTCTTTCAGAGGCATACGACGGGTACTTTGATTTCGACGATTGTGAATGACATCGAGCGCGTGCAATATGCCATGTCTACTGTCATGGCGGAGTTTCTCCAGCAACTGTTCACGTTGATTTTTACGGCCATCGTAGTTGTCCTTCTGGGCGGAAAGCTTGCCTGGGTGCTCCTGCTGTTTGTGCCGTTCATTATTTACTCGGCCGGAAAGATTGGCCGAAGGGTGCGGCACACCACGCGCAAGGGCCAGGACAAACTGGCTGACATCCAGAACATCCTGCACGAAACCATTACTGGCAATCGCATTGTGAAGGCATTCAACATGGAGGCTTGGGAGATTGCGCGCTTTCACAAAGCGGCGCGTCGCCTGTTCTGGGCCAACTTGCGGGCAGTAGCGGCTGCGGCGGTCAGTTCTCCACTGATGGATATTTTCGGGGCCATCGCAATTGCGCTTCTGTTACTGCTGGGGAGGGAACAGATTGCGCATCAGCGCATGACCGCAGGAGTGTTCTTTGCTTTCATCGTAGCGGTGTTCAAACTTTATGATCCCGTGCGCAAGTTCGCATTGTTCAACAACAACTTCCAGCAAGCTCTGGGAGCTTCGTCCGAGATCTTCAAGTTCATGGATACCGAAGACGATGTGAAGGAACGTCCGGGCGCCACACAGCTTTCTCCGTTTGCACGCTCTATCAATTTTGAAAATGTGGGTTTTTCCTATGACACGAACGGTGAGGAAGCCCGCGAAATCTTGCGGGATATTGATCTGCAAGTTCATGCCGGCGAGGTTCTTGCCGTGGTGGGATCCAGTGGGGCTGGGAAGAGTACGCTGGTCCATTTGATCCCGAGATTCTTCGACGTAAGCTCAGGACGATTATTGATCGATGGGCAGAATGTTAGAGATGTGACGTTGGCGTCATTACGTTCGCAGATTAGTGTGGTCTCGCAAGACACAGTGCTCTTTAATGACACGGCGCGCAACAACATTGCATATGGGCAGCCGGGGGTCTCGCAAAAAAATGTGGAGGCAGCGGCCAGGGCAGCTTTGGCACACGACTTCATTATGGAATTACCCGAGGGGTATGAAACCGTGATCGGCGAGCGTGGCATTCGATTATCAGGCGGTGAGCGGCAGCGCGTTGCAATCGCTCGCGCGCTGCTGAAGAATGCACCGATTTTGATTCTGGATGAAGCTACCTCTGCCCTGGACAGCGAATCCGAATCTTTCGTTCAATCCGCACTCGCGAATTTGATGGCCGGGCGCACTGTAGTGGTAATCGCGCACCGCTTGTCCACGGTACGGCGTGCCGATCGCATTGTGGTACTGGAAAATGGCCTTATCACCGATATTGGTACCCACGAAGGCCTGATGAAGAAATTCGGTACTTATCGGCGGCTCTATGATTTGCAATTTGTAGATGTGGAACAGCCGAGTCTGGGGACGACAACTCCGCAACGATCCTAGCCATGCCCATTCGCTCCATGACCGGATTTGCGCAAGTCAGCGGGCAGGTCAACAGCAAACTGAATTTCAATCTCGCGCTGAAAGCGGTCAATCACCGCTTTCTCGACTTGCATTTCCGTATGCCTTCCGACACTGACGGGTTGGAAATGAAGCTGCGCCGCAAATTGAAAGAGCAGATGGCCCGCGGGCATGTCGAACTGACTCTCAATTTGCAACCGACGGGAGGTGAGCACTTTGCTTTGAACCGCGAACTGGTTGGCGGCTACATCCAGGCATTTCGCGCCGCAGCGGCCGAGTTTGGTTTGACAGCCGAGCCCGATCTGAATGCCATTCTGCGGATTCCTGGCGCGCTAGAATCGGCGGCGGCGCCGTCCAACTCCGAACTCGATGCGGCGGTGCTGGCCAAATTGGAGGAAGCTCTGGATCGGCTGAATGAAATGCGCGAGGAAGAAGGCCAGGTGACGGAGCGGGAACTGCGGCAACTGATGAAACATGTGCAGCGGGCTTGCCGGGAGATCGAGAAGCATCGGCAGGCAACGCTGCAAACGTACACTGAACGGTTGAATGCGCGCTTACAGGAGTTGATTGGTTCGCAGGTGGATTCGGAGCGCATTTTGCAGGAAGCCGCATTGCTAGTCGATCGCAGCGACATTGAAGAGGAACTGGTGCGACTGGACAGTCACGTAAAGCATTTCCTGGGATTGCTGGATCAGGGCGGCGAAGTGGGGAAGAAGCTTGATTTCTTGCTACAAGAGATGAATCGTGAAGCCAATACACTGCTTTCCAAAACTTCCGGGCTGGCGGGAGAAGCCTTGAAGATTACCGAGTTTGGCTTAGCGATGAAATCCGATATCGAAAAGGCACGCGAGCAGGTGCAGAACCTCGAATGACCAATGTGTACATCATTTCCGCGCCGTCGGGGTCGGGAAAATCGACCCTGGTCGAGAAGGTGCAGCCGCTTGTGCCGCAGCTCGATTTTTCCGTTTCCTACACCACGCGGCAGCCGCGAGGCAACGAGCAGAATGGGCGGGAATATTTTTTTGTTTCTCGCGAGCAATTCGACCAAATGGTCAAGCGCGCTGAGTTTTTGGAACACGCGGAGGTCTTCGGCAATTGCTACGGCACGGCAAAGCGTTTTCTTGATCAAGCGCGGCAGAACAGACACGATCTCTTGCTCGATATCGATGTTCAGGGCGCCGCGCAAATCAAGCGCAAGCTGCCTGAAGCTGTCAGTATTTTCATTTTGCCGCCCGACCGAAAAACCTTGGAGGCGCGGCTGCGGCATCGCAGCCTGGACAAGGAAGACGTTATCCAGCGCCGGTTGGTCACGGCCAGCCGGGAGATTGAGAAATACCGGGAATACGACTATATTTTGATTAACGACCGGCTGGAAGATTCCGTAGAAGCGCTGAAGGCGATTTTGCTTGCCGAGCGCCGGAAGCATTCGGGATCGACTGATACAGAAATCTTGGCCAAAGCCGAACGTTGCCGGTTAAGCAACCTCGGTGAGCGGTTAGAACCGATCTTGGCCTCGTTCGCCACGGCAGCCACGCCAGGCGGACGCTAGCGACAGGGGAGAAATTATGAAGTTGATGGATGGTTTTGACAGCAACTACCGCTACATCCTGGTGGCAGCTCGACGCGCCCGGCAACTACAGGGCGGCGCGCCGCCAGTGATCGACACCAACTCTCGTAAACCCTGCCGCATCGCTCAGGACGAGATCAAGGCCGGCAAGGTCAAATGGGTGATCCCCGAAGCACCCAGGTCTGCGGCGGAGGTCGCCAGCGAAACGCTCGAGAAGGCGCTGGGACAAGAGTAAAGATTGGTGACTTTTGCTTGTTGATCAGGATTGACCGGCCGTTGCGCTGCGATCAACAATCTGAAATCTATATTTATGAAAGTTGCTCTGGGTGTCAGCGGCGGAATCGCTGCCTATAAGGCAGCCGAGATTGTCCGGATGCTGCAGGAGCGTGGCATCCGCGTCCAGGTCATTATGACGTGGGCTGCTCAGGAGTTTGTTCGTCCCCTGACTTTTGCGGCGCTGTCGGGCGAGAAAGTCATTACCGACATGTTCGCCGCCGGCAATGAAACACCGAATATCGATTCTGCTATCGAACACATTGCAGTTGCCCAATCCATTGATGCGTTGCTGGTCGCGCCCGCGACGGCCGATGTTCTCGCCAAGTTTGCCCAGGGCATTGCCAACGATTTTCTGAGCACCCTCTATCTTGCAACAACCGCTCCGGTCGTGGTGGCTCCGGCGATGAATGTGAATATGTGGAACCATGCGGCAACGCAGGAGAATGTGGAAATTTTGAAG
>Ga0187778_10002180_pt1 | contig 13424 bp, 11 predicted proteins | sample 1015_Q2_SP5_20_M_FD_132418 | JGI IMG/M metagenome (GOLD analysis project Ga0187778, IMG submission 132418) | Tropical peat soil microbial communities from peatlands in Department of Meta, Colombia - 1015_Q2_SP5_20_MG | ecosystem: Environmental > Terrestrial > Soil > Wetlands > Peat | place... | reverse complement strand
GGCCGCTGAGCAATCCCCCCTCCCACAGGCTGCTCAAAAAGGTCCAGATGCAAGGCGGCGCGCGCAGCGCCGACTGAGGCGTACGCCGGGTACGCCGCAGGGAGTGCGCGAGCGCGCCAACGCCGCAGGTGGGCCTTTTTCAGCAGCCTGCTAGAGGTACTGGCCGTAGCGGATCTTCTCGACCAATTCCTTGGTGCGGCGGTGTTCTTCGATCACCCGCTGCAGATCGTCGGTGGTGACGAGCCCGGCGGGGGCCCCGCTTCCCTCGAGGCGGACCTTCTCCTCGAGGGCACGCTGGATGATCTCCGCCAGGTCGGCCCCGCTCATCTTGGCGGTGCGGGGGGTCAGGGCGTCGTAGGTGATGGGGGCGAAGATGGTGCGGCCGGCCAGGCGCTCGGCCCGGGCGAGGTGCAGGCGGAAGATCTCCTCCCGCTCGTCCGCCTCGGGGAGAGGCACCTCGATGAGCCGATCGAAGCGGCCCCGCCGGATGAGGGCGGGATCCAGCAGGTCGGCCCGGTCGATGGAGGCGAGGGTCAGCGTCTGCTCGCGTTCCACGAGGTCGTCCAGGTTCTCGGAGAGGGTGGCGACCAGGCGGCGCCCGCAGCCCCGCAGTTCCTCCGGGAACGCCGCCCGGTCGAAGGGCAACACCTCCAGCTCGTCCAGGTACAGGATACTGCGGCCGTTCTCCTGCAGGGCGGCGAAGATCTCCTGGAAGATCTCGCCGCACTCGGCAGGCCACTTGGTGAAGATGTTGCCGACGTGGACGTGGAAGAAGATGGCGTTGGCCTGAGAGGCGAGCGCCTTGGCCAGCAGCGTCTTCCCGGTGCCGGGCGGGCCGTAGAGGAGCACGCCGTTGGGCGGCTTCGTGCCCCACTTGCGGTGGAGCTCCGGGGCGGTGAGGGCGAAGGCCAACCCCTGGATCTCCCGCTTGGCGTTGGCGAGCCCGCCGATGTCCTGCAGGCGGACGTCCACCTCCGTGTTGATCTCCAGCTTGCCACGCATCTCGCCGAACTTCTTGGCGAGGCGGCCCACGAAGTCCTCGAGGCGGCGTTTCAGCACCGGGGATGCGGCGGGCGCCATGGGTCTCTCCCGTAGCAGGTGGCTGAAAAGACCCGCTCTTCCGTAGGCCGCTCAATCCCGCCGAAGGCCCACATGAAGGCCCAGGTCCAAGGCGATCCGCGAGGTGCGGGCACCCGCCGCCGGCGGGTCGGGGGCGTGCTGGACCCTGCGTCGGAGCCCAGCCGACCCCGTCGCGGCAGCGGGGGAAGGTGTTGGGCCTCTTTCAGCGGGCGACGAGCGGTGGGGCATCGTACCGCTCCCCGCGGCCCCAAGGCAAGGAGAAAGGCGGCGCGGTGGCCCGCCACGCGACCGACGGGGCGGCCCCCGGCCGGGACCCCGAGGGGCCCCGGAGGGATCTTTATCACACGCGCTCAGCCTTCCAGCAGCCGGCGCATCATGCGGGCGTTGGTCACCGCCTGCCCGGCGGCGTGGTTGTTGAAGAAGACGAGGGTCGTGGTGCTCGCGCTTTCGAGGCCGCGGATCTTGTTCACCCAGGGCCGGAGCTCATCCTCCGTATAGAGGTAGTCGTACCGTTCCCAGGCCTCGGCGTGCCGCCACCAGCGGGCCGCGTTGCGCCCGTGGAATCGCACGTAGGCCACGGGCCCGGTGGCCACGGCCTCGGGCGGGAGCAGGCCGGGGAGCTGCGGTTCGTCCACGCAGCAGAAGCCCAGGCGGTGGCCCCGGAGCCAGGTGAAGGTGTCCTCGCTGACCCAGCGGCGGTGGCGGAACTCCACCACGGCCGGCAGGTCGTCCAGCCCCCGGCGCAGGCTCAGCAGGTGGGCGGCGGCCTCGGGGCCCGGCTTGAAGGAGAAGGGGAACTGGAGGAGGACGCAGCCCAGGGTCCCCGAGGCCTCCATCGGCTTGAGGGCCTCGCGGAAGCGGGGGAGGGCCTCGGCCGCCTTGGCCCGGTCGTGGGTCAACTCCTGGGGGGCCTTCACGGCGAAGGTGAGCCTCCCGCCGGCGCGGCGCACGATGGCCTCCAGCATGCGGGCCGTGGGGATGCGGTAGTAGGTGGAGTTCAGCTCCACGGCGGGGAAGGCGTCCGCGTAGAAGGCCAGCATCCGGTCCTGAGGGAGGCGGTCCGGGTAGAAGGCGCCGCGCCACTCGGGGTAGCTGTACCCGCTGGTGCCGACCAGGATCATGCCGCCGTGACCCCTCCCGGCCGCCCGGGGCCGAGCCAGGAAGCCGCACGGGACCGGAAGACGCCGGCCGGAAGGATGCCGCTGCGTTCCCCTGGCGCCGACGGAGGCCGACTAGGGAGGCCCCTCCGGGGCCGCGCGGTAGGTGCCCGTCCGCCGCGCTCGGGGCCGGGCCGGGAGCATAGCAGGATGCTGAAAAAACTCTCTTTTCCGCAGGCTGCTCAAAAAGGCCCAGGTGCAAGGCGGCGGGCGATGCGAGGCGCGAGGCGTACTTGGTCCGTACGTCGCAGCGCCGCGCGAGCGCGCCAACGCCGCAGATGGGCCTTTTTCAGCAGCCTGCTACAATCTGCGCAGGACCCCGATCACCTTGCCGACGATCTGCAGGCGGGGGTCGGCCCGGCGCACGGCGATGGGCTTCATGGCGGGGTTCTCGGCCTTGAGGAGGACCTGATCCCCCTTGAACAGGAGGCGCTTCACCGTGGCCTCCTCGTTCAGCAGGGCCACCACGATGTCCCCGTGCTCCGCGGAGGCCTGGCGCCGGACCAGGGCGTAGTCGCCGGGCAGGATGTGGGCGTCCACCATGCTCTCGCCCTGGACGCGGAGCAGGAAGGTCTCACCCCCGTTCACCCACTCGGGGCTGAGCCAGAGGCTCCCCTCGATGTTCTGGACGGCCAGCAGGGGGTCGCCGGCGGCCACCCGGCCCAGGATGGGCACCGCCACCCCGCGGGGGTGGGCGGGGGATCCACCTTCATCCAGGATCTCCAGGGAGCGGGATTTGGACGATCGGCGGCGCAGATAGCCCTTGCGTTCCAGGGCCTTCAGGTGGTCGAAGACGCTGCGGGGCACGAACCCGAAGTGGGCCCCGATCTCACGCACCGTGGGAGGGTAGCCGTTCTCGGCGGCGAAGCCGCGGACGAAGTTCAGCACCTGGCGCTGGCGCGCCGTGAGGGCCCTGCGAGCCTGACCGATCACCGCCTTCACCATTTTTTCAAAATACTATACGGACGTATGGCTGTCAAGGCGAAAAAAAGGCCCGGCGGCGGACGGCCGCGGGGCCGGGACGGCGGGGACTTCCCTCAAGAAAAGAGGGCGGGGCGCATCCGCCGGAGCATCTCCACGCCCTTCACCTCGGTCTCGAACAGCGGCAGGATCGCGCGCACGGCCCCATCGAATTTCTGCCAGACCTCCTGCATGTACTGCTCCTGCATCTGCACCCGGTTCCGCACGAACTCGGCCGACTGGGCGGTGACCGTCTCCTTGGGGATCAGCATGTTCACGATGACCCCGCCCACCGGGATGCCGAAGTCCTTGAACCAGCTGATGAAGCGGGTGATCACGGCGATGGGCAGGGCCTCGGGCAGGGTGACGAAGAAGAAGGCCGTCTTCTCCGCGTCCGTGAGGAGCTCCTTGGCGTGGGCCATCCGGTCCTTGAAGGAGAGGAGGTACTCCATCAACGGGTCCTTCTCCTCCTGCTGCTTGCGGAAGGAGAGGAGCTGCCGCAGGCTCTTGGCCTCCTCGCGGCTCTTGAGCATCTTGCCCACCCACAGCGAGTACACCTTGGACATGCCCAGCAGGCGCCGCGCGTTGGCGGTGGGGGCCGTGTCGAACACGTAGACGTCGAACTCGTCCTTGAAGATCAGGTCGATCATGTTCTCGAACATGGCCGACTCTTCGAAGGCCGGGTTCATGGTGGCGGACTCCACGAATTCGTCCGCCTTGGTCCCGATGTCGGCGAACTTCAGGAACCAGTTGATCTTCTCCCGGATCTCGTTCTTGGAGCGCTCGATGGTGTCCCGGGTGTCGATCTCGAAGGCGGACAGGTTGGGCACCCCCTGCACGGGCACCACCTTGCCGAAGACGTCCTGGCCCAGGAGGCCGGAGAGGCTATGGACCGGGTTGGTGGAGGCCAGCAGGGTGCGCCGCCCGGTCTCGGCGAAGTGCAGGGCGGCGGTGCCGGCCATGACGGTCTTGCCCACGCCCCCCTTGCCGCCGAAGAAGATGTACTTCAGGCCCCGGTGCTGCTCCAGGAACTGCCGGGTGCTGGTGGTGATCTGGCTCACGCGCCCTCCCTAACAGGCCGCTGAAAAGGACCCAACGTCTCTCCCCGCTGCCCTGGCGGCAGCGGGTGCGGCGTTGGCGCGCTCGCGCGGCGCTGCGACGTACGGCCGCAGTACGCCTCCGACCCACATTCGTGGGTACCCCGCGCCTCGCGCGCCGCCTTGCATCTGGGCCCTTTTGAGTGGCCTGCGAAATCAGGAGCCTGTCAGAAGGCCCCGAACATCAGCTTGGCCATCCGTTCGATCATGGGCAGCCCGGTGATGTCCCGTTCCATCTCCGGAACGCGGGCCAGCACCTCGGCCCCGAAGGTCTTGTCGATCTCGCCCAGGTAGGTCTTCTGCATGGCGATCCGGTTCCTGAGATATTCCGGCACGTCCTGTTGCGCCAGCTCGGGGGGGACCACCCGGTTGACGATGTAGCCCGAGAGGGGAACGTCGAACTTGGCGAAGAGCCCGGCCGCCTTGGCCGTGTCCAGGATGATCATCTTCTCCGGGACGACCACGAAGAAGAAGGCGGTCTTGGCCTTGTCGGTGAGGATGCTGGAGGAGGCGTTGATGCGCTTCTGGATGTACTGGAGCTCGCTGAGGATCTTGTCCTCGTCCAACTCCTTCTCCCGCTTCATCACCGCCGCCACCTGGTCGTACTCGCGCATCTCCTGGCGGAGCTTGGTGATCTTGTCGATCCACGCGTCGTAGACCGAGGCCATGCTGAGGTAATAGAGGGCGTGGCCCAGGGGCACCAGGTCGTAGATGTAGTAGTCGTAGCCCCCCTTCACCACGATGTCCACCACCTCGTCGAAGATGGCGCTCTCCTCCATGGCCGGCTCGGCCGAGGAGGCCTGGATGTAGCTCTCGATCTCGTCGGGGATCTTCTCCATCCCGTACATGTCCAGGATCTTCTTGCGGATCTCGTTCTGGTAGTCGTGCACCCGCTTGTCCGCGTCGATCTCCTGGGCATACAGGTTGGGCATGATCTCCACGGCGCCCTTGCCGAAGATGTCCCGTTGGAAGATATCCGACAACGAGGCCTGGGGATCCACCGAAAAGACCAGGACCCGGTGGCCCTGCTTGGCCAGGTAGTAGGCGGTGGCCGCCGAGAAGGTGGTCTTGCCCAGGCCGCCCTTGCCGCCGAACATGATGTACCGCCGGTCCGGGAACTGGGTGAAGATGTCTTTGAGGGCGATGGCCGGATCCTCCCTGCTAGGCCTGGAGGGCCCACCGGCGCGCTGCGGCGGCCCGGCAAGACAGAAGGGCCCGCACCGGCGTGGGCGCGGGCCAGGGATGGGGGCGGTGGCCGCCCCCGCGGTCAGGCGAGGGCGTCGGTGAGGTCCTTCTCCCGCAGCATGCGGCGCTTCCAGGTGGAGATCTGGGGCACCACGTAGGGGAGCAGACGCATGGAGTAGTAGGGCGGCAGGATGGGGACGCCCAGCATGTCGCCCATGGTGATCAGGATGAAGAGGTGCTCCATGCTGGCCCGGCTCTTGAGGGCGAAGCGGGCCGTATCGTGGGCGGCCATCCCGTAGATGAATTCCTTGGCCGCCTGCGCCGCCCCGCCGAGGGCCCCCGCCTTCCCCGCGCCCTCCGGGGCCCCTTCGGCCGGTTCCTTCTTCTTCCGCCAGAACGCCATGGCTACACCGCCCCTGCCGGCGCGGGGACCGACTCCGCCATCAGGCGGGCCAGGGCGGCTTCCACCGCCGCTTCCTGCCAGCCCACGAACTTGTCCTTCCCGTTGATGATCACCGTCGGGTACTTGCGGACCCGGTACCGGATGGCCTTCCACACGCCCTCCAGGGACTGCGGGTCCGTGATCTTGATCTGGATGCGCCCCCGGTAGCGCTCCGCGGTGGCGATCACCCAGTCGCACACGCGGGCGTAGTCTCGCTTCACGTCCTCGGGGTATTCATCCATGTCCATCTGATGCTTCTTGGCCGCCACGTCCGCTCGGTCGAAGATGACCTCGCAGTGCTGGCAGTGGGAGTAGGCCGTCAGGACGGGGGCGATGACTTCCACGAACACTGGCTTCATGCCGCGCCTCGAAGCGGGCGGCCGGGCCGGGGGACGGGCCCCGGCCCGGCCGGCGCCGGTGGAACGTTCTAGGATCCCGTGGCCGGGGCCATGGCGGGCCGGCGCGTCGCCCGCGCCCGCTGGATGGCCTTGACCCCATCGTAGGCCAGCACCAGGGCCGCGATGGCCAGGAAGAGCCCGATGGCGCCGGCCAGGTAGTTCCCGAAAATGATCACGCCGGTGGCGGTGGGCGCGGGATTGAGGGCCGCGTTGAAGGTCGCGTAGGCCGTATAGAGCAACGCGGCCACCGTGGTGATGTACAGGAACAAGAAGGGGTAGAAGGCCCAGCGGTACGGCTTGCCCTGCGTGATCAGCCACACGGTCACGATGAGCAGGGCCAGCGCGCCCATGAGCTGGTTGGCGCCGCCGAAGAGGATCCAGATCCTCTGCCAGAACCCCGTGAAGATGAGGAGGAGGGCCAGGACCACCCCGACGATGCTCCCGAAGTACATGTTCTTCATGGCCGGGAAGATGTCCCCCACGAACTCGGCGCTGGCCACGCGCATGAAGCGCAGGACGAGCTGCATCACGGTGATGGCCATGATGACCAGGAAGACCGCCCCGAAGGCCACGCCGAAGGACTCGGGGACGCCGATCTGGTTCAGCAGCTTGCCCAGGCCGCCCGCGAAGACGGCGCCGGCCCCCTTGGCCAGCTGCGCCTTGTAGCCGGCAAAGCTGCCCCAGACGCCGGCCGCGGTGATCAGCGACAGGATGCCCAGGACGCTCTCCGCGAACATGGAGCCGCCGGCCACCGGCAAGGAGTCGGTCTCCTTCTCGATCTGGCGGGAGGTGCCGGAGCTGCTCACCAGGCTATGCCAGCCCGAGACGGCGGAGCAGGCGATGGTCACGAAGAGGAACGGCCACAGGGGCGTGTCGATCCCCGCCCCCAGGATGCCCTTGACCCAGAAGCCCGAGAAGGCCGGGAAGTCCCCGAAGGTGGGCCGCCAGATGAGGACGCCCAGGCAGCCGCCCACGATGCCCAGGGCGACGATCCAGAAGGCCACGAAATTCACAGGCTGCGCGAAGCGCCAGATGGGCAGGACCGCCCCCAGGTAGCAGAAGGCCAGGCCGATGATGGCCCAGACGAACATGCGCTGGTCCACGCCCTCCCAGAGCTTCGCCGGGGTCGCCCCGCCGTTGATCGCGGTGAAGAGGTCCATCATGGGCTGCGTGGTTCCCAGCCAGATTCCAACGAAGCAGATGCCCACGGTGACCACGGTGGTCAGGATGATGTCCTGTCTCCACCGGTAGATCATCTGCCCGGCCAGGAGCCCCGCCAGGGTCATCACGATGATCCCGGTGGGGACCCGCGGATTGCCCATCAGGCCCGGGCCGGCCACGATGGCGCCGAAGGCCCCCAGGATCAGGAGGAGGTAGAAGTAAATGAACGAGAGCAGGATGATGCGGGAACGGGGCGAGATGAGCTTGTAACTCAGCCCCCCGAAGGTCATCCCTTCGTTCCGCAGCGCCACCATCGTGCTGCTGTAGTCCTGGACCCAGCCGATGAGCAAGCAGCCCCCCATGATCCAGAGGAGCCCGGGGAGCCATCCCCACTGGGCGGCCACGATGGGGCCGATGATGGGTCCCAGGGCGGCGATGGACTTGAACTGGTAGCCGAAGAGCACGTTCTTGCTCGCCGGCGAGAAGTCCACGCCGTCCATGTACATCGTGGCGGGCGTCGCCTTGCGGGCGTCCGCCCCGATCACAGACCGGTCGATCCGTTGGGCGTACATCTTGTAGCCCAGCACGGCGACCACCACCCCGATCAGCAATGCAACCAATGCATTCATGGCCTGACCCCCCTCCGTTCGGAGTGAACGACTTCTCCAGGAAGGATACAGATGGTCATCTTCCGTAGATGCCCATTCGTCGGTCGCGGGTCGCGGCGGCCATTCCTCTCAAGGGATCCGCCCCGCCGATCCCTCGTCAAACCATTGTGCCGCATAGCGGAAAGCTATTATCAATCTACCCCTATGGCGAAACCATTGTCAAGCGAAAAGCCCGGCCATGTCAGGCCCGGTGCCGCGGCTCCAGAAAGGGCACCTCGGCTGCACAGCGCTCGCCCCTCTTCCGAGAGGAACGCTCCGGACGCTCGCAGGGTTCACGGTCTGGGCTTGAAGGGTGGATAGGCGCGGAGGCAGGGCCCGGGCGGTCTGGCCGGGCCCGGGGAAGGGTCAGGAGGCTTCTGGGAGGAGGATCTGGAGCTCCTGCCCGGGTTGCAATCGATTGTGCCGGCGCCCCGTCAGGCCGTTCCATCGCCGGAGCTCCTCCGGACGCACCCCATGGGCCTGGGCGATGTCCTGCAACGTGTCCCCCGGCTTGACGGTGTAGCGAATCTGCCGCGGCTTCGCGGCGCCGCGTGCGGCAGGCACCGCCGCCCCGCGGGCCTCGGCCTCACCGACACGGATCACGAGGACCTTCCCCGGCTTCAGAGGCTGGCGCCCTTTGAGGCCGTTCCACGCCACCAGATCCTCGACGCGCACCCCATGGGCCCTGGCGATCTTGTCCAGCGTGTCTCCCCGCTTGACGGTGTAGCGCCGGGGAGGTGCCGGCGGGGTGGCCGCCGCTCGTTCTGATGCGGCCGGGCCCGGCGCCTCGGCCAAGTCGGCCTCCCGCCCGGGGACCAGAATCATGCTCCCCACCTTGAGGGGGCCCGCCGTGGAGCGGCCGTTGAGCTCCAAAAGGGCGCTGGCGGGCATCCGGTGCCGTCGGGCGATGGACGCCCAGGTCTCGCCCTTCCGGACCCGGTGCTGCGCCGTGAGGGAGCGCTTGGGCCGTGGGATCTGGGCCAAGCGCTCCTGGAAGCCCTCCGCATTGCCGGCCGGCACCCGCAAGGAGAAGGGCCCGGGGGGCGTGGCGCCCCGGACCAGCGCCGGGTTCAGGTCCCGGAGGATCTCGGGGGTCGTCTGGGCCGCGCGGGCCAGGGCCCGCAGATCCACCGACTCGTTCACGACCACCGTATCGGTCTCGGGGGCCTGCTCCGGCAGGGGGGTGAACCCGTACCTGGCCGGGTCCTTCGCGATGATGGTCATCGCCATGAAGGCCGGGACGAAGAGCTGGGTTTCCTTGGGCAGCCGCAGCCGCCAGAAGTCCGTGGTTTTCTGCCGGGCGATGGCCTGCTGGATCTTCCCCTCGCCGGCGTTGTAGGCCGCCAGGGCGAGCGGCCAGGATTCGAACAACCCATAGAGGGTCTTCAGGTACGCGGCGGCGCCCCGGGTGGAGAGTTCGGGGTCCCGCCGCTGGTCCACCCAGACCCCGGAGCGCATCCCGAACCGGCGGCCGGTGCTTTCGATGAACTGCCAGATCCCCGTGGCCCGGGCGCGCGAGTGGGCGCGCGGGTTGAACGCGCTCTCGATGAACGCCAGGTTCAGCAGATCCTCCGGCACACCCTTCTCGCGGAAGATCGGGCGCATGATGGGCAGGTACCGGCTGGCCCGCTCGAAGGCCCGGGTGATGAGGTCGAACTTCCGGTTGGCGAAATAGTGGAGGAAGGTCCGCACCTGGTCGTTGAGGACGACGGGGACATCGAACTGGTGCGGGTCTACCTGGTGGGGCGACACATCGCCCTGAGGCAGCTTTTCGATGGCCTGGACGTCCTCGGGCGTGATCAGGGCCGGCCCCGGAGGGAGGGGATCGCCGTCTTCTGCGGCGGGATCGCCCGCCTCTTCCGGGGTCGCCCGGGCGGGCCGGTCCTGCCAGAGGGGCGGTTCGGGTTGCAGCGGGGGGCGCGACATCCGGTAGCTCGCCCGCTGGAGGGCGTCTGCGCCGGGGTCCAAAAGGAGGCCGAGGGCCTGGTGGAACTCCAATTCGGCCCCGTCGGGGTTTCCCTGGCGCAGTTCGGCGGCCCCTCGTTCCTGATGCTGGGCGGCACGATCCAGGGCGGCGAGGAAGCGGAGAGAACCAGGCGAGGAGGAGGGGGCGGCGCCCTGGGGGTCGGCGGTGGGGGCCAGCGGTTGCGGAAGCGGGGCGCGAGAGGCCGGGGCGGCCCCGACCTTGGCCACGCCCAACGGATGATACCCCAGCAGCACGCCATCGCTGCGGGGGACCACCGCGCAGGCACCAACCGCCAGGGACCCCAGGGCGAGGGTAAGGATCCGCGCCCCGTTCTGAAACGCCATCCGGACCTCCGGTGATGGGTGAAAGAGCGCCCGGACGGGTGGACAGGACCAGGGAGTCCGGGGTAGAAGCGGAACCAAAATTTTCCGAGCTTATACCCTACAAGGGGCCTCACTGTCAAGGGGTTAGGACAGAAAGAGGGCTGAGAGGCGTCAGGCGGGTCGTGGGGGCTCGCCGGGCTGGGAGACGGCGTCCCGAACCCAGTCCAGGTAGGCCTGGCTCCCGGCGGCCAGGGGAATGGCGATGATCTCGGGGACGGTATAGGGATGCAGGGACCGGACGCGGGCGGCCAGGGCCTCGAACAGGGGGCGTCGGGTCTTGACGATGAGGAGGGCCTCGGCCTCCGTGTGGACGGCCCCCTCCCACCAGAAGACCGAGGTCAGCCCCGGCACCACGTTCACGCAGGCGGCCAGGTGCTCCGCCACCAGGGGCCGGGCGATCCCTTCACCCGCCTCCGTGGAGGGAACGGTGATCAGTACGACGATGGTATCGGGGGTCATCCCTGTCTCCTGCCGGATCAGCCGGCCGGCATCTCCCCGACCGTGACCTTGACGGTCCGCGTCTCCTGGCCGCGCCGGAAGGCGATCTCCACCTCGCGCCCCACCTCCAGGTCCCCCAGCAGGCCCTGGAGCCGCTGCAGGTCTGTGACCGGCTGCCCGTTGAAGCGCAGGAGCACGTCGCCCGATTTCAGCCCCGCGGCCTCGGCCGGGCTCTTGGGCATGACCTGGCCGATCACGAGGCCCGCCTCCCCCTGCAGCCCCAGCGACCGGGCCAGCTCCGGTGAGGCCTTCTGGAAGGTGACGCCCAGCCACCCCCGGGCCACCCTCCCCCTGGCGATCAGGTCGTGGGCCACCTTGCGGGCCAGGTTGATGGGGATGGCGAAGCCGATCCCCTGGCCGGTGGCGACGATGGCCGTGTTGATGCCGATGACCTCCCCCTGGATGTTGAGCAGCGGCCCGCCGCTGTTGCCCGGGTTGATGGAGGCATCCGTCTGAATATAATTCTCCAGCGCCGTGATCCCGATCTCGGACCGGCCCGTGGCGCTGATCACGCCCACGGCCAGGCTGTGGTCCAGGCCGAAGGGATTCCCGATGGCGAGGGCCCACTGGCCCACGCGCAGCCGGTCGGAATCTCCCAGGGGGAGCGCCGGCAGGTCCCCGGCCCCCAGGACTTGGAGCACGGCCACGTCCGTCCTGGCGTCGGCTCCCACCACCTTGGCCTTGAACTCCTGCTTGCTGGCCAGCTTTACGGTGATTTCGTCGGCGTTCTCGATGACGTGATTGTTGGTGAGGATGTGGCCGGCCTTGTCGATGATCACACCCGTCCCCAGGCTGGTCTGGGGCCGGCGGTCCGGGGCCCCCTCGAAGAAGCGGCCGAAGAAGTCGCGGAAGCGGGGATCGTTGGCGAAGTGCTTCATCAGGGGCGAAGGCCCTCGGCGCTTGGTGGAGACCGTGCTGATGTTGACCACGGCGGGGGTCGCCTGTTCGGCCACGCGGATGAAGGCGGCCTCGTCGGTGCCGGACTCGGCCAGGGGCTGGCTCCCGCCCGCCGGGCGTGGCGGACCTCCCGCCGGGGCCGGGCCGAAGGTGCGGTGAAGATACACCCCCAGGCTGACGAACACGAGGGCGTAGAGCGCCAGGGTCAAGGCCTTGAACCAGGTACGCTGGATCACGAAGACCTCCGTTGAGAAAAATTGGTGCACTTATATCTTGGTTGGGACCGGGATGTCAATGATAACAAATAACCGCTTGATTCTAATGCATCTCAATACGAACGGAATGGGCATGCTTAGGGCTCCAAGTTTAAATTAAAAAACTTGACAAGACTCGGCTCAGGTTTTAGATTTGTCATTGCATGAGGCCTACCCCAACAACTCCGTGAGAATACCGCCGGCCCCAACGGGCGTGGAGGAGGATTTCAGTGGCTAAAGTGATCGGTATCGACCTCGGGACGACGAACTCGGTAGTGGCGGTCATGGAGGGTGGCGACCCCGTGGTGATCCCCAATGCCGAGGGCGGGCGGCTCACCCCCTCCGTCGTCGCCTTCACCAAGGACGGGGAGCGCCTCGTCGGCCAGGTGGCCAAGCGGCAGGCCATCACGAACCCGGAGAATACCATCTTCTCCATCAAGCGGTTCATGGGCCGCCGGCACAACGAGGTGGGGCAGGAGATCAAGCTGGTGCCCTACAAGGTCCTGTCGGGACAGAACGACCTGGCCACCGTGGAGGTGCGGGGCAAGCGCTACACCCCTCCCGAGATCTCCGCCATGATCCTCCAGAAGCTCAAGGCGGACGCCGAGGCCTACCTGGGCGAGAAGGTGACCAAGGCCGTCATCACCACGCCCGCCTACTTCAACGACAGCCAGCGGCAGGCCACCAAGGACGCGGGCAAGGTCGCGGGCCTGGAGGTGCTGCGCATCGTCAACGAGCCGACCGCCGCGGCCCTGGCCTACGGCCTCGACAAGAAGAAGGATGAGAAGATCGCCGTGTTCGACCTGGGCGGCGGCACGTTCGACATCTCCATCCTGGAGATCGGCGAGGGCGTCTTCGAGGTGAAGTCCACCAACGGCGACACGCACCTGGGCGGGGACGACTTCGACGACCGGATCATCAAGTGGATGGTCGAGGAGTTCAAGAAGGACCAGGGCATCGACCTGAGCAAGGACCGGATGGCCCTGCAGCGCCTCAAGGAGGCGGCCGAGAAGGCCAAGTGCGAGCTGTCGACGGTGCTCGAAACCGATATCAACCTGCCCTTCATCACTGCCGACCAGTCCGGACCCAAGCACCTCAATATCAAGCTGACTCGGGCCAAGCTCGAGGCGCTGTGCGCCGACCTGCTCGACCGGCTCGAAGAGCCGTGCCGCGTCGCACTCAAAGACGCCGGCCGCCGCGCGAGCGAAATCGACGAAGTGGTGCTGGTTGGCGGGATGACCCGGATGCCGGCCGTGCAGGAGCGCGTGCGCAAGCTGTTTGGCAAGGAAGGCCACAAGG
>Ga0187778_10002179_pt1 | contig 13427 bp, 14 predicted proteins | sample 1015_Q2_SP5_20_M_FD_132418 | JGI IMG/M metagenome (GOLD analysis project Ga0187778, IMG submission 132418) | Tropical peat soil microbial communities from peatlands in Department of Meta, Colombia - 1015_Q2_SP5_20_MG | ecosystem: Environmental > Terrestrial > Soil > Wetlands > Peat | place... | reverse complement strand
GTGGTCGTCGATGCACAGGTCAAAGAACCTAACAAGACCACTCGCGGGAGCGAAGGGAGAAGTGTGCTCACAAAAGGATTTGACAGGGCCGACATTGTTAGAGATCTCCGGTAACCCCGTTAATCAGGAGCTTGGTTTAAGATAATGGAAATTCGGCGTTACGGAGACCACAGCAATGCGAATTTTCATGGAGGGCCATGAGGAGTGGGCTGAACCGTGCGGCGAGGCGATGGTCGCCATCGCCAAATTCCTACTGCTTCCCGGTGCATTCGTCGCCTTCTTCTGGGCAGTTCTGATAGCACTCGTACGACATCGTTGGCCGTCGGGGCACGCTATCGCTACGGTTGTACTTTCCGTTCTATGTTTGGCGTTTTGGGTTGCTGGGAGAGTTTCAATCTTTGTCGGCCGAAAAATGCGCGAACGGGGGATAAAGCTGCCCTGAGGATTCCATGATTGGCGCAGCGGATAGTGCTGGTACGTACATCTCCGGTAACCCCGTTTACCGGGCACGAACCACGAAATGTCCGGGCGGTTCCGAACACACTTCACTGCATTACTCCGCGAGGGCGAACCGCACTTTGGGGTAGTGGACCGAAATCTCTTTCGAGTTAGCTTCCACATGAAGCTTGATCCCTTTTTTGTTCGGAACAAGGTTAGGAACGGAGTAATCCACGCGACAAGCCCCACCAATCGCACCCAGGATCGCACGAAGAGCAGCGGCAAACTCTCTTTCGCCTTGCACGTCGTAATAGAGACCGCCCGTTTCTTCCGTGACTTTCTTCACGGCCGACAGCCCTTGCAAGTGTCCTTTCTTGCTGAATGTAGTACTGTCAGTCGCATCTAAGACCGCGTAGACCATTGTCGAGGTACGCTCGGGAAATTCCCCCACCTGATCCAAGCTTATGTGACTGGAGTTATCTTCCCAGTCTCCGACCACAAGAAGGAGGCGACGACCGGTATGCCTGAAAAAGTTCGCATTTGCGGCAGCCTTGATCGTGTCGTACAGCGCTGTGGACCCTTGGGGATTGTGCTTTTTCAATTTATCGAATGCAGAGGTAAGGGCCCCTCGGTCCGCCGTCAGTTCGGTCAATTTGTAGGGCTTGTCGTCAAATGCGATCACGTAAGCTGCGTCGTTCTCCTTCAAGACATGATCCAAAAAGGCCTGAAGAGCGTCGTAGTGGGACCCGAGGTGCGGGTCGAACCGCCGACTGCCGCTCACATCGACGAGAACTCCTAACAATATCGGGTCCGGCTTTCCGCAGCTTATTTTTTCGACCTTTGCCGGGACTTTGTCCTCGGTTATTTTCAGGTCGTCTGGTTTCAGATCTGTGACGGGGACTCCTTTCTTTGTCTCTGCGGTGATATAAATCGCGACGGATCCCGTAGCGGAAGAAGCCGTAGTTGAGGGAACAGTCTGCGCCGAACTCGACTGGCCACATGCAGTCACCGAACCAAGGAGCAAAGACAGCAGGGCCGCAGCCACCAGTGGGGTTCTCATGGCCTGCGAGTTTATAGCATTTCCAGAAGTCTTAGGAGGCCTCCCTTAGACGGTGTCAGTGCCTGGTTAGTCGGATAATCGGACAAGTTGCTCCCAGTACCACGTTTCCGGCACTGCTCGGTTGCCCGACTTAATGGGAGATAGCGCGCCTGCAATAAGACCACAAGCCCCGGATTCGTTCGTGACTCCGGTCCGAGGGGTCACCCCGGCTGTTTATCCCACTGTTCCGGCTGTTATCAACACTGTTTATCCCGCAGAGCCTTAGAGTGAGCGATGCCCGTGCTAACCAGCGGTCACCGTAAGCCGCTGAAACAGAAACAACTAGAACGCGAGTTGCACGCCTGTTGCACAAAAAAGAGAGAATCGAGTAACTCCCAACCTGGGCAAGCGACGTTCAACGGGCGTGGACGGGAACGCCGCGGGAAGCATTCTTCCTGTTTTTTTGAGAGAGCGCGCGTCGCTACTAACCTTGTTTTGAACACTTTCATGTTGCACAATTTCGGCTGAATCGAGTTGCTGCCGTGGCCAAGGCCAAATTCTCCAAGAGCATGCTCCTGCGTGGTTTGGAGCGGTTTGAAAGCGCCGAAGCTGTGGCTTATTGGCTTGGCGTCCATCGCACAACTGTCTGGCGCAAAATGCGGGCTTGGAACATTGATTTGCAACAGGTAAAAGCCGAATTTGCAACGCGTGATGAAGCCGCGCGACCGGCACAAGTCAGCGCTGTACCAATGGTTCCAACCTGCCCTGTAATCCTCAGCAACGGCCAACCCTGCCCCATGCCGATGCCCCATGAACACGCTGTAAACGGCTCAATGCTTCCGCAGCAGCCAAGGTATAACCACCTCGCCATGTCCTACGGCCCGCCAAATTACCGGCGCTGAATCCCCATTCTCAGGTTTTGCTTTTCCTTCGCCTGCGTTTTTTTGCTGGTAGAATCAGCATGACGCGGTAGGTTGCAGCACGCGGCTGCGATCAATGGGGACGCTTCCCTTAGCGTCCCTACCGCCTCGCTGAAGGGAGCGAGCCGTGCTGTCACTCAAAAAGTCCTCCGAACAGAACCACTCGAAGTGTTCCCGCCAAGAAAGAAAGCCCAAAGCACGCAAGAGAGTAGAGCGGACGAGAACTTCTTTCGACAAAAGCGAATACGAACGCTGTCTTCAGGACTTTCGCGCTGCTCGGATCGTCGCCGATCAATGCAATCTTTGGGTGATGGCAAATCTTGTCCGCGATTCGCTTCCCGAATATGCAGAACGGGCTTACGACGCCATACGCAGAGTCGATGCCAAACGCCGGGCCGCGATCGAACAGGGCATCTCTAGCCGTCAAATCGCCGCAGAAATTGAGCGGTCTATTGGCAAACCAGAGGTTGCAAACGAACTTGACGCGGAAGCATCTTACGGTTGCGAAACACTCGCCGAGATGAAGAGAGAATCCCGTCCCAAAGTTCTCGGCGCGTTGCATGGCAAGGCTTTGCCTGGCGCTCTGCTTTATCTAGCCCTGCTCGAAGAACACATCACAGCGAGAATTGGCAAGAGGCCCACGCCTAACGAGACTGCGCAGATCGCGTCCGCCCTGCTCGCCGGGCTTGGACGGCTACCGGACGCTGGCATTGACCCGACCTTACTCAGGAAAAGACTTGAGCAGTTCCGCAAACGGAACCCCTCCAGGCTCGAAGAAATGAGGCGGCTAACTGCCGCCAATTCAGGGGAAATTTTGCTAGACCGCATTTACGGTAAAGCCTTCATAGCTGACAGAATCTAACTTCCACAAATTCCCTAGATGGATTCCTGACGGCCAGCGCGACTTAACGCAAGCTGGCGGCATGAAAGCCAAGAGCACCACACCTGTGCTAATCACCGTGAGCGACGCGGCCCTGTTGCTCAGTGTGTCCCTGCGCACTGTTCAGACTTGGATTGCGGCTGGCTCTCTCCCGTCCAGAAAAATCGGTGGAAGGCGGCTTGTGCCTTATCGCGCACTCATGGACTTCTGCGAACACGATCAACCCGTAGTTATTCGAGGAAGAAAGAGCACTGCGCCAGTGCGAGAAGTCCACGCATGATTTTCTTGAAACACACCACGCCCGCGATGGCAACGCGGACGGGTGAAAAGACCGAAAGGCGGGAATCAGACAAGTGCAGACTACAGAGGTTGTCCTAGAAAATCAACCAGTAGATTCCTCAGAACACACAGACGAGCCGAAGCGGAAACTTGGCGTTGAGATTGTTCCCTCAGCAAATCTGCCATCGAGCTTTTTCAAGAAATGGAGTGCGGCATCCTACGCCCTGCGCAATGACCGCTGGACACATTGTCCGCGAAGGGCACTACGGTGATGCAGGCGAAACCACAACGCAAGCCGAAAGGCAGACCGGCATTCGCCAACAAATGCTATGCGGAGATTCTGAGCGTGCTTCGTGCAGCCGGTCCGCGTGGTGTCCATCGGATTTTCTGGCTTGACCCGAACAGCCCGAACTACATGAGTCAGGTAGGCGCGCGGATTACGGAGCTAAACCGTGATTACGGCTACGGGATTGAGTCAGTGGATTTACCGGAGTCGGAATGGAAAGCAGGCATCCGCACAAAGTACGTGCTCCGATCTGAACCTATCGAGACTCAGGCTTTCAACGATTCGCGCGACTGGTACGAACAGAAATTCGGCCCGCGTCCGTCTGCCAAGCCTCGGTCACAAGTTTTCGATCTGCCTTTATTTTCGACCTCTACGAGTACAACATCATGAACATCTGGTACGCCCACTATCCCGGCGACTACGGAAGAGACACGGCCCATCTGTCGCTAGTCCAGCATGGAGCCTACAGACTTCTCCTAGACCACTACTATTCGACTGGCGCCCCGCTGCCTTCTGACGTGAAGGCCGTCCAGCGCATTTGCAGAGCTTTCGAGCAATCGGAGATAGAGGCCGTCGCGTATATCTTGGCCCATTTTTTCGACTTGCGAGCAGACGGATACCACAATTCCCGCGCGGACTCGGAACTTGCAAGGCAAGCTGAGATACGCGAAGAGCAATCCAGAAAGGGGAAAAAAGGCGCAAAGAACCGATGGCAAGGGCATAGCTCAGGCAATGCTCCGGCCAATGCCCCGGCTATAGCAAAGCCACAGTCACAGTCACAGTCACAGTCACAGTCATCAGTTACACCCATAAGAGAAACCAAAGAGCGAAAGGCATCCGGTGACTTATGACTTTGACCGAAACCCTCCAGCTAAAAGAGAAATACCTGCAATACGACGATCTGAGAGCCTTGGCCTACTGCGAGAAACGGTATCAGCAAGAGGGATGCCCTACAGAGCGCTGGCAGGTAATCAATTTCCTTGAACGGATGCTCCGAGAATTGAAAGAGCAAGGGGGATACCCGAAAGTCTTGCTACTCCGAAAGAAAGAGATTCAGCGACGTACTTATATGCTCCCGCAACGTAGCGAAGAGAACGAAGCCGAGGATTGCTCTTGCTCTGGCGGCTGGCTCACGACTGGCAGGCCGTGTCCTTGTCCCAAAGGTGAGCCACACCGGGAGCGGCTTCGCAAGTGGGGCATGAACCTATGACTGCGAACCTGCCAGCATTTGAGGGCATGCTTCGCAACCGTGGAAGCAAGGAATTATTTTCTCGCTTCGCCCACTTTTTACACTTCGACGGGAGGGGAACGTGCCACGCTCTCAGAGTATTTTCAGCGGCCCTCTCTCAGAAAATTGGTGAACGGTATCTGAGACTGGTGGTTCACCCTCTCAGTCACCTTCGCGTTCACCTAGCCGATTCGGTAAGTCACTCAAGATTGAAAATGTTCGATACGGCGCACTATCGGTTTTGGGCGCGGCCTGGGCGCGTGATGGGCTGGAACGACCCCACTTTTTCTTCGCTTGCGCGCCCAAAAAGGTTTTCGGGGTCGTTCCAGCCCACACTTGCTGTCGGAAGGAACGCATAGTGCTGTCCTTTGCAATTTTGATGGCAACTGCCGTCCAGTGTGAGGCGCCATGCGCCTGAGCATTCAACAAAGCCGCGAGCTGCTCGAAAGGTACGGAGTCTTTGCCAACTCCGTCTGTGACCGGTGCGGTCTGATTCTCGGGCCGTTGCGTTTCACCCGCCGAGGAGAACCCGGCGAATGGTGCTCGCGGAAATGCCGGGACGGGGCCGAAGCGCACGCGCCAAGAACCTGTAGAGGGTGTGGGGCCAGACTGCCGGAAGGAAAGCGGCGCGGGACGCTCTACTGTGATGACGCCTGCCGGAAGTCTGCCGAAAGGTCTAGGAGCGCCGAATTATCGCGGACAAAAACGCCAATTTCTGCGAGTTTTCGTACGGATTTTAGGGCCGCTAGGCATGAGACCTTACCGGCCCGGTTTGAGGCTCAAATCGGACACTTCTAGCGTAAATGCCGACCGCGCTCAAACTCGGGATCGTGCAATCAAGCCAGCCTGCCCCACTGCGGGCCGAGGATATTCTCACGCCCGAACAGCTTGCCGAAAGGCTCCAAGTCAGAAAGAGCTGGGTATTTGAGCAGACGCGCAATCGCGCTAAGGTGCGCAACGAAAACCCGCTCCCGTGTATCCGGCTCGGCAAATACATCCGGTTTTCATGGCCCGCGGTTTGTGAGTGGCTAGACTCCCAAAATAACAGTTGACTCCGCCAAGATACCTATGGTATAAATAATACCGTAGGTAAAGGAAATGAAAAGACGAGCAGGCAGGCCGGAGATCAGCGCAAGCCGCAAGCGGGGCCAGATTCTCCGGTTTGTTGTGACCAAAGAAGAGGAAAGCAAGATTCGCGAAGCAGCCGCGCGGAGGGGAATGACGGTTTCTGAGTATCTCCGCCAAGTCTCGATTCCAAAGGATTAGGGAGGGGAGTATGGCGCAGAACGGGTATGTCTATCGGAAAGGGCCAAGCTGGTTGCTCCGCTATCGGGAGAACCGTAACGAAAACGGTCAGATTGTGCGGAAGCAAAGAAATGTGTTCCTGACTGAGTATTGCGACCGCTACCGGACAAAGAGTGATCTGCGCGACCTAGTAGCGGAGAAACTGGCGGGAGTCAAAGAGGCCGACAAATGCCAGCACTCTTCGGACTCTTTCACGGAATACGTCGAGCAAACTTACCTGCCCTTTGTGCTGCGCACCATGAAGCCGAGCACCTATGCGGGATATAAGACCTATTTCGAGCGCTACCTCAAGCCACGAGTTGAGAAGTATGCGCTCCGCGATTTTACGGTTGCCGTCGTTTCATCGCTCTTAGAAGACATTGCGATCTCGCACAAGCTCAACACGGACACCATCGGCAAAGTGCGCTCTATCCTCTCGGGCATTTTCACTTATGCGATAGGGAAGGGGCATTTCCCCGCCAAGAGTGCGTCAGAGAATCCGGCGAGCCGTGCGCTCATTCCCGAATCCGCAACGGAGCCGAGCGAGCCTAAAGCCGCAACCCGCGAGGAAGTGAAAGCCATTCTCGCCACACTCATGGCGCAGCCAGGTACCGAACTAAGAGAAATGCCACTGGAACGTGCAGCCGTTGCCACAATCGCCATGCTTGGCGTGAGGCCGGGTGAGGCTCGGGGTTTGAGGTGGGAAGATTGGGACCGCGTAAAGCAGCAAATCCGGGTAAGCCGCTCCGTGTGGCACAGAATCGAGGGAACACCTAAGACGGTACAGAGTGTGCGCTTTGTTGCTGTGAGCCTGGAATTGCGCGAGGTACTTCTTGCGCTCTGGAAAAAGCAGGGCTCCCCGCTTGGAGGATACATTCTCGCGGGACCGAATGGCGGGCCGGTCATTCTCGATAATCTGGCGAAGCGTAGCATACGGCCTCGCCTTGAGGCAGTGAATAGGCTAGCCGCAGACAAGGGCGAGAAACTAGAGTTGAGCTGGCCGGGCTGGTATTCGTTGCGCCGATTCCACGGCACAGCTGTTCGCGCAGAATCGAACCTTGAGACTACTTCGCGGGCTCTTGGAAACTCCAAGGCCGTTGCCGATCGCCACTATGTGAAACCGTCAGAAGTGCTCCCGGACGTGAGAAAGGCAGTAAATGAGGCGGTTTCTGGCCTGACCGATGTGCAACGCGTGTGCAACGAAGGGGTGAACTAAGAGCGCTAACTCTTTGAAAAGAATGGCGGGGACGACGGGACTCGAACCCGCGGCCTCTGCCGTGACAGGGCAGCGTTCTAACCAACTGAACTACGTCCCCAACCGTAAAATCAACAACTTAGCCTAAATCGTTGCAAACAAGGCGTTTGCAAGATTCGCATACAGCGCACCGTTCGCCTGGCTTGCCTGTGGTAGCACTTCTTTCTGGACGAACTGCCCATAAACTGCCAGTAAAAATCAGTGCGCTCATGCAAGTTTCATACTAACACAGATGTGCGTCTGCGTCATGCTCGGTAACAACAGGACAACAGGAAAGGTCCGATGAATCCCCGACGAAGCCTGGCAGGGAATTCGCATCAGAAGCCCGCGAGGCTTCAGATGTGGGATTCGACACCGCATTGCACCAGGAGGCCGGCGATTCAAATCCACGCTTCGTGCTGACCGCTGCTCTACCGTACAACGGTCTAGGAAACCGTTAGGTTGGCGATCGCTCCCATGACACCGAGGCGCGGATAGGTTTTGCAACAAGTTACAAATCCGCGGGAACTGCCACGCGCCGCGTAAGTCATCGAAAATCGCAGACGAAGTTGTGTGCTGTCGGTTGATTTGTGGGTCTGAAAAATCCTTCGAGACGAACGCATCACGCCCGGGCTGACCCACGCCTAATTGTCCTAAGCTTTAGATGACCACGCCCCAGTCTCGTGGCTATGCTTCTGGCGGTGTGAGAGAAAGGACGTTAGAACACGCTTATGAACCTCACGACGCCATCTACATTTCCCGGACGCCGAGTTCCGAGCCTTCCGATCGCCCCAAGAGCATCGCCGACGAAACCGTGTGTTTCACCATCCGGCTCGAAGACGCAAAGCCGGTCGTGAAGGCAGAGAGGCCTGTGATCCAGTACCATTGGTTCGAAGCGGACTGACGCTTCAAGATGTTGGTAGTGATTCATTTTGGTGAAAATGTGTCGTCACCAAGATGTTGCATGCTTCGACATCAGTGCCGTTTGGTGCTATGCTGCGCGCTTCGCAAAGTCGGCCGCGATATGCAGGGCAGGCCAACGGTCAGTTAGATGGACTCAGGGAGAACTCAATGCGCGCGACGGTCTTGGCGATCACGGTAATAGCTGTTGCGTTCGCGCAGGTTCAATCTAAGCCACCGAAGTCGATGCCGGCGGATGTCGGGTCCGGGCGCGTTGCCTGGTTCGACATCACGACGACTGACCTGTCAAAGTCAAAGGAGTTCTACGGCAAGCTTTTCGATTGGAAGTTTACCCCCGGTCAGGGAACTAATCTCGCGGTTGGAATCGTTTCGGGTGGATTGTCCATCGGCACGATTCGAGTTGCGGAGGGACAGATCAGTCCCTTCAACGGTGTGGTCTATATTCAGGTGCTGGACATTAATGAGAGTTGCAAGAAGGCGAAAGAACTCGGTGGCACACTCTTTCCCGGATTCCCTCTCGACCTCCCCGACGGGGCCGGAGCCATCGGGCTTGTCAGTGACCCAGCCGGGCATCCCGTGGGGATTTATTCCAGGACTCCGCTCGCGCCGCAGAAGTCCACGTCCAAGTGACCGGCTCATGATCAGCCGCACAGTGCTCTCGTCGTGGCGGCGCCGGTCCATGAACTAGTCGCTTCGAGGTTCGCGAGCCGGGTGGTCGAAGATGGCGAATGAACACGCGTTTACGACCACTCCGATTTACCTAAGGGGCTGAAGGATTTTATTGCCAGACAAACTTGCTGATCGCAATGCTCTGAATGGGTCGTGCATGAATCACAAGAATTGCTATTTCCGCAAGTCCTGCCGAACTTCGCGAACGTAGATCCCAGAAGCGTCGTCGGCGAATCCGAGTGATTAGGTCTAGCGCGATGAATAAGGTGCCTACCCAACGGATGAGTTGCGTCTAGCTTTGATTGCGCACGTTGCGTTCCCGGGGAGGCTCCGGATGTTCTCGACATAAAAACCCGCAGAAGCCAACAGAGAGCGGACCTGTGCCTCGGTCCGCGTTCTTCCGCCACGTTGCGCGAGCACACCGAGGCTTACGAGCGCCCGCCATCGCGAGAGCGCCCCGGGATCATAAACTGGCTCAAGGATAAGAAGGCACGCATTGTGGTTCATTGCCACGCGGCAGTTGCCGAGAACGCGTAGTGCTTCCTCATCGCGCCAGTTATTCACGATGTGTGCCAGGACATATACATCTCCGCAGCGCGGAACGCTATCCCGAAAATCACCTGAGACAATCTCGCAGCGGTCGGACAAACCTGCTGCTTCGATGCGGGCGCGAGCGCGGCGTGAGACTAGCGGCAAATCAAACAGCACACCTCTTACGTTACGATGTTCGCAGAGAATTTGCACCAACAGTGAGCCCTCGCCACCTCCAACATCGACAACGCGCGATGCGCCTGAAAACTCGAATACAGAGGATAGGCCCGCATACCGTTGCGGCGCAGTCGCTTCCATGGCGTTATAGAAATGGCTGGCAAGTGCAGGATTTTCGGCGAGATGATCGTAAAAACCCTTTCCGTAAACCCGGTCAAACGCGATGTGGCCGGTCTGGATCATATGCATCAAGGCGCCGAGCGGGCTGTATATCGTTTCAAAAAAAACGCCAGCTTCGCCTGCACTCGGCCCTGGGGCGGACTTCAGCAGTAATTTGCCCATCTGAGTCAGCGCATAGTGCTGTTCACCGTCCATGGTTAAGACATCGAAGGCGATAAGGGCGCGAAGAACAGTTTCGAGTGTCCATGCGTCTGCTCCGGTCGCGGCGACGAGTTGATCGGCCGACATGGGAGCAGCCTGCAGCATTTCTGGAATCCCAAGCTCAACGGAGACATGGATGGCCTGGCCGATTGCGCAACCCCAAATCAGCTCGCAGAGCCTTTCCCAAGCCCGAGAGTCTTCGTCAGCCATTGTTTCGCTCTCCCAATTTTCGGCTGTGACAGGTGTTCGGCAAGGCTCGCCACTGTAGGATGACCAAATAGATCTGCCACGGCGACGCTATACCCTAGATCGTCTCGCAACCGCGCCTGAAGCTGGAGAATCAACAGAGAGTGGCCGCCGAGCTCGAAAAAGTCCTCGTCGCGGTCCACAATCTCAGCGTTCAGGATCTGGCTCCAGAGCTGGGCAATGTTTCCCTCGAGTTGGCCATGTGGCGGATTGAGTGGGAGACGCGCCGATGTAGTGTTCGCGCGCGGCAGAGCTGCCACATCGACCTTCCCATTGACGTTTGTCGGAAATGCAGGAATTTTGATGAATTGCGTGGGGATCATCGACGCGGGCAATCGAACGCGCAACGCACGCTGAATCGACTCCACGGAGATATTCGAAGACCGTGAAGCTACGTATGCGACAAGCGCGATAGCACCTCCGACATTCTGTGCGATGACGAGAGCATCATCGACACCATTCTGGGCGCGGATCACCGCTTCAATCTCGCCGGGCTCTATGCGCAACCCCCCCAGCTTGATTTGGCGGTCAATCCTCCCTAGGTACTCTAACTGTCCATCGGATCTCCAGCGTGCGACATCGCCAGTTAAATACATTCGTGAACCTGGCTTGCTGCTAAAACGATTGGGGACGAACTTTTCTGCAGTAAGCTCCGGCTGGCCTAGATATCCGTGCGCCAACGGGGTTCCTGCGATGCAGAGTTCCCCGGGTACCCCAACCGCTACAGGCTCATGAAAAGAATCTAAGACATAAATTTGGCAGTTGGGCATTGGACTACCGAGGGGAAGGCGTTCAACCTCAGCGTGCGCAGGGGATATCGCGTATCCGGTGACTGCGATCGCCGCCTCCGTTGGGCCGTATAGGTGGAGTAAGACGGCGTGGGATGCCTTGTGAAAACGCGCACGGAGTGCCGGGCTCAGTGCTTCGCCACCACACATCACGATTCGCAAATGCGTGGGCTGCGAAGTAGATTCGTGCCGAAGAAAGAAGTCCAGCATGGTCGGAACCATATGAACAACCGAAATACGACTGGACGTGATGATTCGGCTGAGCTGTTCCAGATCGCCAGATGCTTCTGGCGGCGCGACCACCAGTCTCGCTCCTGCGATTAGTGGCCAAAAGATTTCCTTGACCGAGACGTCAAAGCCAGGCGATGACTTGAAAAGAACAGCATCGTTCCCGTTGAGCGGCCATTCCTCGTTCATCCAGAGAAGGTTGTTCGCAATTGCCCGGTGAGGGACAACCACGCCTTTGGGCAGCCCGGTCGAGCCTGACGTATAGATGACATAGCAGGCACAACCGGGATGCGGCCGGCATTCGGAGTTATTTTGCGGTTCATGGTCCTCCAGATTCTTCCCCACTGCGATCCGCGATGCCGGTATATCAGCGCCACCGATGACCGCCTTCACTGCGGCGTTCTCAAGCATCCAGGTGCGACGCTCGGTGGGATGTCGCGCATCAATGGGCAAGTAAGCCCCGCCCGCTTTCAAAACACCAAGGACCGCGACCACAAACTCCAGCGAGCGATCAAGCGTAATTCCAACAATGTCGTCTGCCATCACACCGACTGCCCGCAAACGGCGCGCGACGCAATTGGACCAGTCATCGAGCTCGCCATAGGTCAAAGACATGCCCTGGTACTCCACGGCAACGCGATCGGGCCAGGCATTAACGCTGTCATGAAAGAAATCAACGAGTGTTTTTTCGAGCGGATAGGCGCGGTCTGTGCTGTTCCATTCCAGGAGAAGGTGGCGTTGTTCGCTCTGGGACATTAACTGCGCCCGCGCGATAGATGTGGTGGGATCATCAACCACCAGCCTCAGAGCGGCGACAAAATGCCGCGCCATGCGCTCCGCGGTTGCCTCATCGAAAAGCGCGCGGTCGTACTTCATTGCGCCCCGAAGAGTACCGGATGTTTGCTGAAGTACGATCGCGAGATCATACCGAGCGGCATTGTCAGCGAGCTCGATCGTCTCTATAGTGAGGTTCGCAAGCCGGACAATATCTCGCGGCGTGGTGTCAATCGCACACATGACTTGGAAAACGGGCGTGTAGGCGGTGCTTCGCTCGGGACGAACGTGAGAGACAATCCGTTCGAACGAAACACCCGCATGTCTGATGGCGGCCAGCGTCCGGTTCTTAACCTCAAAAAGGAGCTCCTGGATCGTGGCCTCGGGCCTCAAACGGATATGCAGTGGTAGCAAGTTAAGCAGTGGTCCGATGACGTTTTCCGAGCCGGGCCGTTCGCGATTCCTCCAAGGCGTTCCCACCACGATGGACCATTGGTGAGAGTACTTGTGAAGGAGTACCCAGAGAGCCGCAACGACGATCTGGAAGTCGGTCAGCCGCGCGGTTTTCTTGACCTCCTGCAGTCTTTGCAGGAGTGCGGGTTCGACGTTGATCGGAATGCTGGCGCCGATACAAGCACGAGCCGCCGGTCGCGGCCGATCAGTCGGCAAGGCGAGCAGCGCTGGCGCAGTCTCTAAGTCGCGTCTCCAGAAGTCGAGGAGCAGTCCCTCATCCTCGCTCGAGATGGACCGTTCCGAATACGCTACATCGCGAAATTGCACTTCAGGATTTGCTGGAGGGCGCGAAGCAAGACCTGCTCGCCAGCCATATGTGAGCTGAAGCTCGCGGGCAAAGATGCCGATAGAGCCGCCATCACTGACGATATGATGCATGGACACGAACAGAACATAGTGATCCACTGATAGGCGGTATAGTGTTAGCGCCACATGCGGACCGCGCATCAGGTCGAATTCTGGACGCTTCTGGCGGCCGGCCAGCAGATCGGCTTCACTACCAGCGAAATCGACAATCTCCAGCACGGGCTCCCATTCTGTCGGCACGATCACGAATCCCCCGCTGCGGGCCTCAAAACGCGAGTGCAAAACGTCGTGCCGTCGCACGATGT
>Ga0187778_10002177_pt1 | contig 13439 bp, 13 predicted proteins | sample 1015_Q2_SP5_20_M_FD_132418 | JGI IMG/M metagenome (GOLD analysis project Ga0187778, IMG submission 132418) | Tropical peat soil microbial communities from peatlands in Department of Meta, Colombia - 1015_Q2_SP5_20_MG | ecosystem: Environmental > Terrestrial > Soil > Wetlands > Peat | place... | reverse complement strand
GGGTTAGAGCTGGCGAAGGTAGCCCGAGCGGAGGGTCAGGACTTCAATTGTGCAACCTGGTTGCACCGGGCACGATCAATGCCAAAACAGGAGTTTAAGCGGGAAGTGGAGAGGGAGCTGACCGGACGGGAGAGCGAACCCCACGAGATCATCTACTTCAAGGTGTACAGGAGCCAGATCCCGGTAATCGAACAGGCTCTTGAAACCGCCGCCCTGATGCTGGGCACGGACAGGTCACGCGGCTACTGTCTAGAGATGATCTGTGCGGACTTCGTGGCAGGAGTGAACTTGGACACCGGTAACCCGGAGGTTCTGTTGCAGTGCATCTCACGGTTCTTCAAGTTTCTGCCCCAACCGCAGAGAGAGGCCTTTCTCGATCAGGCCACGGTGAAAGCGTCGTGAGTCAGATTCAACCCAGACGTCCGCGCATCCGATTTGATTCTGTGGCCTACCAGCGGCTCCGCCAAGAAGTGCTAGCTCGCGACAACTGGAGGTGCCAGCACTGCGGGTCCCAGCGGGATCTTCAGGTTCATCACCAGGAATTCCGCAGCCACTCTGGGGACGATGTTCAGGCGAATCTAATCACCCTCTGCACGAGCTGCCATGAACGCGTGCATCGTAATATCAGTGGTTCAGTACCAAATCGGAGAACCAAAAGTGATATAAACAACGGTGGGTTCCCCTGTTGAGAATGGATCCACAACTTGTTCGCTTCCTCGATGGCGAACATCGACGGTGTCCCAAGTCGTCTTATGCCCGCTGAAGTTGATACATGTTACTCATTCAACGCGCGAGCCAACCTTTCCTCTACACTCAATGTGCTCCCACCGCCCGTAGGCGCCCCTGAGCCTGCAATCCAGTCGGATAACAGGTCTGCACAGCGCTAATCTGTCATTCCGAACCCGATACGATGAGTGAGCCGCTGCTCTTGTTCACGCATTCCGTAACGCGGGGAAGCGGGCCCAACCTTTTGAGCGGTTGGCTGTTTCTCCTGGCCCTCGGTTGCTGTGCGCCGTGACAACTCGCGGCTCAGATCCCGCGCGAGTTCGCTTCTGTCGTCGGTATATATCTGGACGTCATATTGCCCGCGCGAGATCGAGACATAAGCAAAGCGACAGTTCACCAACTGCTCGCCTTTAGCAGTGTCCACATGGATCAGCACGCGCTCGGCGGTCTGCCCTTGGCTGCTATGGCTGGTCACGGCATAGCCGTAATCCAGATGCGCATGCTCACTTATGTTGAACGCAACGTCGCGGCCTGAGTTCATATGGACTTGGACATCGCCGGCGTCGTTGATTCGCTTGATAGTTCCCAGCTCGCGGTTGGCAACGTGCAAGTCCTTCGACGAAGCGGTAAACTGCACACGGTCGCCTTCGGAAAATGTCCGCTCCACTTTCTGATACACTGCTACTCCTGAGAGCCGGCGCGGGTCGTAAGTCTGTCGTTCACCATTCTCATGCTCGATGGTGATGCAATTCTTCTTCGTATCCACATTCTCGACTCGGGCATACTCGCCTGGACGGATGCCTAGCACTTTGCTGCCTCGTATGTAGCGCACCACATCGCCCACTTCATACTGGCACGCCCACATCCGATCTGCGGCGGTCATCGCCTGCCGTGAGTCGAGCACGAGCAGTTTGTGCTGTTCGTGGCTCACGTCGCCGCGGTCTTGCATTTCTCTGTGGATCAACGTATTCAGCTCACGCCGCGATTCGTTGTCTGGTGAGATGACGAGCGTATTTCTAGGCGCCCGCACATACTCGCGTGCGATTTCCGTTAGCCGCTCCGTCCGGTCGATAATTTCACGAACGCGGCCCTGGCGATCTAGATTGTCTATCGCTCCCCACACGTCGCCGCGTGCAAGCTGCTCCACAATTTCTTTAAGCGCTGGATCCTTCTGCCGCAAGACCTCATCCAGCCGAGCGGTTTTCATCCCTGCTTCTTGCAACTGCTGATAGGGCCTGCCCGCTTCCACCCCTTCATGCTGCCGCTTATCGCCCACCAGTAGCACGCGATCCTCAGAGTGTAAGCGATGTAGGAACTCATTCATCTGTCTCGTGCTGGCAAGACTCGATTCATCCAGGATATAAAGCCGCATCTTCCCGCCCGCGGGCACGTCCTCGCAGCGGAGATGTCGCTGCAAGGTACCCGACTCGATGCCTGATTCTGCGAGCTTATGCGCAGACCGCGATGTAGGCGCCAGCCCACGCACTTCGTAGTTCTCATTCTCGGCGGCTTCGCGAATCACTGCTAAAGCAGTACTTTTGCCTGCCCCTGCCACCCCCTCAAGACCCGTGATCTTGTCCTGGCTGGACAGAATTTGGTCGATGGCTGCCCGTTGGCTACGGCTGAGATGAGAGTGCCTTTCGTCGATTTTCCTACGGGTTTCCGAAGTTACTAAACTGATAAGCCGGTTCCGTCCAGCGCGCATCATGGCAATAGTGTCTCGCTCATACCCCATCATTTGATCCGTAGTGAATGCCCTGCCAAGGCTCCTGCTTTCGAGTTCGATCAGATCTCCAGCCAGTACATGCTTCCCGAATTGGCTCCGTACTTCGGCGAAACTAGCGCTGCCCATCGAACGCCTCAGCGCGTCGCGCATGAGATCACGCTCATCAACCACCGCTTGACGTTCGAAATTCTTCTCGCGCGCATAGGTCAGCGCCGTTTTAATGCTCTGCAACTTGTGAATCGGGAGCTCCACATGGCGTTCCTCTGCCTCGCGGACTATGCGCTCGGGTAGATTGCCGAACTTCGCAGCTAGGTCCCGGTGCATACCCTGCATTTCTTTGTGTGTTATTGAGGAAAGTTTTTCTTGGCGAGTCTGCTGCGCCGCGATCTGCGCCGCGCTTGCACCGCGAAGGCCTCGCTCTTCAAGATGATCCTTAATTTGCTGACTTCGCGGACTGGAGGCTTTGAGATACTCGCGGGTGTAACCCTTTATTTCGGGCTGGCAGCTCCTTCCGTGTTCAATTTCATATCCCAACTCCTTCAAGCGCAGAGCCAACTCAGAGCGATATATTGCTGTCCCATATTGCTGGGAGCGGTACAACTCATGTGGCTGCAAAGAGCGAGTTTCGCCCTTCTCTGTTTCCGTCAGGTTGAAGAACAAAACGTGCGTATGCAGTTGGGGCGCTGCGTAGCCGTCCACTGGCCGCGCACTGTCGTGCTCAAAGGTCGCTACAACCCATTTACCTGTGGTCTCTGCCGGACAGTTCCCGCCCATGCGAGCCTGAACATATTTTTCCAGTTCATCCAAAGCAACCCGAACGCTCTCGCGATGTGCTCGGCGTACATCGTCATCGCCACCCACCAGTGCGGTCAAGGACACGCTTTTCGGCGCCGAAAACGTCGCGTCCCAGCCGGCGCGATGTTTCATCGTCGTTACTTTTTCACCGCGGTAGTTCACGTATTCGCATGAGCCATTGTGCCGCACCAAATGCTCAGCAGTTATGGGATGCTGACCATTTGCGAGACATGAGAACTGTTCCTCCTTGACTTCACCCTGGAGTCCCCACTGGACAGCCAGTTTTCCGTGCCACTCTCCACCGATTGTCTTCTCTTCTGAGCAGTAATTCGCCTGGGCGTTGGCGAATTCCTCGCGGTGGTACACCTCGGCTTGCGATGCACTCAACGGTTTTGAGATGGTCAGCATTACTCGAAAAAGGGTTCCTGTCCGGTTACAATCCCTTGGAGTTCCTCAGGCCTAACCTCCTGGGCCGCGGATCTGCTAGCTTGCGCCCCCTTCCTCCCAGTATCCATTACACCGCCCTGCGACATGTTTTTGCGGGCAATAAAGCCGGGGTGCTTCTTGGGCAAGTTAACGTAGGGAAAGCTGAATCGGACCACTAGATTGTCGACTTTCGTGAGGGCGTGCATGCGTGGCAGCCCCCCGATTTCCGAAGGTAGCACAAGCGGCTCGGTGCGTCTTTCTGTGTGGTAGCTCTTCGATCTCCGAAAATTCGGGAATTGCTCCTTGTTGACTGCTTCTTTCAGCCGCTCTATCTCCACTTCACCGATTGTGTCAGAGATCCATTTCGCTGCGCGCGGCTCACTCGTGTGCAGAAAGAGTTTTGTTGCAGGCTGTGAAAGCATGGCTTCGGCCTCGTGCCCATAGCGCACTTCAAGCTGACTACGACCTTGGAAACCGATCACTACTGGATTGTTGGACTTGCGGTTCTCAGTTAAGGCCGTATGCAACTGCGGCAATCGTTGCAGACTTGCAAGCTCGTCAAGAACGAACCAAGCCCGGCGCGTGGTTGTGTCGCCTTGGTTCATGAGTCGTAGGACCAATGTGTCCAGCCACAGACTGGTAAGGGGTAGCAGTCTCTCGCGAAAGCGCGGAACCGAGGTGATAAAGAGCCATCCGGCTTGCTGACCTGACCAATCGACGGTCGTCCACTGTTGCTTGGCATCATCCTGCCTTGGCAGCATCCTCAAACTGTCGGCGACCATATTTAGTGCACCTAACACCCCTCCCCGCTGTGGGCCGGCACCGCGATAGATGAAGGCTTCCAATTCCGTCCCCTTCACTCGCTTGTCCAACTCATCTTCATGGCTCATCCACCACACCAGTTCATCGGGGGTCGGCTTCAGTGTGAGTAGGAAGGCGAATATCTTTCTCGGCCCATCAACGAAGAAGCTGTTTTCTCGCGGTTTGTCAGGAAACAGCGAGCTCGCCAGTGTCAGGGCTTCTGCGTCGTGAACTACTTCGTCGCTAGGTGACCAGAAGGGGCAACGTACGTCCAGCGGGTTCAAAATCAAATCTCCCCGTTCAGGCTGGTAAAACTGGGGCGTGTACTCAAGTGCCGGATCGTAAACGATGGCGGTCTCCTTGCGTGCAGCGATCTGCATGAGCAGTTGGCGTTGGAGAACACTCTTGCCGGTTCCTGAGTCGCCCATAATCATCAAGTGGCTGCTTTCAAACGATCGCGGTATGCGGAGCATTTCACCCCTGTTTGTTGTCATGAAACCGATGCCGTCTGCTCTGCTCCATCGATTGAACTCTTTGACCGTGAAGATCTGCGGGCCTTTAAGCCGCCGGCCATCTTCCATGAAATCGCCGCGCGCCCGGTTGCGTCGGAATGCCCACACGATGCCAAGGACGAACAGACAGAGCCCGCTAGCGCAGGCTGGCCAGACGAGTTCTTTGACTGACTGGCCGTTATAAATCCACTGCTCGAGCATCCGGTGCATCTGCAAGCTTCCGTAATGAATGGTGTCGACAGCTAGGGCGACCGCCCCGGCCTGCCGCGCCTGATTTGATAGGGCGAAGGGAATGATTTGACGTCCAAGCCTCGCTGTGGGCACAACGTCGGACTCGGTTGCGATCCGGTGTTGGCCGCGACGATCCACTGTTTCAAGAATCCAATAGTCGCCACGTTGTCCCTGGAACATTTCAGTGTTCAGGTATTCGCTCCAGTAGTAGCGTTGCAATGGTGTCCAGACCGCGGCGTTCAGGTACGTCCAAGTGGCGAAACCAGCAGCGGCCCCTAGGACCACGGCGCAGAGATTCGAAAGAATCCAGCCCGGAAGGTCTGCATGACCTGAGAGCCTGCTCATGCTTCACCACCCCTTTGCCAGTCTGGAGCTGAGAGATTCCCCTATCGATAGGAGGAACACCCAAGTGGGGAAAAAGTTGAAAGAATTTTCGATCAGGCTCGTGGCAGCTTAGGTGGGCGTCAACTTCCCTGCTTGCCACAGCCGTTCCGCAGCTTTCTTAAGCTTGTCCGCGTCCGCCCGTTCAATCAACCGCTGCATCTCTTCCGCTGTCAAGCTCTCCCCGTTTATCTGCTTGTACAGCACGTTGAGCAGAATGGTCCGCAGGGCCACCAGCTCAGCCATGAGCGCCTGAACTTCGGCATCACCGGAGCGCTGGGCCCTTGACGACCCCACATTTGCGCTCGCTAGCATGACCTCGCGGCACCACTCACCGAGGGTCTTGCTGTCCATTTGCGCTGCTCGCGCAAGCTGGGCATATTCTTCCTCACTGACCTTTGTACCAATGGACTTGGTGCGCAGGGTCGGCTTCACCATACAGTTTTCTCTGAGTCGGAAAAGGTAGTCTGTTGATTCAATAAGTTCGCTTGCGCTAACGGCGATTCCGGCACTTGATCCCGGAACTTCCTCGCTAGCTGGCATGTTTTCAATAGGTTCGCGTGCGGTAACCGAAGGTTACCGTGCAGCACCCATCTCGGGGTGACGTGTCGGCTACAGCCGCTGCGAAGCAGCGCTTCACTGGCCACTGTTCCCTAAAACCCGCCAATCGCCGTCAACTTGTTACGCATTCCCGGCGATCTTCAGTTCACGGTCAAGGAATCGGCGAAGCTGATCCACGACTTCTGCGGGGGGCGGTGTCTTGTAATTTTCAGTGCCTGGGCTCATTAGCAATCCATCCACGAACACCGTATGCTGATCCCCGCCCTCGGGTTCCATTGCTGCGAAAAGAATCATCGCCTGATCCCGCTGTGAAAGGTATGCCTTTCGATCCTGCCGATCCAACAGTAAGCAATGCAGGGCCTGAAACCCCTCTCCCCTTCCAAATATCTGCTCAAGCGTTGGTCGTTCACCATTAAGAGGAAACACGCCATAGAGGGTGGGATATCGCCTCTCAGGAAGGTGCGGCGAGATCAGCGGATGTCGCAGAAACCAAATCCATAGACTCTCATCAGAAGCCACATCGTCACCGCCGTCACAATATGCAAACCGGCGCTGCCTGGGTGAAAACCCGAATTGTATGAAACGCAGATCTCCCCTGTAGCCCAAGGCGCGTTCTAAAGTGGGTGCAACAGGAAATGGCAGCGGTTGGGCTCCCACCATTGTCGGAGAAATCCCTGCAGTGCTTGGAAGGTCCCAGCCCAACCTTCGAATAGCTGTCCTTGTGCTATCAACAAATCGCCGATGCGTCCTAAAAGCCGCCAATCGGCTGGAATGTATGCCGCCCATGAAGGACAATCCTTTCTGACTCGGATACTGCGCTCGTGAGACCTCTAATCAGATTGCACACTGGCAAATACCTCTTGTAATTCCTCCGGCTTGCCGGCCATCACATAAGCATCGTATGCATAGTCCATGACCGATAAAGCCTCCTCTTCTCTCCCCGCCTCCCGCAGAGCGAAGCCATAGAACAGCCACAATTTCGGGTCGGATCTATCGGTATCTACCGCCCGCGAGCAGCAGCGCACCTCCTCGTCGTGCAATCCCAGCTGATGATATGTCAGGGCCTTGCCGATCCACGCCCGAATATTCTTGCCCTCGTTTCCAGGGTTCAGCCGAAGGCAGCGATCGAAGACCTCCAGTGCAAGCTGCAGGCGCCGTCGGTTAACTGGCTCAGGGTCCTGAGTTCGGTAAAGTGCCATCCGGCGCAATGCAATCCCCAAGTTGAGCCATGCGCCCGTTTCTCCCGAGTTACTTTGATGGTGCAGCAGAACCAGCGCTAGTATCTGCGGAGCCGAAGTGGTGGATGTCTCGGGCACAACAGCACCATCGTCGCGCATTGCACCCAAGAATCTTCCCGCGAAATCTACGATGTCCGCGCTAGGGGCCTGCTGCGGTCGACCGGTACCGTACCAGCCGAGCACGTCCCTTATTTCAGGCGGTAATTCGTCCAGAAACGTGCCCTCGGCGTCACTCACATCAGTCACCTCCTCCTCGCGAGTGATGATCCTTCGGATTCGATTTGGACCAGCTGACTCGGCACGTTTGAAGTCTTGCCAAAGTCCACTCGAGTTCCTTTGGCATAGATTTGATGCCGGGGATGCAGGCGGTGCCACGATGTTAAGGTTGCGGTTTGATGCACATGTTCGACGACTTTACGCCAGCGTCCCCCGTTGTACGCACAAAAGCTGATTTCGCCTTCTTGTGTCGCCATCGGAGTAGTTGAATTAGACATAGTTGAAAGGTCGTAATTATACAGGTCCTGGAAGAGCATCGCGCTGACCATGACGAGTCGCCATGCACCGGCATATGAGTAGGCCCGCTGGGACCAATCGTCACCGCTGCCCGCGATGCGATAAAAACAGTCCGCAAGTAATTCGCGAATCTGGCGAACTCCAAACCCGGAAGGAGCTCGATCGCGATCAAAATTGCGCAGTGCTGACAACCACACCAGCGACTTGGTCACCGCTGGCCGCCTGCCTGAGTCTGTTATTTCCACAATGTCACGAATAAATTGTTCCACGTTAAAGAACGCCCCGACGGGGATCAGCTGCCTGGTCCGGGCGTTGATCAGTATCGGGCTGAAAATCCCGTGGTTAGGATGTATATCGTTATAGAGGCTTCCCACGGTTGCGTTAGGCTGAACAACATCACACAAATGAGCGAAGGTTCCGTAGGCCGAGACAGGAAACCAATCGCGGAGTGGCTGCCAATCTATTGAGGTCTGCTCTTGCAAATCATAGGCGATCTGCGACACAGGGTAACGGTGCGCGTATCGTTGGTCATTCGGCACGTCCTCATCTCGACCACAGAACATAACCGGCTGGAAGATAATGCCGTGGATCTTGTCAATATGTTCGCTTACAAAGCGAACAATGTCGCCGACGGCATCGTTATTGAGCCCATTGACTACAGTGACTTGCAGTGTCGTCCTCATACCAGCTGAGGCGATGTTTTCAAGTGCGCGGTATTTCACTTCCATGTAATTCCCAATTCCGCGATGTCTGTTTTTGCCTTGCGTTGTGCCATCGAATTGGAGATACACCCCATGGAGACCAGCCGCCCTCGCGCGAACAGCCAGCTCATTATCTTGTGCAAAGCGGATCCCATTCGTCGCCACATGGATTCGGTGGAAACCCATGTCCTTCGCGTGATGGATTGCCTCAAGGAAAATTGGCGAGAGGGTAGCTTCCCCGCCAGAAAACAGGACGTTGATTTCTCGCTGAGGTTTAAAGGACACGGCCCTTTCGAAGATAGCCTTCACATCCTCCATCTCGAGCTCGTGAACGAAGGTGGCCGCGTTCGCGTCCATATAGCATGGTGAGCAGATCATGTTGCAGCGGTTCGTCAGATCGACAATGAGGTACGTCCCGCGTCCGTGCTTAATGCCATTCACGCCGTGATTGTGTACGATCTCATCGCCCGTGCATTCAAAGTCACGACCGAAGGCGAGGTCCTCCATCCTATAGAAGAAGGCCGGGTGATCGGACAGCACGTCCTCAAACGGCCCGTGCCTTTCACATGCTTTCCGCATCAGAATGCGTCCGGCTTCTTCCACGATCTCCGCCTCGATAATTCCTGGCCTGTCTCTGAAGTCCGCAATAGTCGCGTCCCCGCTGATCACTGCGTCTGCGGCATCTCTGTTGCAGTCCGGACATAGAGAACGCGTTCTTCTGGGGACGCCGCTCGTCATAGGCACCCTTTCCCAACTCTTGAGCAGCCGGCCGGGTGCCCAGGTCGGGCGTGGCAATTCTCCGTTTGGGAGGATCGCGTTGAGGTTCTTCGAAAGAAGCCACGCTCCATTCGACGCAGCACGGAATACACGAGCGGCTACTCCAAACATGGTACTCACCTCCAGCGTGAGATCTGGTGCAAAGGCGGGATGGCCTCGAACGGCGACAACTGAGACCCCAAAGAGACGAAGAAGCTAGGTGCAGTATTCTACATTGCTCTCAACCAGCATTGAGAGCATTTTGTTGCGGTTCCTTAAGAAAGTTCAGAGTGGTTCGCCCCCGACTTTAGTAGACGGAAGCTGTCCGAGAAGGATGCTGGCCAAGGCCTACTATCAATGCTTTAGAGGTGATAAACGCAATTGCTTACACCCGCCTGCTGGAGTTCTAGGCGATGTGTCCCCAGTTCCGGCACAGCGAATCCCTGCCCGGCGGCGAAGAAGAGAACAGTTGTCACTTCTGCTTTGTCGCTTTCCTCTTCTTCTTCGCCCACCTGGCCTGGGCCGCGCGGCGGGCTGATTCCTTACGTTCTTCGGGAGTCATGTTCCTCGCCCTTTTTTTTCCGCCTTGTTTGCCGAATTTGGCGAAGTACTCCCGAGTTTCTTTCGGCCATACCTCCATAAGCCGCACACTAACATATGCGTAGCGGGGTATGCAAGAATTCTCTTGACATGCGTAGGGGGGTAGGCATATTATTATACCCGTAAGAAAGTAACGGGCCGCGCTCGGTGGTCAGACCGAACGCGGCCCTAACCAGCAATCAGCCTTCAAGGGAGGCCGACCGTGGCTCACGCAACTTTAGCAGTTTCTCCTCTTCTTGAATTTCCACAGGTATTACATCAGGCTCTGGCCGGGATCGACCAGATCCTCGCTCTGGCCGGACTTTCTCCTTGCTGTTACGAACCCCGCGAATCAAACCAGAGCATCTGCGACAGCGGCTATCCTTGCTGCGATCTGGAGCCTGTGCATCCCCTGACTGCAGAGATGCATCGCGGCGAGGAGCTTTTAGAGGAGGCGTGCTGTGGCTGAATCGTATGGTGCCGCTCTCGAGATCCGCGAGGCCATTCACGGTCTCACAACCGAAGTCAGACTGCTGCGCCTCTTGCTGGCCGACCTCAGCGATCAAGGAGCCGGCGAACGATTTCCCGCTTACATCCGTGTAGCGCGCGAAGCATGGAGGCAGACCGTGACTGATATCGCCGCCGAATTCAAGCGTCTCCTCGACCAGCGCGACTTGGCGGCCTATCGCGTAGTCGGGGCCGTCCAGACCGTCATCCTATTCTGGGAAGCACAGGACTACGACGCATCCCTCGACCTTTTGAAGCAGGCCTTCGCAGAGTTTCGGCGCGCCGAGTCTCGTATCACCGAATTTCGCAACTCATACACAGGAGAACTAACCCGCCATGGCAACCACACAGCAGCTTAATCCGCAATCGCAATCGTCACCCGGGCACGATCTCGCAAAAGAGCCGGTACCAGTGCCCATCAAGTGCGGCCTCTATGGTCCTCAGGGGTCGGGCAAATCGACTTCCGCAGCGCTCATGGCGGCTGCGATTTCGACGCAGTTCTACAATCGCGCTCCTGTCTTTGTGGTCGACCCTGAAGCCGCGTGGCAGTTCCTGAAGCGGCGCATCTTCGACGTTGAAGGCGTTGAGCTGATTCAGCGCCCCTATTCCACCTTTAAGGACATGGTCGACTCGCTTCACGAAGCCGAGAAAATGGGCGCCTGCTGCTGGATCATAGACCCGCTGACGCTCATTTGGAACGAACTGCTCGATAGCTTCAAGCAAAAGCTCGGCTATATCCCGATCGATAAGTGGCAGGATGTGCGCCAGCTGTGGAACGGCGATTACATTCGCTACTTCCTGAATTGCGGCATGAACTGTCTCGCCCTCGGTCGTTTGGGTAATGACTTTGAGGAGCGCGTAGAAATGCTCAAGAACGGCGAGACGAAGACCAAGCTGGTGAAGGTAGGCACGAAGTTCAAAGCAGGCGGCGGGGAGTCATTTGGCTACGAACCACATCTGCTCCTCGAACTCTCGCTCGAACGCAAGAACCGCAAGGTCAACGGCCAAGAGAGGGAAGGCGAGGGCCGCATGGTCCACCGCGCCGACGTGCTGAAGGACAGAACTTGGGCATTGAATGGGCGGACCTTCCGTTGGTCGGACAAGACCAAGTACGAAATGGGCGGGTTCCGGCAGGTGTGGGAGTCGATCCGGCCGCATTTTGAGGAAGTCCAGGCGACCATGCAGCGCGTCACTATCCTGCCGGGCAGCTCGCAGTCACTGATCTCGGATAGCGGCGATTCGGAGTTCTACTATCAACGCCAGCGCAAGGAAGCGATCTCGGCCGAGATCAAGGCCTGCCTCGATCTCCACTTCGCGGGCCGCGGCAAAGAAGAAGTGCAGGTTCGCCTGGCCGTGACTGATCTGATCTTCGGAGTGAAGTCGAAGGAAGCTGCCGACGCGCTGCCCTTGGAGCAACTGGAGCGGGGACTGCGCATCCTGCACGCCTACGAGAAGGTCCCCCAGCACGAACTCAATTCGAAAGAATCAGTACTGACACAGATGGCCGAAGTGATCGAGGAATACGATCGCGGCGAGTCCGAGGAATGGCAGGTCCCGTTCTAGGTTACGGGTCACGGGCGAGGGGCTGCGAGACAAGAAATGTTTCCACTCTGTGATGAGGATCAGGTTTGAAACTGCCCTCCCGTTCGGTTAAGAACATGCAGCCCGGTCCAGATGACTTCGTAGAGATGGATTGTGGCGGCCTGGGCTTCCGGAGCCAACGGTAGCGTGAGCCGAAATGGGAGGGCCGGATCAACCGTGTTGTTTCAGATTCGAGCCTGTTTTCCCGAGCTTAGTAGTCCAGACAGCGAAGCTCTTCGTGCCGAACAGAGCGGGCACTTCCGGCTGAGAACTCTGCCCTCCCCGCCGGGGCGGGTCCTCCGGTCCTCCAGCAGGCGCTGTAGTAATTCCACATGGAGAGGGGGGTGAAGTTGGGGGTATTTTCGCGGTCGCTTCCGCTGGCGGTACTGGGAGGATCAAGACCACTGCGCTGCTGCGCAGCGGCCAGAGTAGTGACACGTCACCCCGGGATGGGTGCTGTAGAGCGCCTGAAAGTTGCTGCAGGGTAACCAAAGAAAACAAAGGAGCTCTCTGTTTCGCACGCAGGAGAGCGCTCTGTGCAGTGCTCGAGAGTTACGCCACGGTAACGTGTTGATTTTGCGGGCACTAGCCGGGTCGACCGGGCTCAGCAACGCGGGCACCTCAAAAGCCTTTTTACCTCCCTCGCTTCCGTCCTTCCCGGTAAATGGCGGGGGCGGACGATTTCCGGGAGGCTTGTTTGCCTTTGGAAGCTCGGCTGGTTCCCTCCCAACTTCCTCTATGACCGGATCTGCTCGGGACAGCACGAAGGGGCAGTGGCCGAGTTACTCTGAGTCGTGTCTCGATGGGTTTTTTGCCTTTTTGCCCATCCAGCCAGTGGGAAGACCCCTTGGATCGAGCAGGCTCTCGCCACTGCTGCCCTAATGTTGGGCACGGACAGATCTCGTGGATACCTGCCTCCAGATGATCTGTGCGGAGTTCCTGGCGGGAGTGAACTTGGACAACGGCAACCCAGAGGTTCTACTGCAATCCATCTCGAGAAGGCGTCATGAGTCAGATTCGGCCGAAACGTCCACGCCTTCGCCTTGAACCTGAGGCATACCAGCGACTACTCCAGGAAGTCCTTGCGCGTGACAACTGGCGATGCCAGCACTGCGGAGCCCGACATAGTCTGCAGGTTCACCACCAGGCATTCCGCAGCCGGTCAGGGGATGACGCGGAGCAGAATCTGATTACACTCTGTCAGGAATGTCATGCCCGGGCGCACATGCGTGAGCCTTTAGGTTCTGATCCTGGTGAAACAATCTAGCTTGCCGCTGCCCCTGCCAAATCCAATGTTCCTGCAAACTCTTGATAGGTAAGCTCGAGCCCAGTTCGCAGTGTTGTTTTCGGCTGCCATCCGAGCGATGTGAGCCTCGTTGTGTCCAGCAGCTTTCGTGGGGTTCCG
>Ga0187778_10002175_pt1 | contig 13446 bp, 11 predicted proteins | sample 1015_Q2_SP5_20_M_FD_132418 | JGI IMG/M metagenome (GOLD analysis project Ga0187778, IMG submission 132418) | Tropical peat soil microbial communities from peatlands in Department of Meta, Colombia - 1015_Q2_SP5_20_MG | ecosystem: Environmental > Terrestrial > Soil > Wetlands > Peat | place... | reverse complement strand
TCCGACGCGGGTGAGCAGCGCGCACACCGCAAGACTCGACATGTGACAGTTGGCACCGCTCCCGTCGGTGGCGTTGATGGCGTCCACGTGGCCGTCGAAGATGTGTGCCCGGCGGTACACATCCTCGGGATCCGCGGAGTCGGGCGGCGCGAGCTCGCTCGTCACCGTAAACTCCCCGGCGCGCAGTACCCGCTCAAAACGGCCCGGCGAGCTGTGCCCGGGCAGGATGGGCAGCGGGTAGCCCGGCACCGGCTCGTCCTCGAAGATCACGACGCGCCGCCCGCTGCAGCACGCTCGGCACGCTCGCGTGCCACGCGCAGCCATGAGGACTTGCCCTGCAGCCGCCGATCGACCGCCGGCTGAACCGCGGCGAGGGCATCGCGGCCACCTTCGATGCGGGCGCTGCCCGCCACGGCCGCGACCCATACGCAGCGCATCTGCGGGAGCACCTCGCAGTGCCCGTTGGCACGCACGCCCCCGCAGGGACCGTTGCGCAGGTTCTTCGGGCAGTTCATGGGACAGGACATGCCGGTCGCGCTGAGGACACACTGGCCGCACATCCGGCAGTCGAACAGCAGTCCCTTCACGCGCCGCTCGATCGCGGCCACCGGTCGCTCGAGCCGCTCATAGCCCACGCGCTTGCAGAACGGGTGCAGCGCGACGAGTGCGGACTCGAAGACCTGGTAGAAGGCGTTCAATCCACGGGCGTGTCGCACCGACCACTGCCTGAGCGCGTACATCTACGAACCTGCTGCCAGCCCCTTCGCCCGGATCAATGCCTCGAGGTTCTCGTCGCTGAAGCGCGCCTCGATGCGCGCCGCCTCGGCATCGGCTTCCGCCTCGATGGCATCGCTGCACGGGCGAGCCTCGCTGCGCTTCCAGTCGGCGAGATAGGCATCAGAGCTGCCCTTGCCGGCGCGCATCGCGGCGCGATCGACCGCTTCCTGGAAGCGGGCCGATAGCTGCACCTTCGCGGTCTCGCGCCCGCGCTTCACGATCACCTGTGCCGGAATGTCGCGCCAGGAGATGACGGTCAGGGTTGCCATGCCAGGGTGTTCTGGCTCGCAGCCAGACCGGCGAGGCGCGTGCCGAGTTCTCCGTAGCCGGTGAAGCGATGCTCAAATTCGAAGCCGAAGCGCTCGGCGATGCGGCGGGCCTGCTCGCGGGCAGCGGGGCGCGGCGCCTGCGACAGGTACACGAGCTTGCGGTAGTTGCGGAAATACTCCCCGGTCAGCTGTGGGTGACGGTCGAGTCCCAGTGGGCGGATGACGAGGCGCTCGAAGTGCTTGAGCAGGAAGTCGGTCAGGTAAAACGTTCCGGGCTCCGCGTCCGCAAGCTGCGCGAACACCGGCGCGGTTGCGAGGAACTCGTAGCAGTGGGCGCCGGGTAGCCGCTCGACGCCTTCCTCCTTGAGTACGGCATCCAACTGGCCACCCGTGCCGCAGTCGCCATAGACGACGAAGATGTTGGCGAAACGGTCGCGGTTCGCCCGGATCGCCTCGCGCACCGCCGGGGCGATGCGTTCGGGACGATTGTGCAGCTGCGCCGGCAGGCAGCGAACTTCGAGCTCAGTCCAGCCATTGGCGCGCTTGAGCGCCGCGATTTCGCGGGCGAGGGCGCCGCAGGCGATGAGCAGCGTGCCCGGGTGCGCGTTCATGCCGCGCTCGCGCCTTGGGCAGCGGCGGCCGCGCGGCGTGCGGCGAGCAGCGCCTTGGCCGTCTCCACGGCGATGGCCGCGTCACGACAATAGGCATCGGCGCCCACCGCCTTGCCGAACTCCTCGTTGAGCGGCGCACCGCCCACCAGCACGATGTAGTCCTTGCGGATGCCGGTTTCCTTCATCCGGTCGATGACGACCTTCATGTAGGGCATGGTCGTGGTGAGCAGTGCCGACATGCCGAGAATGTCGGGCTTGTGCTCCTCGAGAGCGGCGAGATACTTCTCGACCGGGTTGTTGATGCCGAGGTCGATCACCTCGAACCCGGCGCCCTCGAGCATCATCGACACGAGATTCTTGCCGATGTCGTGGATGTCGCCCTTCACCGTGCCGATCACGATCTTGCCGATCGGCGGCACGCCGGTTTCGGCGAGCAGCGGCCGCAGGATCTCCATGCCGCCTTTCATGGCGTTGGCGGCCAACAGCACCTCGGGCACGAACAGGATGCCGTCGCGAAAGTCGATGCCAACGATGCGCATGCCTTCGACCAACGCATCATTCAGCACCTTCTCCGCATTCCAGCTGCGCTGGAGAAAAATGCGCGTGGCTTCCTCGACCTCGGCCCTGAGCCCGTTGTAGAGGTCATCGTGCACCTGCTCGATGAGCTCCTGGTCGTTCAGATCGCGTAGATTGAATTCACCTTCGGCGGAGTCGGCCATGTCGAAATTCCCCATGCGCGACTTCGCACTTAGCGACTCGCGCGGTCGCTGAGGCGCATGGTAAGGGGAGGGTGGCCGCCGCACTGATTACTTCGCGACCGCGGCATGTCCGGGCGCGACAGCGCTGCGCATTAAGGCTGCACGTTAAGGTAAGGCGCTTCCTTCCCCCGCCCGGGCCGGTTGTGCGGGTCGGCCCTGCCGGCTCTGGCGCTCGGCGCTCGGCGGGCAGCCGAACTCCGCCCGGTAGCAGCGCGAGAAGTGCGGCGGCGACTGAAAGCCGCAAGCGGTCGTGATGTCGATGATCGGCATCGAGGTTTGCAGCAGCAGCTCGCGTGCGCGGCGCAGACGCATCTGCAGGTAGTAGCGCTTGGGGACGCAGTTGAGGTGCCGCTTGAAGAGTCGCTCGATCTGACGCCGCGACAGCCCGGTGGCCGCAGCGATCTCATCGAGCGACAGCGGTCTTTCGATGTTGTCCTCCATCAGCTGCGCCACCTTGATGAGACTCTCGTGGCTGACACCGATCTGCGCGCGCAGTGGCACGTACTGGCGATCCCGGTCGCTGCGGATGCGATCGACGATGAACTGCTCGGAAATGAGCTGCGAGACGCGCGCCCCGTGCTGCGACTCCACCAGGTGCAGCATCAGATCGAGCGGTGCCACCCCGCCCGAGCAGGTGAAGCGATCGCGGTCGATGCTGAAGAGCTGATCGCTCAGCTGAATGCGCGGAAATTCCTCGCGCAGCGCCGAGAGATTCTCCCAGTGGATCGTCGCCCGGTACTTGTCGAGGAGACCCGCCTTGGCCAGCGCGTACCCACCGGTGCATAGCGCACCCAGTGGGACACGTCGCTCGGCGAGGCGCTTGAGTGCCGCAACGATCTTCGGCGAAACCGCCCCCTGAACGTTGACGCCGCCGCAGACGAACACAATGTCGAACGCGCCGGCCTTCTCGAGCGCGACGGTGGGTGAGAGCTGCAGGCCGTTGCTCGCCGGGGTCGGCTCCCCGTCGAGGCTCACAATCGACCATTCGTACACGGTCTGCCCGGTGATGATGTTCGCCATCCGCAGCGGCTCGACCGCGTTCGAGAGCGCGATCATCGAGTAGCGCGGCAGGGTGAGGAAGGCGTACCGGGTTCGCGGCAGCGGTTGCACATGCCGGATTTTACGCCTTCCTTGCCTGATTGCGACTTCACCTTGCCTCAGACCGGGTGGGCCATGCGCGATAGACAGGCGGGAACGTAAGGCCGGCCGCAGGGTTGGTGCGGGGCCAGGATCGCACAGTAAAATGCGGGCAACTGTCCGATAAAGACAGATAAAAAGAGGCGATCTTCGCCTAACGGCGTCTAACCGGATAAACCAGCCTCCATCAGCGCGCCGAGAACACTGAAGCAACCGCAGGCGTAGGTCGAGACCTGCACGCCCGGATGAGGCAGCCCTGAGGCTTAAGCTCGCAGCTCGAGGTTGTCGGGGTCGTAGGGCGACTCGCGCACGACCGTCGCCTGCCGCCGCTCCCCCAGAATCTCGATCTCGAGCGGCGTGCCCGGTTCGGCGACCTCCGCGCGGGCGTAGCCGATGGCCAGGCTCTTCCTCAGGCAATGGCCGTAGTACCCGGAGGTTGCGCGGCCAATCATCCGTCCGCCCCGCTCGAAGAGCGGCTCGTTGCCAAGCGGATCGGCATCGGTGACGCCGTGCACCTCGAGGGTGACGAAGCGGTTCGGCACGCCCGCGGCGAGCTGCCGCTCGAGCGCCTCCCTGCCGATGAAGGGCCCCTTGTTCATGCGCACGAAGCGATCGAGGCTCGCTTCGAAGGGCGTGTAGTCGCAGGTGAGGTCGCTGCCCCACATCCGGTAGGACTTCTCGAGCCGCAGCGACTCCATCGCGCGCATGCCGACCATGCCGATGCCGGGCTCACGGCCCGCCTCGAAGAGCGCGTCGAACAGGTGATGCGCGTACTCGATCGGGAAATGTAGCTCCCACCCCAGCGCACCGACGAAATTCACGCGCAGCGCGTACACATCGACCGCAAGACCGGCCTCGATCACCTGCGCGGTGAGCCAGGGGAAGCTGGCATTGTCGAGCGGCGTGTCGGTGAGCTGCGCGAGCACCTCGCGTGACTTAGGCCCCGCGAGCACGAAGCAGCCGCGGGTGTTGGTGATGTTGCGCAGGCCCACCGAACCGTCCGCTGGCAGCGATTTGTACAGGTAGTCGTTGTCGTAGCGCTCAGCGGCGCCCGCGCTCACCACGTAGTAGCGTTGCTCGGCGATCTTGGTGATCGTGAACTCCGAGCGTATGCCACCATGACGGGTGAGTGCATGCGACAGCGCCATGCGTCCAACGCGGGCCGGCACCTTGTTCGCCACCAGGCTGTCCAGCCAGCCCTCTGCATTCGGGCCGGTCACTTCGTGCTTGGTGAAGGGCGTGAGATCGATGACGCCGACACGCTCGCGCAGCAGGCGTGCTTCATTGCCCACGTGCTCGAAATAGTTGGTGCGGCGGAAGCTCCAGCGATCCTCGCGCGCCACGCCCGGCGGCGCGAACCAGTTGGCGCGCTCCCAGCCGTAGCGCTGACCCCACACGGCGCCCCTGGCATTGAGCTTGTCGTACACGGGGCTGGTTTTCGCGGGACGGGCGTCGGGGCGCTCCTCGTCCGGAAAGTGCACGGTGAAGACGTTGCGGTATGTCTCTTCGTTCTTCTTCACGACGTAGCGCTTGCTCGTGTAGGCGCCGAAGCGGCGCGGATCCACCGCGAGCATATCGATGCCCGGCTCACCCTCGACGATCCACTCGGCGAGCTGCCAGCCGGCCCCACCCGCAGCCGTGATGCCGAAGCTGTGGCCCTCGTTGAGCCATGCGTTCGTGATGCCCCAGGCCGGCCCGATGAGCGGGCTGCCGTCCGGAGTGTACGAAATGGGCCCGTTGACGATGTCCTTGATGCCACAGTGCTCGAGTGCCGGCACACGGCGCGTCGCGGCCTCGACGTGTGGCACGAGGCGGTCGAGATCGCCAGGGAAGAGGCTGCGCCCGAACCATTCGGGCACGCCGTCCGCGAAGCGCGCTGGCGCGCCCCGCTCGTAGGGGCCCAGAATCCAACCCATACGCTCCTCGCGCAGGTAATAGGACTTGTCCGACTCGCGCAGCACCGCAAGCTCGCGCCCGCCGCCCTGGCGATACGCTTTAAGCTCGGGCGACTCGTCGTACACGATGTACTGGTGCTCGACCGGGATTGCCGGGACGTTGAGGCCGAGCAACCGCCCGCTCTGGCGGGCGTAATTCCCCGTCGCAAGCACAATGTGCTCGGCGGTGATGTCGCCCTTGCTGGTGCGAACCTTCCACTCGCGCGCCGGCGTACGCTCGATGGAAACGGCCTCAGTGTGCTCATAGATCTCGGCGCCCGCCGCGCGCGCACCCTTGCGCAGCGCCATGGTGAGGTCAGCCGGGGCGATGTGTCCGTCATCGGGGTGATACAGCGCCCCGATGATCGCCGGGGTGTCGGCGCTGCCGCCGAGTTCCACGAGCGGCCAGAGCTCCTTGACGCGCCTCGGGCTGATGACCTCGAAGGGCACGCCAATCGTGTTGGCCGTGCCGCAGTACTTCTGGTATTCGTCCATGCGCTCGGCGCAGGTTGCGAGTCGCAGGTTGCCGGTGACGTGAAAGCTCACGTCCTGACCGGTCTCCGCCGGCAGCCGCTTGTAGAGATCAACCGAGTACTTGTGCAGCTGCCCGACGGTGTAGCTCATGTTGAAGAGCGGCAGCAGTCCCGCCGCATGCCAGGTGGAGCCGGCGGTGAGCTCGGTGCGCTCGATTAGCGCGACGTCCGTCCATCCCTTCTTCGTCAGGTGATAGAGCGTGCTCACCCCCACCACACCACCACCAATCACCAGGACCCGAACGTGCGTCTTCACGAGCTATTCCCCCGCAGGCGGCGAATACACGCCGCCGGCGCAGTGTAGCCAGCGCCGCTCAGCGGCCGGACTCCAATTGCGACAAGGCCTTGCTCAAATGATCCCGCGCGCCGCTTCGGCCAGGTACTGCGATACGTACTCCATGAAGGAGCGCCACACCTCGAGGCGAAACGCCTCATTCGCCGTCCGCCACAGCACCACTTCGGCCTTCCCGAGCACCGTGCGCGTGCACATGCCGATCGGGAAGGCGGCGGCATCGAGGTCGAGCGGACAGCCCGCGGCGAGCAGCGTTGCCGCGTGTGCACCCCGGATGCTCAACGCACCCTGCCGGTGGCTCACATCGACCAGGGAGTGGGGCAGGCTGCGCAGGGCGGCGCCGAGCGTGGCAGTGAGGGCAGCGGCCTGCGCCGCGGGCGCGAGCAGCAGCCATTCGTCCGGTCCCAGCCAAAGCGCGGCGCGCTCGCCGCGGCTGAGTGCCCGGCAGGGAGTCTCGGGAACACCGACGTCCAGGGCTTGCGCGGCGGCCGCGCGCACCTCGGGGCCACCCCGCAGGACGAACCGTGCCGCGGGCGGTAGCGGATCGACACCGCGGCTGGCACTCACGAGCGGCAGGGAGCGCGCGGCCGACAGGTCACGCATTGAGCCGCGCCCCCGTCGTGTCGTAGAACACTGTCGAGGAGACCTGCACCGGCGACATCCCGCGCGGCAGCGGGACGTACAGCGTCTCGCCCATGCGCGCGCGGCCACCGGCAACGAGGGCGAGCGCGATCGAGCGGCCGAGGGTCGCGCTGTAATAGGACGAGGTGACGTGGCCGAGCGGACGCGCGGGCAGTGCAACGTCCGCGCGCGAGAGGACCTGCGCACCTTCCTCGAGCACGACCTGCGGGTCGCCGGTGAGGAGACCGACGAGCTGTCGTCGCTGCGATGAGAGCATCGCCGGCCGCTTGAGCGAGCGACTGCCGACGAAGTCCGGCTTGTTGCTGCCGATCGTCCAGGCGAGACCGGCATCGTCGGGCGTCACCGTGCCGTCGGTATCCTGCCCGACGATGATGTAGCCCTTCTCGGCGCGCAGCACGTGCATGGTCTCGGTGCCGTAGGGGGTGATGCCGTGCGGTTGACCGGCGTTCCACACGGCCTCCCACACCGCGGGACCAAAATCGGCCGGCACGTTGACCTCGAAGCCAAGCTCACCCGTGAAGCTGACGCGAAAGAGCCGCATCGGCACGCCGCAGATGCGCCCGGTGGCGACCCCCATGTGCGGTAAGGCGCTCGCCGCGAGGTCGATGTCCACGAGGTCGCTCAACACGCGTCGCGCGTTCGGCCCCTGCACCGCAATCACCGCCCACTGCTCGGTGGTGGAAGTGAGCCACACGGAAAGCTCCGCCCATTCCGTCTGCAGGTAGTCCTCCATCATCGCGAGAACGCGCCCAGCGCCGCCGGTCGTCGTCGTGACATGGAAGCGATCGTCGCCGACGCGCGCAACGACACCGTCGTCATAGACGAATCCGTCATCGCGCAGCAGCACGCCATAGCGCGCCCGGCCGACGGCCAGGCGGTCCCAGGAGTTGACGTACAGGCGGTTCATGAAGGTGACCGCATCCTTGCCCACCACCTCGACCTTCCCGAGCGTGGAAGCGTCGAAGATGCCGCAGCCGCTGCGCACGGCGAGACACTCTCGCGCCACCGCAGCATGCATGGGTTCGTTGTCGCGCGGAAAGTAGCGGGCGCGTTTCCACAAGCCGACGTCCTCGAACACCGCGCCGTGCACGCAGGCCCAGTCGTGCATCGCCGTAGTGCGCACCGGGTCGAACAGCGCGCCACGGGAGGTGCCGGCGAAGCTGCCGAAAGTCACCGGCGTGTACGGCATGCGGAACGTGGTCAGGCCGACCTGCGGGATGGGCCTGCCGAGCTCGCGGGAGACGATGCCGAGGGCATTCAGATTCGAGGTCTTGCCCTGGTCGGTCGCCATGCCGGTGGTCGTGTAGCGCTTCACGTGCTCGATCGAGCAGAAGCCCTCACGCGTGGCGAGCGCCAGGTCCTTGCTCGTGACATCGTTCTGGAAGTCGACGAATGCCCGTCCGCGGGCACCGCCCGGGCGAGGCAGAGCGGCCGCGAATCCCGCGCTCGGGCTTCGCGTGCCCGTGACCGGGGGGTCGCCGCCATCCGCGAAGGGTCGTCTCGACCCGCCGGCGGGATTAACCCCGGTGCGTGCCCGGTCGGTCGCCTCGCGCGCCGCATCCGCACCGGCTGCGGCGCCATCGGCGAGCGCCGCCTCGAGCGTGAATACGCCGCGGCAGCCGCCCGCACAGCGGACGCGCTCGGCGGGAAGGTCCGGAAGAAAGGCCTGCAGCGCCTCACTCCACTTCAGCTTGCCGCGCGACTGGGAGAAGAGGTGCACGCTCGGCGTAAAGCCGCCCGACATCAACACGAGATCGCAGGGCTGGGGCTGGCTCGCGCTGAAAGCACCGTTCTCACGTTGCGCGATGTGGATCGAATCAACACGCCGTCGGCCGGTCGTGCCGAGCACGCTTCCTCCCGTCAGTACCGGGATGCCGGCGGCGCGCGCCCGCGGTGCCCAGCCGCTCTCGTCCGCGCGCACGTCGAGGATCGTGGCGATGAACACCCCGGCTGCCTGAAGTTCGAGCGCTGCCGCATAGGCCTCGTCTGAGGCCGTGACCACGAGCGCGCGCGTGCCCGGGAGTACTCCGTAGCGATTCAGCCAGGTGCGCGCTGCGCCGGCCAGCATGATCCCCGGTCGGTCGTTACCCGGGAATACCAGTGGACGCTCGATCGCGCCGGTCGCGAGCACGACCTCACGCGCGCGCACCTGCCACTGCCGCTCGCGCGGGGCCTCCGCAGGCGGATCGGCGAGATGATCCGTGAGGCGCTGGTTGAGGCCGACGAGGTTATGCGGGAAATAGCCGAAGGCAGTGGTCCGCGGCAGTACGGTCACGCGCTGGCTCGCGGCGAGCATTCCCAGGGCCTCATCGAGCCAGCGGCTGACCGGCCGGCCCTCGAGAGCCGCGAGCGTCTCAGGGTTGTCCGCGAGCAGTGAGCCGCCGGGCTCGGACTGCTCATCGCACAGAATGACGCGCGCGCCCGCGGTGGCAGCGGCGCGGGCGGCGGCGAGTCCCGCGGGCCCGGCACCGACGACGAGCACCTCGCAATGCGCGTAGCGCGTCGCGTAGCGGTCAGGATCGGCCTGCGTGGGCGAGCGACCGAGCCCCGCGGCCGCGCGGATGCGTGGCTCGTAGAGCGTGCGCCACGCGCCCTTCGGCCACATGAACGTCTTGTAGTAGAAACCCGCTGGAATGAATGGCGCGATCAGGTCATTGACGGCGCCGACGTCGAAAGCGAGCGACGGCCAGCGGTTCTGGCTGTGCGCCTCGAGTCCCTCGTAAAGCTCAACCTGCGTCGCGCGCAGGTTGGGTGTCGAGCGCGCCGCGTCGCGGCGCACGGTGACCAGGGCATTTGGCTCTTCGGCCCCCGCGGCCAGCACTCCGCGCGGACGGTGGTACTTGAACGAGCGGCCGAGCAGGTGCACGCCGTTGGCGAGCAGCGCCGAGGCAAGGGTATCGCCGGCAAGGCCGGTATAGGGGCGGCCGTCGAAGGTGAAGTTCAGCCGCCGCGAGCGGTCGATGCGACCGCCGCTTTCCGTTCGCAGCCCCGCACCGCTCACGATCCCGTCTCCGGGCGCCGTGCGGCTGCGGGCGGTGTTTCGCCCACCTTGTAGGTGGCGAGGAAGTGATCGCTGGTGGTGTCGCGCAGCGCGTTGAAGAAGCGGCCGCAGCCGTGGGTGTGGCGCCAGCGCTCGGCATGGACTCCGCGCGTGTTGTCGCGCCGATAGAGGTAGTCGGCCCACTCCTCGAGGTCGGTATCTGCCGGCTGGCGCGGCCGCGCGACGTGTGCCTGACCGCCGTACACGAACTCCGGCTCGGGGCGCTCACCGCAATAGGGACACTGGATGAGGAGCACGGGTGGGGCCTCAGTGAGCCACTGCAGCCGCGGCCGCCTCGTCGATCAGGTCGCCGTCGCGGAAGCGTTCGAGCGTGAAGGCGGCGTTGAGCGGATGCGGCTCGTCGCGCGCGATCGTCCAGGCGAACACGTGTGCCGAGCCCGGTGTCGCCTTGAAGCCGCCGGTGCCCCAGCCACAGTTGACATACAGGCCCGGCACCGGCGTGCGGGCGATGATCGGCGAGCGATCGGGTGTCACGTCCACGATACCGCCCCAGCAGCGCAGCATCCGCAAACGGCGGAACATGGGGAACAGCTCGCAGATGGCTTCGAGCGCATGACTGGTGATGTGCAGGCCGCCACGCTGCGTGTAGGAGGTGTAGGCGTCGGTGCCCGCGCCGATCACCAGCTCGCCCTTGTCGGACTGGCTGATGTAGGCGTGGATGGTGTTGGACATGACAACGCAGGGAAAGATCGGCTTGATCGGCTCGGACACCAGCGCCTGCAGCGGATAGCTCTCGAGCGGCAGCTCGATGTCGGCCATTCGCATGATGACGCTGGTATGGCCGGCGGCCGCAACGCCGACCCGCGGGGCACGGATGGTGCCGCGGGTCGTCTCGACGCCCTCCACCGCACCGTGCGCATCGCGGCGGATGCCGGTCACTGCGCAGTTCTCGATGATGTCGACGCCGAGCGCATCCGCGGCGCGGGCGTACCCCCAGGCCACCGCATCGTGACGGGCAGTGCCGCCGCGGCGTTGCAGCGCCGCGCCGACCACCGGATAGCGGATGTCGCCGATGTTCAGCAGCGGGCAGAAGGCGCGCGCCTCGGCGGGCGTCAGCCACTCGTTGTCGACGCCCGCGGCGTGGTTGGCGTGCACGTGACGCTTGAACACCTGCGCATCGTGCACCGTGTGCGCGAGCATCATGACGCCGCGCGGCGAGAACATGACGTTGTAGTTGAGGACCTGCGAGAGGTCCTCCCACATCTTGAGTGCGTGGTCGTAGAGCGCCGCGCTCTCGGGGAAGAGGTAGTTGGAGCGGATGATGGTGGTGTTGCGCCCGGTATTGCCGCCGCCGATCCAGCCCTTTTCCAGCACCGCGACGTGGCGCAGCCCGTGCTCGCTCGCGAGGTAGTAGGCCGCGCCGAGTCCGTGACCGCCGCCGCCGACGATCAGCGCGTCGTAGGCGGGCTTCGGCTCAGGATGGCGCCACTGCGGCTTCCAGCCGCGCTGGCCGGTGAGACCGTGCAGGAGCAGCGACAGACCGGAGAAGGATTGCATGATCGGGCCCCGCTCGGGTGCGGCACGAGCGCGCGCGCATCATGCGCTGCGAGCCTTATCGTGACCTGCACGCGCGCGTCCGCCGACTTGTACGAAGGCGACATCAGTGAGTCATTGTTCGGCCTGCGATGCTGATGCGCGCACGGCGCGGCGCAGCGGGCGGCCGCGCGGCCGCCCGCCGGACTCGTGCACCGCCCGCGGGGCGGCGCGGGCCGGCCCGCAGACGGGTCAGCCCGTCGGCAGGAGCGGCAGATTCGACTGAATCTGCAGGTCGATGATGTTCAGGAGCTGACTCTCCACCTGCACGAAGCGACCGGCGACACCGCTGCCGAACTGTGCTCGTACCTTGTCGTAGTAGTTCGCCAGCAGATCGATCCGCTTCTTGTAGTACGAGATCGCCTGATTGACCAGCTCGTCCGCCTTGTTGTCCGTCATGTCGGCGTAGTTCTTGGCGTACTCCTGGATGTTCGCCACGCGCAGGTCATTCAGCTTGGTGAGCTCGGCGTCGTATTGTTTGTAGATCGGCAGGAACTTCGCAGTCTGGTCGGCATCCAGATTCAACGCCTGCAGCATGATCTTGGATTTTTCCGAGCGGACGTTCTTTCGCAGGAGCTTGATTTCCTCCGTCATCTGGTTGCTGGAGGCAGCGCTCGCGCCGCCCTTCGCGGTGCTCGATTGCGCCATCGCGGCGGAGGCGCCAAGCAGCAAAGCAAGTGCAAGCAATCCGGCTGTGACCTTATTCAACATTGGTATTCTCCTCCGTAAGCACACTATGGAGCCCCATGAATTGCGCCCGAGTCGTTGGTATCCCCTCCCATGGCGCCCACGGGACAGCACATGCTACCTCCAACTCGCGCGCGGCCACCACCATCTCGGACTGCCCTTAGGTGTAGGTGTGCCGCACAGCGCCATGAGCCGCCGCTGGCGACTCCGCCAGCGAATATCGCGTCAGACTTCCACTTGCAGCGAATCAGCATTTGTGGTCAGCGTGTGCGACGCCAACGTGCCGAAATGGTGGCAGCCCGTGACGGCGTACCACCACAGACCTGCTCCGAGAATCACGGCGATGTAGACGAACGCACCCCAGGTGTTGTACCAGGGTGCGCCGTAGACGGCTTCGCGCGGCCAGGCCAGGTTGAGCGCCATCCCCGCACCCCACAGCACGGCGACGATGTTGACGAACATTCCCCACCTGCCCAAGCTGAAGTAGCCACCTGCCGCGAGATCTGCCGGGGGCCATTGCCCTTGCAGGCGCTTCATCAGCAGTGGGCCCGTCACCATCAAGTACGCCAGGTAGATCATGATGACCGCAATCGAGGTCAGCACCGTGAAAATCTTCGGCTGTCCGATGTTGAGGACCAGGATCAGCTCGGCAATGACCCCGATCACGACGGCGGGAACAATCGGCGTGCGCGTCTCGGAATTCACCCGCGCAAGCTTCTCCCCGAACGGCAAGGCGTTGTCGCGCGCCATGGCGAAAGTCAAGCGGATGGCCGCGGTGTGCACGGCCAGCGAGCACACCGTCACCGCGACCACGATGCAGACAATGAAGATCTTGCCCAGCGGACCCCACATCACCTGCTCGACGATGTATTGCAGGCCGCCGCTGCTGCTGCCGATCTTCGGATCACCCAAATCGGGTGCCGCCATGACCGCGAACACCAGGATTGCACCACCGATGACGAACGAGGCCAGGATGGCCCGCAGAATGGCCCGGGGAGCCGTGCGCCGAGGCTCCAGCGTCTCCTCACCCAGTGAACTGGCGGTATCGAAGCCGTACATGACGTATCCGGAGGCCAGCGATGCCACCAGGAAAGCGCCCAGAAAGCCCGAGCTCTTGCCGGCACCGTAGCCGTTGGTGGAGAAGAAGACTTCGGGACCTCGCTTGATGTTGAGCGCCAGGAAGATCGCTATGAGGCAGGCAGCAATCAGCTC
>Ga0187778_10002174_pt1 | contig 13447 bp, 9 predicted proteins | sample 1015_Q2_SP5_20_M_FD_132418 | JGI IMG/M metagenome (GOLD analysis project Ga0187778, IMG submission 132418) | Tropical peat soil microbial communities from peatlands in Department of Meta, Colombia - 1015_Q2_SP5_20_MG | ecosystem: Environmental > Terrestrial > Soil > Wetlands > Peat | place... | reverse complement strand
GGACAACATCCAGATGACGGTGACGCTGATTGCGCCGATCGCGATGGAGGAGGGGCTGCGGTTTGCGATCCGCGAGGGCGGGCGCACGGTAGGCGCCGGCGTGGTGGCCAAGATCATCGAGTAGCTCCAGCGTAGCCGATAGGAGATAGGAGTTTGGGATAGGCCAGTAGCTCAATTGGCAGAGCGGCGGTCTCCAAAACCGCAGGTTGGGGGTTCGATTCCCTCCTGGCCTGCCAGTACGACAGATGAAGGAAAACAGGCGTTGATGCTCGACAGGGTCAAGATGGGTGTGGCGGTCGCTCTGGTGGTCGCCGGCGTGTGGGCCTACTACCACTTCAGCGATGTCGCGCAGGTGCTGCGCATACTGATGGTGCTGGGGGGGCTGCTCGCTGCCGCCGGCGTCGCGTGGATGACCGAGCAGGGAAAGCAGCTGTTCGCGTTTGGGCAGGAGGCGTGGCAGGAAGCGGGCAAGGTATCGTGGCCGACGCGCAAGGAGACGATCCAGACGACCGCCGTGGTTTTCGCGTTCGTCGTGGTGATGGCGCTATTCCTTTTCGCGGTGGACAGTTCGTTGGCGTGGCTGATCAAGTTGATCACGGGGCGGGGCGAGGCATGAGCGGCAAGAAGTGGTACGTCGTGCATGCCTACTCGGGGTTCGAGAAGAGCGTCATGCGCGCGCTGACCGATCGGATCAAGCGCTCGGAAATGAGCGACAAGTTCGGCAAGATCCTGGTGCCGGTCGAGGAAGTGGTGGAGATGAAGAACGGCGCCAAGGCGATCTCCGAACGCAAGTTCTTCCCCGGCTACGTGCTGGTGGAAATGGAGATGACGGACGACACCTGGCACCTGGTCAAGAGCACGCCCAAGGTAACCGGGTTCGTCGGCGGGACTGCGAACAAGCCCACGCCGATTTCGCAGAAGGAAGTGGACGCGATCCTGCAGCAGGTGCAGGAGGGCGTCGAGAAGCCGCGTCCCAAGGTGCTGTTCGAAATGGGCGAGGCGGTGCGGGTCAAGGAAGGCCCGTTCACCGATTTTCACGGTAACGTCGAGGACGTGAACTACGAAAAGAGCAAGTTGCGGGTGTCGGTCACCATTTTCGGGCGGTCGACGCCGGTGGAGCTGGATTTTTCGCAGGTAGAAAAAGCGTGACTTAGGAACGGGGAGGGCGCCACGCGCGTCCGTCTGAACCCGAACAGGAGCTCTCAATGGCGAAGAAGATCGTAGGTTTCATCAAGCTGCAGGTGCCGGCGGGAAAGGCGAACCCGAGCCCGCCGATCGGGCCGGCGCTGGGCCAGCGCGGCCTGAACATCATGGAATTCTGCAAGGCGTTCAACGCCCAGACGCAGAAGATGGAAGCCGGGCTGCCGATCCCGGTCGTCATCACCGCCTACGCAGACAAGAGCTTCAGCTTCGTCATGAAGACGCCGCCGGCGACGGTGCTGATCATGAAGGCGGCGAAGGTGGAAAAGGGCAGCAGCCACCCGCACACCGAGAAGGTCGGCAATCTCACTCGCAAGCAGGCCGAGGAGATCGCCAAGACCAAGATGCCCGACTTGACCGCCGCGGATATGGACGCGGCGGTCAGGACGATCGCGGGCAGCGCCCGCAGCATGGGCATCACCGTCGACGGAGTGAAGTGATCATGGCAACGGCACAGAACAAAGTATCGCCGCACCTCTCCAAGCGCATGAAGGTCGTGCGCGGCAAGGTCGACCACGCCAAGGCGTATTCGGTCGACGAGGCGCTCAAGCTCGTGAAGGAGACCGCGACCGCCAAGTTCGACGAGTCGGTCGATGTGGCCGTCAACCTGGGTGTCGACGCCAAGAAATCGGATCAGACCGTGCGTGGCTCCGTCGTTCTGCCGGCAGGGACGGGCAAGAAGGTTCGCATCGCGGTCTTCGCGCAGGGCGACAAGGCCAATGCGGCCAAGGAGGCGGGCGCCGACATCATCGGCTTCGACGATCTCGCCGCCAAGATCAAGGAAGGCTTCATGGATTTCGATGTCGTCATCGCGACGCCGGACGCGATGAAAGTCGTGGGCCAGCTCGGCCAGATCCTCGGTCCTCGTGGCCTGATGCCCAATCCCAAGGTCGGGACGGTATCGCCGGATGTCGCCGCGGCAGTGAAGAATGCCAAGGCGGGGCAAGTTCAGTTCCGCACCGACAAGGCCGGAATCGTCCAGTGCACGATCGGCCGGGCGTCGTTCACACCCGACCAGCTCAAGACGAACCTGGTGGCGCTCATCGAGGCTCTGAACAAATCGAAGCCGAAGGACATCAAAGGCATCTACGTGAAGAAGATCAGCGTCTCGAGCACGATGGGCGCTGGAGTGCGCATCGACACCACTGGGCTGGTGCAGCAGGCGCCGGTTCACTAGGAGAGCGGACACGGGATTTGAATTTGAGGGAGCGCCGGACAGCTACAGCGTGCGGCGTGCCGTCAAAGACCGTAGGAGCCCCTGGAGGGCTTAATCGCCGGCAAGTTTCGACGTCCTACGCAGAGGGTGCCCCGAACACAGGATCACGCATTGTGAGGATGCACCTGACGTAAGGTCACCGAGGGGCGCGAGCCGGGTCATTGGCAAGCGCGAAGTAGCTACTACTGGAGAAAGACCTTGGGTCTCAATCTGGAGCAAAAGCAGGCGGTAGTCGCGGAAGTCGCCAAGCACGTCGCGAATGCCCAGGCCATCGTGATGGCCGAGAATCGCGGCATGCCGGTCCAGGCGATGACGCAACTGCGCGCGAAGGCGAGGGCTTCCGGCGTGTACTTTCGGGTGGTGAAGAACACCCTGGTGCGCCGCGCGGTGGCCGAAACACCTTTCGCGCCGCTGGCCGATCGCATGGTGGGTCCGCTGGCGTACGGCATCGGCAGCGATCCGATCGCCGTGGCGAAAGTGCTGTCGGATTTCGCCAAGGGCAACGAGAAGTTCGTGATCACGGGCGGCGCAATGCCCGGCCAGGTGATGTCCGCCAAGGAGATCGCCGCGCTGGCATCGCTGCCGTCACGTGCCGAACTCATCGCCAAGCTGCTGGGCACGATGCAAGCACCGGTCACCAAGTTGGTGCGAACGCTCAACGAGGTGCCGAGCAAGTTCGTGCGCACACTGGCTGCCGTGCGCGACGCCAAAGGCGCCGCTTGATACGACTACCGAATTTCAAACCTTTCGAATCAGGAGCAGAAAATGGCTGTTGCACAAGCTGAAATCCTCGACAAGATCGCGTCGATGACCGTTCTGGAGCTCTCCGAGCTCATCAAGGCGATGGAAGAGAAGTTCGGCGTTTCCGCCGCGGCGGCGGTGTCGGTGGCGGCGCCGGCGGCGGGTAGCGCAGCGGCGCCGGCCGCCGAAGAGAAGACCGAGTTCACCGTGGTGCTCGCCGCCATCGGCGACAACAAGGTGAACGTGATCAAGGCGGTGCGCGAGATCACCGGGCTGGGCTTGAAGGAAGCCAAGGATCTGGTCGACGGAGCGCCGAAGCCGGTCAAGGAAGGCATCAACAAGGCAGACGCCGAAGCAGCGAAAAAGAAGCTGGAGGACGCCGGCGCGAAAGTGGAGGTCAAATAAGGTACTTGAATTCCGAGAGCAGCGGCCTCATTTGTCGCTGCCCGCGGTTCGCTCCCGTTAGGGGGGCGAAGACGAGCGGATTCGCCAGAGTCCTCTCTTCTTCGTCTTCTGAACCGGCTGCAGAAGACTAGGTTGGGTCGGACGGCATACCTTCCGGGCAGTTTGGGTGCGCCGTCGTCCGCCAGCGGTTGGTAGTGGCCAACCACCATCCTCAAGGGAGCGCAACGCTCCGCACAGCCGATGAGAGACGGGAACCGCGTCGGCAGCAGCACGGCCTGATCGAGTTCAGGGCCGGCGAGTTCCCATGGGATAGCTAACGAGGTCGAGGTCCATGACTCAGTATTCGTTTACCGAGAAGAAGCGCATTCGCAAGAGCTTCGCCAAGCGGGCGAGCGTCCTGCCGGTGCCGTTCCTGCTGGAGACTCAGCTCGCATCCTACCGGGCCTTCCTGCAGTCCGGCACGTCGGTCGAGGCGCGCAAGAACGAGGGCCTGCAGGCCGCGTTCACCTCGATCTTCCCGATTTCCAGCCACTCCGGAAACGCGCGGCTGGAGTTCGTGAGCTATTCGCTGCTGCCACCCGCGTTCGACGTCGTCGAGTGCCAGCAGCGCGGCCTGACCTACTGCTCGGCACTGCGCGCCAAGGTGCGGCTGATCCTGATGGACAAGGAGGCCCCCAAGGAGACCGTCAAGGAAGTGAAGGAGCAGGAGGTGTACATGGGCGAGATCCCGCTCATGACCGACAACGGATCGTTCATCATCAACGGCACCGAGCGCGTCATCGTGTCGCAGCTGCACCGCTCGCCGGGGGTGTTCTTCGAGCACGATCGCGGCAAGACGCACTCGTCGGGCAAGCTCCTGTTCTCGGCGCGGGTGATCCCGTACCGCGGATCGTGGCTCGATTTCGAATTCGATCCGAAGGATTACCTCTACTTCCGCGTCGACCGGCGGCGCAAGATGCCGGCGACTACGCTGCTGAAGGCGATCGGTCTCACCAACGAGGACATCCTCAGGCACTTCTTCGCCTTCGACGCGTTCCACCTGTCGAAGAAGGGTTCGACCATGGACCTGGTGCCGGAGCGCCTGCGCGGCGAAGTGGCGCGCTTCGATCTCTCCGGCAAGGACGGCAAGGTCCTGGTGCAGAAGGACAAGAGGATCACCGCTCGCCACATCCGGGAGCTCGCCGACGCGGGCGTCAAGAAGATCAACGTGCCCAACGACTACATCGTCGGCCGCACGCTCGCCGAGAACATCGTCAACAAGGACACCGGCGAGATTCTCGCTTCGGCGAACGAAGAGATCACCGATGACGTGCTCGCCAAGCTGCTCGATGCGGGTGTGGCGAAGATCCACACCATCTACGTCAACGACCTCGACCAGGGTCCCTACATCGCGCAGACGCTGAAGATGGACGACACGCCGGACCAGTCGGCAGCCCGGGTGGCGATCTACCGGATGATGCGTCCCGGCGAGCCTCCCACCGAGGACGCGGTCGAGGCGCTGTTCCACGGCTTGTTCTTCAACGACGAGCGCTACGACCTCTCGCCCGTGGGGCGCATGAAGTTCAACCGCCGCGTCGGCCGCTCCGAGCTGACGGGTCCCGGTACGCTGACCAACGACGACATCATCGCGGTCATCCGTATCCTGGTCGAACTGCGCAACGGGCGCGGCGAGATCGACGACATCGACCACCTGGGCAACCGCCGGGTGCGCTCTGTCGGCGAGCTCGCGGAAAACCAATTCCGCTCCGGCCTGGTGCGCGTCGAGCGCGCGGTCAAGGAGCGCCTGGGTCAGGCCGAAAGCGAGAACCTGCTTCCGCACGATCTGATCAACGCCAAGCCGATCTCGGCGGCGATCAAGGAATTCTTCGGGAGCTCGCAGCTCTCGCAGTTCATGGACCAGACCAACCCGCTTTCCGAGATCACCCACAAGCGGCGTGTCTCGGCGCTGGGTCCCGGCGGCCTCACTCGCGAGCGCGCAGGCTTCGAAGTGCGCGACGTCCATCCGACGCACTACGGCCGCGTGTGTCCGATCGAGACGCCGGAAGGTCCGAACATCGGCCTCATCAACTCGCTCGCGCTCTACGCGCGCACCAACGAGTACGGCTTCCTCGAGACGCCGTACCGCAAGGTCGTGCACGGCAAGGTCACCGACGAGATCCATTACCTCTCGGCGATCGAGGAGGGGGCCTTCGTGATCGCCCAGGCCAACGCGCAGCTCGACAAGGCCGGGAGGCTCAAGGACGAGCTGGTTTCGTGCCGCTACAAGAACGAGTTCATGCTGTCGACCGCCGACAAGGTCCAGTTCATGGACGTAGCTCCCGCGCAGATCGTATCCGTGGCGGCGTCGCTGATCCCGTTCCTCGAGCACGACGACGCCAACCGTGCGCTGATGGGATCGAACATGCAACGCCAGGCGGTCCCCTGCCTGCGGGCGGAGAAGCCGCTGGTCGGCACTGGCGTCGAGCGCACCGCAGCCGTGGATTCCGGAACCGCAGTGCTGGCGCGCCGCGGCGGCAAGGTCGATTACGTCGACGCCAACCGCATGGTCGTGCGCGTGCACGATGCCGAAACCGCCGCGGGCGAGGTGGGAGTCGACATCTACAACCTCACCAAGTACAAGCGCAGCAATCAGAACACCAACATCAACCACCGGCCGCTGGTGAAAGTCGGCGACGTCATCGCCAAGGGTGACGTCATCGCCGACGGCGCGTCTACCGACATGGGCGAGCTCGCGCTCGGCCAGAACATGCTGGTCGCGTTCATGCCGTGGAACGGTTACAACTACGAGGACTCGATCCTGATCTCGGAGCGGGTGGTAGGCAACGACCGCTACACCTCGATCCACATCGAGGAGCTCTCGGTCGTGGCGCGCGACACCAAGCTGGGACCCGAGGAGATCACGCGGGACATTTCGAGCCTCGGCGAAGCGCAGCTCGGCAGGCTCGACGAGTCGGGGATCGTGTACATCGGCGCCGAGGTCGAGGCCGGAGACGTGCTGGTGGGCAAGGTGACGCCCAAGGGCGAGACCCAGCTCACGCCGGAGGAGAAGCTGCTGCGCGCGATCTTCGGCGAAAAGGCCTCCGACGTGAAGGACACCAGCCTGCGCGTACCGTCCGGCATTTCAGGGACGGTCATCGACGTGCAGGTGTTCACGCGCGAGGGCATCGAGCGCGACAAGCGTGCGTCGCAGATCATCGACGACGAGCTCAAGGGCTACCGCAAGGACCTCAATGACCAGCTCCGGATCGTCGAAAACGACGCCTTTGCGCGGATCGAGAAGCTGCTGATCGGCAAGACCGCCAACGGCGGCCCGAAGCGCCTCGCCAAGGGTTCGCGGCTCACCAAGGATTATCTGGAGAGCGTGAATCGCCACGACTGGTTCGACATCCGACTCGCCAACGAGGATGCCGCGCGTCAGCTCGAAGCGATGAAGGATTCGATCGAGCAAACGCGAAAGGACTTCGATCAGCTCTTCGAGCAGAAGAAGAAAAAGCTTACCCAGGGCGACGAGCTGCCGCCGGGGGTGCAGAAGATGGTCAAGGTCTACGTCGCGGTGAAGCGCCGGTTGCAGCCCGGCGACAAGATGGCCGGTCGTCACGGCAACAAGGGCGTGGTTTCGAAGATCGTGCCGGTGGAGGACATGCCGTACATGGACGACGGCACCCCGATCGACATCGTGCTCAATCCCCTTGGCGTGCCCTCGCGCATGAACGTGGGCCAGATCCTGGAGGTTCATCTGGGGTGGGCCGCGAAGGGACTGGGACAGCGCATCGCCGAGATGCTCAGAGCGCAGGCCAACGCCGCCGAAGTGCGCAAGTTCCTGAGCAGGATCTACGACGGCACGGGCAGGACGGAAGGTGTCGACGCGCTGGATGATCAGGAGCTGTTGCGGCTCGCCGAGAACCTGGCCGACGGCGTTCCTTTCGCCACCCCGGTGTTCGACGGCGCGACGGAAGGCGAGATCAAGGACATGCTCGAGCTCGCGGGCCTTCCCCGCTCGGGTCAGATCACGCTCTACGACGGGCGCACCGGCGAGGCTTTTGATCGGCCGGTGACGGTGGGCTACATGCACGTGCTCAAGCTGCACCACCTGGTCGACGACAAGATGCACGCGCGCTCGACCGGTCCGTACAGCCTGGTCACCCAGCAGCCGCTGGGCGGCAAGGCGCAGTTCGGCGGCCAGCGCTTCGGCGAAATGGAAGTGTGGGCACTCGAAGCCTACGGCGCTTCCTACACCTTGCAGGAGATGCTCACCGTCAAGTCCGACGACGTCAACGGGCGCACCAAGGTGTACGAGAACATCGTCAAGGGCGAGCACAAGATCGAGGCGGGCATGCCGGAATCGTTCAACGTGCTGGTGAAGGAAATCCGCTCGCTGGCGATCGACATCGATCTGGAACGGCATTAATCAGCAGGAAACGACTCAAGCTCCTCGGAGAAAGTGATGAAAGCATTGCTCGATCTGTTCAAGCAGGTCACACAGGAAGAAGAGTTCGACGCGATCAAGACCGGGCTCGCCTCGCCGGAGAAGATCCGCTCGTGGTCGTACGGCGAGGTCAAGAAGCCGGAGACGATCAACTACCGCACCTTCAAGCCCGAGCGCGACGGCTTGTTCTGCGCCAAGATCTTCGGGCCGGTGAAGGATTACGAATGCCTGTGCGGCAAGTACAAGCGCCTGAAGCACCGCGGCGTGATCTGCGAGAAGTGCGGCGTCGAGGTGACGCTGGCCAAGGTGCGCCGCGAGCGCATGGGTCACATCGAGCTTGCCTCTCCCGTGGCGCACATCTGGTTCCTCAAGAGCCTGCCCTCGCGCATGGGCATGGTGCTCGACATGACGCTGCGCGACATCGAGCGCGCGCTCTACTTCGAGGCGTACGTGGTCACCGAGCCGGGGATGACGCCGCTCAATCGCGGCCAGCTCCTGACCGAAGACGACTATCTGGCCAAGGTCGAGCAGTACGGCGACGACTTCTCCGCGACCATGGGCGCGGAAGGCATCCGCGAGCTCCTGAAGTCGCTCGACGTCAACACCGAGATCGACAAGCTGCGCAAGGAGCTCGAGACTACGGGCTCCGACACCAAGATCAAGAAGATCGCCAAGAGGCTCAAGGTGCTCGAGGCGTTCCACAAGTCAGGCATCAAGCCGGAGTGGATGATTCTCGAAGTCCTGCCGGTGCTGCCGCCGGAGCTGCGGCCGCTGGTTCCGCTGGATGGCGGGCGCTTCGCGACCTCGGACTTGAACGACCTCTATCGGCGGGTGATCAACCGCAACAACCGTTTGAAGCGGCTGCTCGAGCTCAAGGCCCCCGACATCATCGTGCGCAACGAAAAGCGCATGCTGCAGGAGGCGGTCGACTCGCTGCTCGACAACGGGCGGCGCGGCAAGGCGATGACCGGCGCCAACAAGCGGCCGTTGAAGTCCCTTGCCGACATGATCAAGGGCAAGGGCGGACGCTTCCGCCAGAACCTGCTCGGCAAGCGCGTCGATTACTCGGGCCGCTCGGTGATCGTCGTGGGCCCGCAGTTGAAGCTGCACCAGTGCGGCCTGCCCAAGCTGATGGCGCTCGAACTCTTCAAGCCGTTCATCTTCAACAAGCTGGAGACGATGGGGCTCGCCACGACCATCAAGGCCGCGAAGAAGATGGTCGAAAGCCAGGAGCCCGTAGTGTGGGACATCCTGGAAGAGGTGATCCGCGAGCACCCGGTGATGCTCAACCGCGCGCCGACGCTGCATCGCCTGGGCATCCAGGCATTCGAGCCGGTGCTGATCGAAGGCAAGGCGATCCAGCTGCATCCGCTGGTGTGCACTGCGTTCAACGCCGACTTCGACGGAGACCAGATGGCGGTGCACGTTCCGTTGTCGCTGGAAGCGCAGATGGAAGCACGCACGCTGATGCTCGCCTCGAACAACGTGCTGCTGCCGTCGAACGGCGAGCCCTGCATCGTGCCCTCGCAGGACATCGTGCTGGGGCTCTACTACGCGACGCGCGAGCTGATCGGCGCCAAGGGCGAGGGCATGGCCTTTGCCGATATCGCAGAAGTCACGCGGGCGTATGAATCGCGACAGGTCGATCTGCACACCAAGATCAGCGTACGCATCAAGGAAACGGACGTCGCGCCTGACGGCGAGCGCACGGAGAGCGTGACGCGCTACGAGACGACGGTCGGCCGCGCGCTGCTCTCGGAGATCCTGCCGACAGGACTTCCCTTCGACACCATCAACAAGCCGCTCAAGAAGAAGGAGATCTCGCGCATCATCAACGCGAGCTTCCGCCGTTGCGGCCTGCGTGAGACGGTGATCTTCGCCGACAAGCTCATGCAGGCGGGCTATAGCCTTGCCACGCGCGGCGGCATCTCGTTCGCTGCCGGCGACATGCTGATTCCCGAGGAGAAGCACATCATCATCGAAAAGGCCGAGCAAGAGGTCAAGGAAATCGAGGCACAGTACACCTCGGGCCTGGTCACGCAGGGCGAGCGCTACAACAAGGTGGTCGACATCTGGGGCCGCGCAGGCGACGACATCGCCAAGGCGATGATGGGTCAGCTCGGAACCATGGAAGTCACCGCGCGCGACGGCAAATCCGTCAAGCAGGAGTCGTTCAACTCCATCTACATGATGGCCGACTCAGGCGCACGCGGCTCGCCGGCGCAGATCCGCCAGCTCGCCGGCATGCGGGGCCTGATGGCCAAGCCGGATGGCTCGATCATCGAGACGCCGATCACGGCCAACTTCCGCGAGGGCCTGAACGTGCTGCAGTACTTCATCTCGACGCACGGCGCCCGCAAGGGCCTGGCCGATACGGCATTGAAGACCGCGAACTCCGGGTACCTGACGCGGAGGCTTGTCGACGTGACCCAGGACCTGGTCGTCACCGAAGAGGATTGCGGGACGGGCAACGGCGTGGCGATGAAAGCGCTGGTCGAGGGCGGCGAAGTGATCGAGCCGCTGCGCGAGCGGGTTCTCGGCCGCGTCGCGGCCGCCGACATCATCAATCCCGAGACACAGGCGACGCTGTTCGAGGCGGGGACGCTGCTCGGCGAGGACGAGGTCGAAGCGATCGAGGCGCTGGGCATCGACGAGGTCAAGGTGCGCACGCCTCTCACCTGTGATACACGGTATGGCCTATGCGCGAAGTGCTACGGCCGCGACCTGGGCCGCGGACATCTAGTCAACGTCGGCGAGGCAGTGGGAGTCATCGCCGCGCAGTCGATCGGCGAGCCCGGCACCCAGCTCACCATGCGCACCTTCCACATCGGCGGCGCCGCGTCGCGAACCGCGGCTGCTTCGCAGCTCGAGAGCAAGTCGGCCGGAGTCGTTCGCTTCTCCGCGGCGATGCGCTACGTGACCAACGCCAAGGGCGAGATGGTGGTCATCGCGCGCTCCGGTGAAGTCATGATTCACGACGACAACGGGCGTGAGCGCGAGCGGCACAAGGTGCCCTACGGCGCGACCATGCTGGTGCGCGACGGCGAGGCCGTGAAGGCGGGCAAGGTGCTCGCGTCGTGGGACGCGACTTCACGGCCGATCATCACCGAATACGCGGGACGTGTTAAGTTCGAGAACGTCGAGGAGGGCGTGACCGTCGCCAAGCAGGTCGATGAGGTGACGGGACTCTCCACGTTGGTGGTGATCGATCCCAAGCGCCGCGCCGGCGTGGCGGCGAAGGGCGTGCGGCCGCAAGTGAAGCTGCTGAACGAGCAGGGCGACGAGGTGAAGCTTGCTACGGGCGACCAGCCCGTGAACATCACCTTTCAGTTGGGCTCGATCATCACGGTCAAGGACGGCCAGGAAGTCGCTGTCGGCGAAGTGCTGGCGCGGATCCCGCAGGAAACGTCCAAGACGCGCGACATCACGGGCGGTCTGCCGCGGGTGGCAGAGCTGTTCGAAGCGCGCTCGCCCAAAGATGCCGGCCTGCTGGCCGAAGTCACCGGTACCGTCTCTTTCGGCAAGGACACCAAGGGCAAGCAGCGGCTGGTCATCACCGATCTCGATAGCGTTGCTCACGAGTACCTGATCCCCAAGGACAAGCACGTCACCGCGCACGACGGGCAGGTGGTCAACAAGGGCGAAACGATCGTCGACGGCCCGGCCGATCCGCACGATATCCTACGGCTGCTCGGCGTCGAGGCGCTCGCGCGCTACGTCACCGACGAGGTGCAGGACGTCTACCGTCTGCAGGGCGTGAAGATCAACGACAAGCACATCGAGGTGATCGTGCGCCAGATGCTGCGCCGAGTGCAGGTGCAGGACCCGGGCGACACACGCTTCATCCCCGGTGAGCAGGTCGAGCGCTCCGAACTGCTGGACGAGAACGATCGCGTCGTCGCCGACGGCAAGAAGCCTTCGACCTACGAGCACATGCTGCTCGGCATCACCAAGGCCTCGCTATCGACCGACTCGTTCATCTCCGCGGCGTCGTTCCAGGAAACGACGCGGGTGCTGACCGAGGCGGCCATCATGGGCAAGAAGGACGAGCTGCGTGGGTTGAAGGAAAACGTGATCGTCGGTCGGCTGATCCCCGCCGGCACCGGGCTTGCGTACCACAACGCGCGCAAGAAGCAGAAGGCGATGGGACCTGAGGCTGCTGCAGCCGAGGCTGCATTTGCGACCGGCGAGCCGTCGGCAACCGAGGTTAGCGCCGACGCTGCGTAGAGCGGATTCGCGACATGCAACGGGCGCCCCACGCGGGGCGCCCTTTTTTTGTCGCCTAGGCACCTGCGGCCTCCCGGCGGGCGCAGTGTCTTTGGCCGCTGGGGACCGGCGAGCAGCAAGCGAGCGCTCAGGCGCGCTTTGCGTTGACATAAAAGCCGTAGAGCCTTAAAATCCATAGTCTTTTCGCCTTTCGCCGGGCCACCGGGTCAGCCAGACGAAGCGCCGGCCGGCATGGGCGCTGCGTACCCAGTCGCGGTTCCCGGCTGAACTTGGGAATTCGTCGGCCGAGGCGCAAGAAAGAGTGGCCTGAGCAGACGATGCTTAGGCCACTTTGATTTGCTGTAGCGGATACGGTTTCGGATACGGTTTCGAGAGCACCATCAAGCGCGCACGGAAACGGGCGGCGCGGACGAAACGGACAATCAGGATGCCAACGATCAATCAGCTGGTGCGCAAGGGCCGCGTGGCCCCTGTGTCGAAGAGCAAGGTGCCTGCGCTCAAACAGAGCCCGCAGAAGCGCGGCGTGTGCACGCGCGTCTACACCACGACGCCGAAGAAACCGAACTCGGCTTTGCGCAAGGTCGCCAAGGTGCGTCTCACCAACGGCTTCGAAGTGATCAGCTACATCGGCGGCGAGGGCCACAACCTGCAGGAGCACTCGGTCGTGCTCATCCGCGGAGGCCGGGTAAAGGATCTGCCCGGCGTGCGCTACCACATGGTGCGCGGCTCGCTCGACACGGCCGGCGTCAAGGACCGCAAGCAGGGCCGCTCCAAGTACGGCGCCAAGAAGCCCAAGGCCGCATAAGCGCAAACAGAGCACCTAAGGAAAGACGAGAGTCATGCCACGACGCAGAGAAATCCCCAAGCGCGAGATCCTGCCCGACCCCAAGTACTCCAACGGCGATGTCGCGAAGTTCGTCAACGTGCTGATGAGCCAGGGCAAGAAGTCGGTTGCCGAGCGCATCGTCTACGGCGCGCTGGAGTCGATCGCCAAGAAGGGCGGTAAGGATCCTCTCGAGGTGTTCAACCAGGCGCTGGCCAACGCCAAGCCGATGGTCGAGGTGAAGAGCCGGCGCGTCGGCGGCGCGAACTTTCAGGTGCCGGTCGAGGTGCGCCCGGTGCGGCGCGTTGCGCTGGCGATGCGCTGGCTGCGCGAAGCAGCGCGCAAGCGCGGCGAAAAGTCGATGGGCCAGCGCCTTGCGGCCGAGTTGCTGGAAGCGTCCGAGGGACGC
>Ga0187778_10002172_pt1 | contig 13456 bp, 14 predicted proteins | sample 1015_Q2_SP5_20_M_FD_132418 | JGI IMG/M metagenome (GOLD analysis project Ga0187778, IMG submission 132418) | Tropical peat soil microbial communities from peatlands in Department of Meta, Colombia - 1015_Q2_SP5_20_MG | ecosystem: Environmental > Terrestrial > Soil > Wetlands > Peat | place... | reverse complement strand
GCCCCAGGCGGCCGGCGCGGCCAGCGCCGCGGTGCCCACCACCATGAAGGAGAGACCCATCACCGGAACCGCGCTCACCGAGAACGCGCCCGCCGTGGCGAAGGCCGTGCCGTAGAGCAGCAGCCAGGTGCCCGGCAGGATGGCGGTGTTGCCGCCGTAGTAGAGCGGGATGGTGAGGATCGCGCCGGCCGCCAGCGGCGTGGCGAAGGTGAGGGCGAACTTGCGGCCCGGCCGCCCGAACAGCGGCTGCCCCGCCCGCCGCGCCTTGCGCACCGTCATCCCGACGCCGATCAGGACCCCGATGAGCGCCTCGACCAGCCACACCCGCATCCACATCTTGTGGGTGGGGACGCGCGAGGCCAGGTACGCCGCCGGAAACGCGGTGAGCCCGATGATGGCGCCGCCCCATCCCGACAGCGCGGTGAACGACGCCGCGCTCTCCATCGTGGCGCGGATGTAGCGCAGGTCGTCCATGGCCCGCGCGTGCAGCGCGTCCGCCGGACGCGCCGCGGCGTCGGGCGCCGGGGCCGGAGGCTCGGGGCGTCGCATGCCGCGAGGATAGGCGGCGGCCGCGGAGGTGTCAAGTACTTTGCAGCGCCAAGTACCATGGAACCTCCGGCCCGGCCTGCCGGTACATCGCGCGTGCCCACGACCTCCCGGCCCGCGGACCGGCCCGCGTCGGCGTCGCTGCGCGTGAGCGGCTACCACGGGACGCCGACGCCCGCCACCTTGGTGGTGGCGCGGTTCGACCGGCCGCAGCGGGTGCGCCGCGCGGCGGCGGGGCTGGCGGGCTTCTGGGGCGCGATGGTGGCGAGCGCGTTCATCCCGGTCGCGCACTTCGTGCTGGTGCCCTCGTTCTTCGGCGTCGGGATCTGGCAGTTCTTCCGGCGCCTCCGCCGGCGGGAGCTGGTGCGCGGAGCGCACGCCGCCTGCCCCGACTGCGGCGCCGAGCAGGACTTCGAGCTCGCGGCCGGCCTGCGCTTCCCGCAGGGCGTGCGGTGCGGCAGCTGCCACCGCGGGCTCACCATCGCCACCGCGGAGGCCGCGTGAAGCTGCTGCGCACCCTGCTCGTGTTCATCGCCGCCACCGTGCTCGGAGCCCTCGGCCAGCAGCTGCTGGGCCTCACCGGGATGGTGCTGGGTTCGATCGCCGGCATCTTCGCCGGCTACTGGGGTGCCCGGCGGCTGATGCCCTGAGCCTTTCGCGCGGTGGCTTTCGTGGCAGCCGTGCCGGCGGCGCCAGGAACGCCTCCTGCGCGGAGGCCGCGCCTCCTCCGGCGCTGTTGACAGCGGGGGCCGCCCCGCCATCTTGAGGCGCGTGCGGCCCGCCGTTCTCCTGCTCCTCCTCGCCGGCTCTCCCCACGCGCTCTGGCCCCAGGCGGCGCGGTGGCATGCGTGTCAATCGTGCGGGCGGCGCGAAGAAAGCCTCACGGAGCCGTCCGAGCCCCAGGCGGCGCGGTGGCATGCGTGTCAGTCGTGCGGGCGGCGCGAAGAAGGCCTCCTGGAGGCGTCCGCGCCCCAGGCGGCGCGGCCGCGCGCGCGCGACGTCGGGCTGGCGATCGGCGTGCTGCCGGCGGGCCCGCTCGACGCCATCACCGACGTGGCCGGCGTGCGGGTCGGCCAGGTGACGGTCACGGCGGGCGACTCGATCAACACCGGGGTCACGGCGATTCTCGCGCACGGCGGCAACGTCTTCCGCGACAAGGTCCCCGCCGCGGTGGCGGTGGGGAACGGATTCGGCAAGCTGACCGGCATCGCGCAGCTGCGGGAGCTGGGCGAGCTGGAGTCGCCGATCGTGCTGACCTGCACGCTATGCGTGCCGCGCGTCGCCGACGCGGTGCTGGACTGGATCCTCGCGCAGCCCGGCAACGAGGACGTGCAGTCGGTGAACGTCGTGGTCGGCGAGACCAACGACGGCTACCTGAACGCGATCCGCCGCCGCGGCGTCGCCGCGGCCGACGTGCTGCGCGCGCTGCGCGAGGCGAAGGACGGCCCGGTGGACGAGGGCAGCGTCGGCGCGGGCCGCGGCACCGTGGCCTTCGGGTGGAAGGGCGGGATCGGCACCGCGTCGCGGCGCCTCCCCGCGGGGCTCGGCGGCTGGACGGTGGGCGTGCTGGTGCAGACGAACTTCGGCGGAGTCCTCACCATCGGGGGAGCACCGGTGGGCCGCGAGCTGGGCCGCTGGTACCTCCGCAACGAGCTGCAGCACGGCGACGGCTCGGTGATGATCGTGGTGGCGACCGACGCGCCGCTGGACCCGCTGGGCCTCGAGCGCCTGGCGCGGCGGGCGTTCCTCGGCATGGCGCGCACCGGCTCGCCGGAGACCTCCGGCAGCGGCGACTTCGCGCTCGCCTTCTCGACGTCGCCCGCGGTGCGCCGCGGCCCGCTGGCCGAGGGCCAGCGCACCCGCGCCGGGGAGAGCGTCGCGGGCGAGGCCGTCTCGCCGCTGTTCGAGGCGGCGGTGGAAGCCACGGAGGAAGCGATCGTCAACTCGCTGTTTCGCGCGGAGACCGTGCGCGGATACCGGGGCACGGTGGACGCGCTGCCGATGGATTCAACGCTGACCATCCTGCGGGAGCACCGGGTCATCCCATGAACGCGCTGTTCTCACGCAACGTCGCCGCGCTGTCGCCGAGCGCCACCCTCGCCGTGTCCGCCGAGGCCGCGCGCCTGCGGCGCGAAGGCGTGAACGTAGTGGACCTGGGCGCGGGCGAGCCGGACTTCCCGACGCCCAAGCTGGTGGCGGAGGCCGGGATCCGCGCCACCCAGCAGGGGAAGACGAAGTACGCGGCGAACGAGGGCATCCTCGAGCTCCGGGCCGCGGTCGCGCGGCGGCTGTCGCTGCTCTCCGGCGGCCGCCCGGTGAACGCCGACAACATCGTGGTGAGCAACGGCGCGAAGCAGTCGGTCATGAACGCGTGCTTCTGCCTGTTCGGCGGGCGGGAGAAGGTGCTGGTCCCGTCGCCGGCGTGGACCTCGTACCCGCAGATCGTGCACGTCGCGCGCGCCGTTCCGGTCGAGGTCGCCGGCGACCCGGAGTGGAGCCTCAAGGTGTCGGTGAGCGATCTGGACCGGGAGTGGGACGAGTCGGTGAAGGGCCTGATCGTGAACTCGCCCGGCAACCCGACCGGCGCGGTCTACACGCTGGCGGAGCTGAAGGCGATCGCCGAGTGGGCGAAGCGCAAGGGCGTGTGGATCGTCGCCGACGAGATCTACCGCCGGATCCACTACGGCGACGGCGTGGCGCCCTCGTTCCTCGACCTGGCGGACGACCTCCTCGAGCGGGTCGTCCTGGTGGACGGCGCCAGCAAGGCGTACGCGATGACGGGCTGGCGCATCGGCATCGCCCTCGCCCCGCGCGAGCTGTCGCGGACGATGGCGGCGCTGCAGTCGCACACCACCTCCGGCGCCAACACGATGGCCCAGTGGGCCGCGGCGGAGGCGTTCGGCAACGACCTCGTGCAGCCCGAGGTCGAGGCGATGACCGCGGCGTTCCGGCTGCGCCGCGACTACCTGGTGGCGCGGTTCCGCAAGGAGCTGCCGGGCGTCGAGTTCGTCGAGCCGATGGGGGCGTTCTACCTGTTCTTCCGGGTGGACGACGTGTTCAGCCGGGCCGTGCCCCACGCGACGGAGTTCTGCCGCCGGCTGATCGCGGACGAGGCGCTGGCCCTGGTTCCGGGCGCGGCGTTCGGCGACGACCGGTGGGTGCGGCTGAGCTACGCGGCCAGCGACGAGTCGCTCAAGGAGGGCGTGGACCGGCTGGTGCGGCAGTTCGCCCGGCTGACGTCGGAGAAGGGAGAAGTGAGCGAGCAGAAAGCAGGGTAGCTGGCGTCCGGCAGCCGACTTGCCACTCGTCTTCTAAGACCTCGTCTCTCCCCATTGCGCCCGATGCTGGCCACGCCTCCAGCCACGGCCTATATTTTCGGCCCGCATTCCACTTGAGGCTTGCATGGGTCTGGGCGGGCGGGTCGTCGAGCGGACGGGCCGGGTGCCGCACATCAGCTACCGCTGGGATCCGGAGACGGACATCCTCACCGGGTCGGTCAAGGCGGGGCCGAAGAAGGCCGGCGGGCTCACGGGCTCGGTGGAGCTCGAGGGCAGCGACGGCTCGTTCATCCTGCTCGACGTCGTCGCCGGCGCCATCCACGGCGTGGAGGTCGTGGTGTGGCCCGACGTGCGGACCGCCGCATCGCTGATCGCGCCGTCGAACGTCGAGGACGGCGACGTCGTGCTGCCCACCCGGCGCTCGCAGCCTTCGGTGGCCGCCGTGGAAGTGGACACGGCCCTCACGATCGAGACCAACCCGTCGGAATCGCTGTTCCACGTGCGCCTCGGACCGCCGCGGGCGACCACGGCGGTCCGCGTGGCCGACGGCCTGCTCGTCGAGCTGGACGAGCAGCAGGAGCTGGCGGGCCTGTGGCTGCTCGACGTCCCGCCGTTCCCCGCCGACGAGCCCGCGGTGTGATCACGGCGCTGGTGCAGGTCCGGTGCTCGCGCGACCTGATCCCCGAGACGGCGGAGGCGATCGCGGCGCTCGACGGCGTGTCCGAGGTGTACTCCGTGTCCGGCGAGTGGGACCTCGTCGCCATCGTGAAGGTCAAGGCGTACGACGACATCGCCAGGGTCGTGACCGAGCGGCTGGTCCGGGTCCCGGGCATCATGCGCACCCACACCATCAGCGCCTTCCGCGTCTACTCCAAGGCGGACCGCGAGGCCGGCTTCACGCTCGGCGAGCGCTAGGCCGCCGGGCCTTCGGGGCGGCGTCTCCCCTCCCATGAGAATCGCGCACCTGGCGGACGTGCACCTCGGGCTCCGCCAGTTCCAGCGGCTCGACGCCTCCGGCGTCAACCAGCGCGAGGCGGACGTGGCCGCCGCGTTCCGGCGGACCATCGACGCCGTGGTCGCGCAGCGTCCGGACGCGGTCCTGATCGCCGGCGACCTGTTCCACTCGGTGCGGCCGACCAACCGCGCCATCATCGAGGCGTTCGCCGGCCTGCGGCGGCTGCGCGACGCGCTGCCCCGCGCGCCCATCGCGCTCATCGCCGGGAATCACGACACCCCGCGGTCGGTCGAGGCGGGCTCCATCCTGAAGCTGATGGGGGCGCTCGGCGTGGACGTGGTGGACGACGCCGCCCGGCGGCTCGACTACCCCGCGCTCGGGCTCTCGGTGCTCGCCGTGCCGCACGCCGCGCTGTTCGCCGAGCGGCGCAGCGACGAGTGGCGGCGGGACCCGGCGGCCCGGTACAACGTGCTGATGCTCCATCCCGAGATCCCCGGCCTGTTCCCCGAGGGCGTCACCGACTACGGCGGCGCGCGCGTGGATCTGGCGGAGCTGCAGGGCGCGGGCGGCGGCGGGTTCGACTACGTGGCGCTGGGACACTACCACATCGTGCACGAGGTCGCGCCGCGGATCTGGTACAGCGGCTCGCTGGAGTACACCAGCCCCAACGTCTGGGGGGAGTGGAAGGAGGAGCACCGCCGCCACCTGACCAAGGGGTTCCTGGTCGCCGACCTCGACGCCGGGCGGGTGGAGCGGGTCGATCTCGAGCCGCCGCGGCGGATCTGGGACGGCGACTGGGTCGACGCCGCCGGGATGACCGCCGCGGAGCTCGACGCGGCGATCCGCGAGCGCCTGGCCGAGCTGCCGTTTCCGATCGCGGGCGCCGTGGTGCGGCAGGTGGTGCGCGACGTGCCACGGGCGCTGGCGCAGGCGCTCGACCACGAGGCGCTGCGCGCCGTCCGCGCGGAGGCGCTGCACTTCCACCTCGACCTGCGGCGTCCGGAGCCGCGGGGACGCGCGGTGGGCGTCGGATCGCCGGGCGTGCGCCAGCCGCTCGTCGAGCTGGTGGCGGACTACCTGAAGCGCCGCCCGCTCGACGCCGACCTCGACCGCGAGCGGCTGATCGAGCTGGGGCGGGGCTACCTCGACGAGGTGGAGCGCGCGCTCCTCGAAGGCGAAGGCTGATGCGCCTCCACCGCCTCCACCTGGTGAACTTCCGCCAGCACCGGGACACCGATCTCGAGTTCGGCCCCGGGCTCACGGGGATCATCGGCCCCAACGGCGCGGGCAAGAGCACCCTGCTCGAGGCCATCGCATGGGCGATCTACGGGATGGACGCCGCCCGCGGCAACCGCGACTCGATCCGCTGGCGGCGGGCCAAGCCGCGCTCCGAGGTGCGCGTCGAGCTGGAGTTCGGCCTCGGACCGCACGAGTACCGCGTGGTGCGCACGCTGTACGCCGCGGAGCTGTACCTCGACGGCGCGCCGCGGCCGATGACCACGTCCCTGGCGGAGGTGACGGTGCGCCTGACGCGCGTGCTGGGGATGTCGCGCGACGAGTTCTTCAACACCTATTTCACCGGCCAGAAGGAGCTGGCGGTGATGGCCGCGATGAAGCCGACCGAGCGCGGCCAGTTCCTCTCGCGGCTGCTGGGCTACGACAAGCTGCGGCTGGCGCAGGAGCGGGTGCGGGCGCGGCGCAGCGGGCTGAAGGCCGAGCTGGGGGCGGTGGAGGCGGCGCGGCCCGATCCGGCGGCGCTGCGGGCGGCGCGCGAGCGGGCGGCGGCCCAGCTGGAGGCCGCCGAGCGGCAGGCCGCGACGCTGGGCGCCGGCTTCGCCGAGGCGCAGGCGGCGCGCGAGCGGCACGCGCCGGCCTTCCGCGAGCTGGCGGAGCTGCGCGACCGGCACGTGGCGCTGGTCGCCGAGCGGCGGGTGCTCGAGGAGCGGGTGCGGCAGGCGGTGGAGCTGGCCGCGCGGCTGGCGTCCGACCACGCGGCGGCCGCGGCGGCGGCGGCGGAGCGGGACGCGCTGCGGCCCCGGCTCGAGGGCTACGCCGCGCTGAAGGTGGAGCTGGCGGCCACCGAGGAGCTGGCGCGCGACGCGGCGCGGCGCCAGACCCTGGAGGCGCAGCTCGCCGAGGTCGCGCTGCAGCGCGGCGAGGTCGAGCGACGCCTGGCGGCCGCGACCGCCGCCGCCGGCCAGGTGCGCGCGCTCGCCGAGCAGCTCGACGTCGACAAGCAGCGGCAGGAGGCGCTGGAGCGTGACTACGAGCTGCGGCAGAACGCGTGGGTCCGCGAGCGCCAGGACGCCGAGTCGAAGCGGCAGTCGCTGCTCGACCAGTACCGGGACCTCGAGACCCAGCGCGCGCGTATCACCGATGCGGGCGCCGAAGGCGCGTGCCCGACCTGCGGACGGCCGCTGGGCGCCGAGTACGGCTCGGTGCTCGAGCTGCTGTCGTCGCAGCTCGAGGACGTCCGTGCGAACGGCCAGTACTTCCGCAGCCGGCTCGAGCAGCTGCAGGCGGCCCCCGCGGACCTGGTCGCCCTCGAGGGCCTGCGCCGCGACGCCCGCGAGGCGGTCGAGCGCGGCGCGCAGGCGCTGGCCGTCGCCACCAGCTCCGCCGAGGAGGCGGTGGCGCTCGAGAAGCAGCTGCGGCGGCACGGGGAGCGCGCCGCGCGGCTGACGGACGAGACGGCGCGCCTCAGGCCCGGCTACGACCCGGCGCGGCACGAGGAGCTGCGGCGGCAGGTGACGGCGCTGGAGCCGCTGGCTTCGCGAGCCGAGCGGCTGGCGGCCGAGTCCGAGCGGGAGCCCAGGCTCGCCGCCGAGCTCGAGGCGGCGGAGTCGCGCCGCGCCGCGGTGGTGGAGAGCCTCGCGGCGCTCGAGCGCGACCTGGCCCGGCTCGCCTACACCGAGGACGCGTTCCAGGCGGCCGCGCGGGAGATGCAGCGGCTGGACGAGGCCGTGCGCCGCTCGGAGCTCGATCTCACGGTCGCCAGGGCCGAGGCTTCGGCGGCGAACGACCGGCTCCGGTCCGCCGAAGCCGCGGAGGAGGAGGCGGCCGCGCGCGCCGCCGACGCGGCACGGCTCCAGGGCGAGCTGCAGCTCCACGGCGAGCTGGACCGCGCGCTGGGCGACCTCCGGACCGAGCTCAACCAGGAGATGCGGCCCGAGCTGGCCGCGCTGGCGGGCGAGTTCCTCGGCTCGCTCACCGACGGCCGGTACGACGAGGTGGACCTGGACGAGGACTACCGGATCACGGTGCTCGAGCACGGCGAGCTTTCGCCGGTGATCTCGGGCGGCGAGGAGGACCTGACCAACCTGGTGCTGCGGCTGGCGGTGAGCCAGATGATCGCGGACCGGTCGGGCCAGCCGCTGTCGCTGCTCGTGCTGGACGAGATCTTCGGCTCGCTGGACGCGGCGCGCCGGGCCCACGTGCTGGACCTGCTGCGCGCGCTGGAAGGCCGATTCCCCCAGGTGGTGCTCATCACCCACATCGAGGGAGTCCGCGAAGCGGTGGACCGCGTCTTGCGGGTGCGTTTCGACGAGGGAACGGGGGCGGCGGCGGTGGAAGAGGAGCGGGGGGCGCTGGCGCTGGGCGGGGGTGGCGATGCGGATGTGGCAGCCTGACCGCGCGGCCCACGGGCCGCAGCCGGTCACGGAACACGACATCCCGGGGCTGAACCGGTTGTTCGCGGACGCCTTCACCGACCGCTACCGGCGGGACGGGCTGGTGGGCGTGCGCGTGCCGTTCCTCCACGCGTCCATCTGGCGGTACGCGATCGCCGACGCGGGCGAGGGCGCGATGGTGTGGCGCGACGAGCAGGACAGGATCGTCGCGTTCAACGTCGCGCACCGCTCGGGCGCCGAGGGGTGGATGGGACCGCTGGCCGTGCGCCCGGACCGGCAGCTGGGCGGCCTGGGCAAGGAGATCGTGAAGGCCGCGGCCGACTGGCTGAAGCGGCAGGGCGTCACGACGCTGGGCCTCGAGACGATGCCGCGGACCGTGGACAACATCGGCTTCTACAGCCGGCTCGGCTTCGTTCCGGGCCATCTCACGCTGACGATGACGCGCGAGGTGCAGCGCGCCGGGCAGCGCGCGGGTCACGAGGTGCTGGGCCTGGCCGACCCCCACGATCGCCGCTCGCGCCTGAGCGAGATCGGCGCGTTCGTGCAGTCGCTCGCGCCCGGGTACGACTTCTCCCGCGAGATCCAGCTGACCCTGGACATGCTGCTCGGCAACGTGATCGCCGTGCGCGACGGCGGTCGCTTGGCCGGGTTCGCGCTGTGCCACACCGCGCCGCTCGCCGAGGGCGGGAACCGCGACGAGCTGCGGGTGCTCAAGATCGCCGCCCAGGACACCGACGCGCTGCTGGCCGTGCTCGACGCGGTGGGGGCGTGGGGCGCCACGCAGAGCGCGCGCCGCGTCTCCGTGCGCTGCCAGACCGCCTACCAGCACGCCTACCGCGCCCTCGTCGAGTGCGGCTTCCGGGTGCGCTGGTCCGACCTGCGGATGACCGTGGCGGGCTATCCGGAGGCGGTGCCGGAGCGGGGGATCCTGTGGAGCAACTGGGAGATCTAGCCGGAAGCAACGTGGCGTCCGGCAACGGCCGCCCGCTCTAGCCGATCACGGCATCCGCTTCGATCTCGACCAGCATCTCGGGATCGACCAGCGCACCGATCTGGACCATCGTCGACGCGGGCCGGATGTCGCGGAACACCTCGCCGTGCGCCCGACCGATCTGCTCCCACCCCGCGATGTCCCGCACGAACAGGCGGGTGCGCACCACGTCGCGCAGGGTCGCGCCCGCCTGGCCGAGCGCCCGCTCCACGTTCTTCAGCGCCTGCACGGTCTGCGCGTAGGCGTCGCCTCGGCCCACGATCCTGCCGTGCTCGTCGGTGGCGGTGGTCCCCGCCACGAAGACCTGGTTCCCGATCCGCACCGCCCGCGAGTAGCCGACGACCGGCTCCCAGGGCGTCCCGCTCGACACGTTCCGTCGCGGCATCAGCGTCCCGCGGGCGGCACGTCGATGCGGCCCAGGCGCTCGACGCCGCTCTCCGCCAGCCAGATGCGGCCGCGCGCGCGGTCCACGGCGATGTTCCGCACGATCGAGCCCGGCGTCGGAATCCCGATCGACTCCATGGCGTGGGTCGCGCGGTCGAACGCGACGATCGTGCCGCTCCGCACTTCGTCGAACCACAGCCGCCCGTCGGGGCCGAGCGCGATGCCGTACGGCGCGCCGCCCGCCGCCGGGGTCGGCCACTCGCCGTAGGTGCGCGAGCCGGGGTCGTACAGTCCGAGGTAGCCGCGCGCGTAGTCGGTGTACCACACCCGGCCCGCGTCGTCCACCACCAGCCGGCGCGGCCGCGCGCCGAGGTCGGGCAGCACCACCTCGGTGAGCGGCCCGTCGGGCGGGACGAGGTGCACCAGCTTGTTGGTGCCGAACAGCGCCACCCACAGCGTGCCGTCGGGCGCGGCCGCCAGCCCGTAGGGCAGTGCGTGCCGCGTGGGCACCGCGATCGTGCGGACCTGGCCGGTCGCCGGGTCGAGCCGGCCGATCACGCCGCCGCGCTGCACCGTGAACCAGAGGTACCCGCCGGCCAGCAGCGGCGTGTGCGGGTCCGGCATCGTGTGCGGCAGGCGGTACTCGCGGATCGTGCCCGTCAGGTGGTCGCGCCGGCCGATCGTGCCGTTCCCGTTCCCGGTGTACCACACGTCGCCGTCGGGCGCCACCAGGATCCCGTGCGGGCCGGCGTGCGCGCTCGGCGTGGGCTGGTCGGTGAAGCGGCCGGTTCCCGGGTCGAGGCGGCCGATCCGGCTGTTCGCCTGGTCGGTGTACCACACGCCGCCCGCGGCGTCCACGGCCGGGTCGTGGGGGAAGGCGTTGGGCGTCGGGATGTGGTATTCGGTGATGGTCGGCTGCGCCCGGGCCGCGGTGGCGCCGAGGGCGGCCACGGCGGCGAGAACGGCCAGATGCTTCACGTCGCGCCTCGTGCGGGGGTCGCCCCGTAATACACCGACGCCCGGTAGCGTGCCACGGCGCGGGTCGCCAGCAGCTTGACCAGCACGGCGAGCGGGATGGCCACGAGGAGGCCGACGAAGCCGAGCAGCAGGCCGAACAGCGCGAGCGCGACCATCACCCACACCGGGTTGAGGCCGACGGCGCCGCCCACGATGCGGGGCCCGGTGACGACCTGGTCCATGAACTGCACCGCGCCTTCCACCACGAGCAGCTGGAGGAAGGACGTGCCGATCGCGCCGGACGTGAGCGCGAGCACGACGCCGGGCAGGAGCCCCAGCGGGAGGCCGATGTACGGGATGAGGTTCCCGAGGCCCGCGGCCACCGCCATCAGGAGCGGTCCCGGAAAGCCCAGCGCGCCGAGGCCGACGCCGACCAGGGTTCCGACCAGCGTGGCCTCGGTGAGCTGGCCGCGCACGTAGCGGCCGAGCTGCGCGTCGTACTGGCGCACGAAGCCCAGCACCTCGTCCCGCCGGGCCGGGGGCACGAGGCCCTCGACCCACGCGATGATCCGCTCCCAGGTGTTGAGCAGGTGGAACGTCACGACCGGCGTCACCACCGCGAAGCCCACCACCGTGAGGGCGAGGCTCACGCCCTTGCCGATCCCCAGGACGCCGCCCCACACGGCGTGGGCGATGTCCTGCCACCGCGCCTGCACGATGGCCACCAGGTCGCTCGCCTGGAGGCTGCGCAGCTTCGCGGCCTGCGCCTCGGTGAGAAGACCCTGGTTGCTGGCGAGGAAGCTGGTGCGCAGCCGTTCGAGCCAGTCCGCCAGGCGGCCGAGCAGCACCGGGAGCTGCTGCGCGCCCTGGACCACCTGCCGCTGCAGCGCGGGCACCAGCAGCGCCAGCAGCACGGCCAGCGCCGCGAGGAACGGCAGCACGACGAGCAGGCTGCCGAGCCAGCGGGGGATCCGGTGGCGGTCGAGCCAGGCCACGGCGGGCGAGAGCAGGTAGGCGAGCGCCAGGCCGAGCACGAACGGCGCGAGCAGCGAGCCGGCGACCCACAGCAGCCACACCGCCGTGAGCGCGGAGGTGACCGCGAGCAGGCGCGCCACGTGGGGGTTGCGGCGCTCGGGCCACAGCACGGCCCACAGCAGCGCGAACACCACCAGCGGCGAGAGCACCTCCCGCACCGCGTAGAGCAGCAGCGCGACCAGGAGGACGGCGGGCACGACCAGGGCCGCCAGCCGCATGCCGCGGCCGGCGATCCCGGTGCCTTCGGCGGCGTCGGGGGTGATCACGACGCTATGCTACCACGCGGCGCGGCCCGTCACAACCCGCCGGATGAGGAGCACCACCCCGAGGCCGAGCAGGAGGTGGACCCAGCCCGTGTGCAGGGGATGGATGAAGACCAGGAGGATCCAGGCGAGCAGGGCGAGGATGCCGACGGCGAGCGAGAGGTTCACGTGCCTATCCGGTTGGAGTTGTGAGTGGACGAGAGCGCAGAAGCCACTCCACTGTCATCCGTAGAAGTTCCTCTCCCAGCTGTGGTTCTTGAGTTCCGCGAGCAGTCCCGGCGTCAGCTTGCGCCCGTCGCTGACCGCGCAGTTCTCCCGCGCGTGCGCGGCGGTCCGCATGCCCACGATGACGGTGCTCACGGCGTCGTGGCTGAGGCAGAACCGCAGCGCGCCCGCGACGAGGCTGGAGGCCTCGCGGCGCAGCACGGGCTCGAGCCGCGCGACGCGCCGCTCCACCTCCGCCGCGCGGTCGCCTCCGAAGTAGCGCCACCGCCAGTCGCCGGGCGGGAACTGCACCCCGGGCCGGATCGCGCCGGTGAGGCCGCCTTCGTCGAGCGGCACGCGCACGATCACGCCGGCGTCGCGCTCGCGGCAGGCGGGGAACAGCCGCCGCTCCGGCGTCTGGTCGAAGACGTTGTAGATGACCTGCACGCACTCGATGAGGTCGCAGTGCCGCACCGCCTCGAGCCCGTTGTCGGCGTCGTGGTCGTTGATCGAGATGCCCACGTGGCGGACCGTGCCGGACGCGACCAGCGCGCCGAGCGCGCGCTCGACCCGCCTCCACTCGTCCTCGCGCAGCCACTCGTCGCGCCACACGTGGAACTGGAGCAGGTCGATCGCGCGCCCGAAGTTCGCGGCGCTGGTCTCGGCGGAGCGGGTGACGTGCGCGGCCGGAAACGCGGCGGCGAGCGCCGTGCCGGGCGGCGCCGGCCAGATGCGGTTGGCGGGCGGAAGCTTGGTGGCCACCACGGCCGGCTCGCCGCGGCCCGCCAGGGACCGGGCCACGAGCCGCTCGCTGTGCCCGTCGCCGTAGGCGAGGGCCGTGTCCACGAAGGTGACGCCGAGATCGTACGCGTCGCGGAGCGCTGCCAGCGCGGCCGCGTCGTCGCCGCCGCGCCACATCGCGCCGCCGATGCCCCAGGCGCCGAAACCGATTTCCGACACTGTGTAGCCAGTGCGTCCGAGCTTTCGGTATCTCATCGATGCAGGTCGCCTCACCGTGCGCAACGCTCTTGACACGCTCCGGGGTGAATCCTACCTTCGCCGCAGGTTATCGGAAGTGGAGCGGAGAGACAAATTATTGAGCCAACAGGTCCGATGGTGGTCCCATATGCGCCGGTGGACGTCAGGCCCCTTCGGTGGGGTAGACGGAATCCGATGTGCGGGGCCAGGGGTTCGATTCGGGCTTCAATAATCCT
>Ga0187778_10002171_pt1 | contig 13457 bp, 13 predicted proteins | sample 1015_Q2_SP5_20_M_FD_132418 | JGI IMG/M metagenome (GOLD analysis project Ga0187778, IMG submission 132418) | Tropical peat soil microbial communities from peatlands in Department of Meta, Colombia - 1015_Q2_SP5_20_MG | ecosystem: Environmental > Terrestrial > Soil > Wetlands > Peat | place... | reverse complement strand
TGTTTGACTTCAGCGGAAATGGGAGTGAGTTGAGGGAGAATTCAAGCTACAGATTCTGAGCTTTTCGGTTCACCCAGCCAGCGCTAGGATGCGCAGAAAGAAGGGTGAACCATGGAAGAGGAACTGAGAGAGAAGCAGGGATCGGGAGCAGAGCGAGAAGAGCACGGGAGTGAGGAGAGAGTTGCAGCCCTGCCCGAGGGCAGGGCTGCGAAGCGCCGGGGAGAGACAGCGCGGCAGCTGATCCGCCGGGCCAAGCAGGCCAGCCGCAGGAAGTTTCCCGCCGAGGAGAAGATCCGCATTGTGATGGAAGGGATTCGCGCGGAGGTGTCGGTGTCCGACCTGTGCCGCCGGGAAGGGATCCATCCGACGATTTACTACAAGTGGCTGAAGGACTTCATGGAAGCGGGCAAGGGACGACTGCGCAGCGATGCCAAGCGCGAAGCGACCAGCAACGAGGTACAAGAGTTGCGACAGGAAAATGAGCGGCTGAAGCTGTTGGTCGCCGATCTGAGTCTCGAGTACCTGACGCTGAAAAAAAGCCAGTATTAGGGCTGCTGAACCGGAAGCCTTACAGTCGCATGAAGCCCGAGAAAAAACGCGAAGTGATCGAACTGGTGCGGCGGTCGCCGGTGGCCAAGAAAGAGACCCTGCGGGAGCTGGGTCTGCCGGCTTCGACGTATTACCGCTGGCAGCGTCGTCAGCGTCTGGAAGGGGACGCCGGGCTGGTGGACCGGCGGCCGCAACCAGGAACGATCTGGAACCAACTGCGGCCGGAGGAAATGGAAACCATTCTGGTCGTGGCGCGAGCCGAGCCCGACAAAAGCCCGCGGGAGATCGCTTGTTGGATCAGTGATTCTGCGGGGTTCAGCGTATCGGAGTCGAGCGTGTATCGGGTGCTGAAACTCCACGGACTGGTGCGGGAAGTGAAGCTCGTGGGATTTCCTGCAGGTCCGGAGTACGCGGTGAAGACCACGCGGGTGAACGAGCAATGGCAAAGCGATGCCAGCTATTTCTTTGTGATGGGTTGGGGCTGGTATTACCTGATTTCCGTGCTGGATGATTTCTCGCGGTACATCCTGGCGTGGGAGTTACAGGGGAACATGAAAGCGGAGTCGATCAGCGAGGTGGTAGAACAGGCCATCGAGTGGACGGGCATGAAGCGGGTGCCAGTGAAACTGCGCGCTCGGATGGTCACCGACAACGGGCCATCCTACATCGGTGCCGCGTTCGAGGAATACCTGCGAATGCACCGGATGCGGCACATTCGTTGTTCCCCGCATCATCCACAGACCAACGGGAAGCTGGAACGGTTTCACGAAACACTGAAGGGCCGGGTGAATCTGCTGGTGTGGACCAGCCCGGAGGAACTGCGGGCGGCCATCGCGGAGTTCATCGAGTATTACAACCAACGGCGTTATCACGAAGCCATCGGCAACGTTGCCCCTGCCGATGTGTATTACGGGCGGCGGGAAGAAATCCTGAATCGCAGAGAGGAGCAAAAACAGCAGACACTTTATGAGCGGTTCGAGTACAATCGCGCCCAGCGCAGCCAAACAATCCGGCTGCTTGGCACGCCCGGCACCACCAACACCAATGTCGCGCCCAGCGCGACCGCAGCCACAAAAACCGGTGAATCGAATGCTTCAGAGTGTAGCTAAGCCAGAGTCCAAGTTACTCTCAATGGTGCTGAAGACGGACATCCCTGAGGTAAGCGAGAAAAACTTTACCAAAGCGGCGGATTTCGGCGCGACGCATTCATATGTGGATTCAGTTCAAGGATCAGCGTTGGATGCTCTCAAAAAAGCTTTCTCACAGTTCCCCGTGACAGTGCGACTTGCATCTTCGCACAAGGGCTCCATTGTCGAGTGCCTTCTTAACGCGGAACTGCCGGGTTGTTCCCTCCCTAACGAACAGGATTGGGTCTACGTCTCGGGTCCTTGGACCGAAGTCGGAACTGGTTCAACTGGCGGTGGGGTCAGTGGAGCTCCACAGAGTGTTGTCTTCTACTGGGTCAGTCTGCAGAATGTCCAAAGCTATTTGAAGCTGAACCCCCTCTTCCCGCCAGTGACTAACACCGACCGCCTAAACTTCGCGACATTGCTACAGGCGGTCGGCATAGGAATCGGGAATGCCGCAGCACACGAGATGGGGCACCACGTGGCATATAAGTTCTACATAAAAATGGACTGCAGCCCAAACCAGAACTCGGCTAATGCCTGTCAACCAGATTCCAACAACGATGTCACCGATTTCGAGATCGAGGGGGGCATAAAAGAGGAATACATGTATGTCTATCCCCAGATTCATTGGCAACCCGACAGCGTGTGCGCGATCCAGCAGTACTTCGGGGGAGATGACTGGCGCGATGCTAACTGCACGAGGAGCTTCAAGAAGCCTACTCACTGGTAGATTTTGGAACAGGTTCGGAGAAGAACTACTTCAAGACTCGCACTGGGGGACAGGAATTTATGTTTGAACAGACCGGCAATTATTTGCGCCACGTAAACGCGGTGATGTTCGCAGTCTATTTGTCTTTGCTGCTGATCATGGCGAACGCCGTCAGGTCCATCCTACATTCTGGTGGAGACTATTGGATCTACAGACTGTGCTTGGTCATGACCGGAGTCAGACGTCCAGCATCCTATGAGGATCCCGGGCTTCGTTTCGCATTCTTCTTCCTGTGGATGGCGTCAGCGGCGGTCGTGTTTCTGATCGTGTGGTTGCTCTCAAGGTTTTCATTCGTTCGAATATTCCTGCGTGTTTTTGCCGGGATTGTAGCCGTCGTAGGTTTTCCCATCGCGAATGGATACGCTTCCTTCCGTGCCTATCTCGATACGCTCGGTTCTCTCCCGCAGGCCTTTTTATACGCTTACGCCCCTCACCGTTGGCTTGGTGTAGAGGTGCTGGCCAGTCTGGTTGGCATTTTTCTTTATGTATTCGTCAAATGGCCCAAAAAGGCAATGTGGGGTTTGCTTCTCTTATTCCTGCACTTCGCACTGTGGAGCTGGCTCGTATTACTTGGGGCAGGCTCGGGCAACATCTTGCTTTGGCCTGGGTATAGCTGGACGCGGCTTACGCGTGAGAATCCCAGCTTGATTTATCCTTTGCTTGGTGTTCTGACTAGTCTCGTTTGGGGGCTGTATCTCCGCAAGTCAGTGGAGAGACCTGAATCACCCAAATAGGTTTCGATCAACAGATAGGCGCCGGAGACCAAGGTGTGCACCGCAGTTCGACTAGGATTACGATGAAGGTATTTCAGGGAATGGGCCACGCTGGCTTTCATCTGGTGTTCGTCATGTGTTGCCTGTCCCAGGTAGCAATGACACAAGGAGCGCCCGGCGCAAATCCAAGTCTGGAGGAGCGCGTCTTCACAGCGTCGAAGGTGCACTCACTGCTAGAGTTGCACTTTTTGTCCTCGGAAACGGTGTCAGCTCCAGATTTGGAAGGCGTCTACAAGGACTACCTTCGCAGGGTTTTGGCCACGGATGACCGTCGCCGGTTCGACATGGCCACGATTGAGTTTGTCGCGCAACTGCACAATGGGCACACGTTCTTTTGGGACACGGCGCTGGACGAAAGCAATAATCAGCCGCTCGGGTTCCGCGCAATGCCGCTCGACGGAAAGTGGGTAGTGCAGGTTAGTTTTTTGGACGACCTGAAATCTGGCGAGATCATTTCCAAGATTGACGACGCGCCCATGGAAGCGTTCTTTCTGCAACAGCGGCGGTACATCTCCGCGTCAAGCACGGCAGCTCAGCGCCGCAATTTGTTTCTCCTGCCATTTCTGTTCCCCGCGCACTTCACTCTGACACTCGAGAGCGGCCCTCAGGTGACCGTCGATCGCAGAACGACGAAGAAGCCTCCAGAGAAGGTCGAAGGCCGCTGGTTGCAGCCGGGCGCAACAGCCTACATTAGTATTTCGTCTTTTTTCGACCCCTCGCTCGAAGAAATGGCGTTGAATTACGTGAGACAGTTTCACAAAGCCAAGACTTTGATTATAGACGTGAGAGGCAACGCTGGTGGCATTCCACCGGAGCGGCTGATTATCGCTCTCATGGATCGTCCCTACCGCGGATGGCTGGAAGCCACAAAGAGAGAGACCTGCCCTTTCGACCTAGATCAAAAATCCCAGAGCAACGCTACTAATGCAGAAGCATCTCGAAGCAGCAAAGTGGTACAACCTAGCCGGAATGCTTACCGAGGTCGGCTGATTCTGCTCATCGACGGCGGCTGCGTCTCTGCTTGTGAAGACCTCGTCGAGCCATTCAAAGACAGCGGCCGTGGCACCATTGTCGGGGAGACTACTCAAGGGAGTTCCGGCGTGCCGTTCTCCTATGATTTCCGCAATGGGATGACCCTCAGAATTGCTGTCAAACGCAACTATTTTCCTGACGGCTCAGAATTTGAGGGAGTTGGCATTAAGCCCGATATCGAAGTTCACACCACAATTGAGGATTTGAAAAGGGCAAAAGACCCAGTTCTGGAGAAAGCTTTGGAATTGGCAGAGAAACCATGAGGCTTTTTGCATTTCCCAAGAGTGATTCTTCTTGCGACCGCCTGATCGTAGGGATGCAATCCGCGCCGCGAGATTGCCGTGTAGACTTTCTCAATGAAGCTGGTACAAAACCTCGGCTCGGTCAGTCGGAGGTGCTTTGCCAGAAGGCACGTCCAGGATAGAATATGGGTAAGTTCTGTGATACGTAGCACATGCCGCGATGTAGCATTTTTCACTTGACATTCTTGTTCGGCTTCGGTAGAAATCGCGACACTTGACCTGTGGAGGCAACCGCTCATGTCCCTACGGCCATCTCTTCCTTCCGCGATTGTTCGCATAATCCCGATTCTCCTCGCGGCGTTGTTGTGTTGCTTTGCTTCGGATGCGCAGCGACCTAAGGTGTTGGCGCCCCATAAGCCGGTGCCACCTACCCTGGCCCAGCCGCAGCCGCTACACACGCCAGCAGTCGCGCGCTCCCTGGCTGGGGGTCTCTGGATGATCGATGCGAACATGAAGTCCTCGCTGCATATCACCAATGACCTAGTCACCTCGTCGCTATCTGTGACCCCTGTGCTTTGGTTGAGCAACGGCGTGAAATACACATTACCAGCGGTGAATCTGGAGCCCTCGGGCACGGCCGTCGTGGATATCAATCAAGCTCTTGCAAGCCAGGGACTCGCGTCCTACGCCACGCTCTCGGGCTATGTTGAAATCGACTATTCATGGCCGTGGGACGCCTTGTGCGCGACGGTGGTCAACGTCGACACGCTGCACAGCGTCATCTTCAGTTACGGACTGCCGTTGGCTTCTCCTGCAGCCCAAACAAGCCAAGCTGCCGCCACGACTCAAACTTTGGAAGGACTCTGGTGGAAACAGGAAGCCAATGTCACGGGGTTTGTGACCTTTATCAACCCCACGCCGCAGGCTGGCAGCGCGGTCCTCACGGTCAGCGATGCACAGAGCAATCCGCTTGGCCAATATCCCGTTACCGTCTCCCCGCACGGCACAAAGACCGTGGATCTAACCGGCGCACTGCAGAACGCAGGCACGTCAGGTGGACTTCGGGTGGTTTACAACGGCGGGCCAAATGATCTGCTGGTTTCGGGCGGATTGCGCGATGATGCCACGGGTTACTCGGCCAACATTGGATTTGCAGCGCCGCCCTCTGCCACCTCGCAGATTTCCACGGTGAGCTATGCCGTTTTGGGATTGATGACTGGGGCGGCTGACCCGATGCTCTCGTTTCCGGCGGGGACTGTATTCACGCCGTACAGTGTTGCGCGAAACATCTCGAGCCAACCTGCAGTCATTACGCCGAATCTCTGGTGGATGGCGGGAGGCACGGCGAAGAATGCTGCGTTGCCGCAAATCACGCTCGCACCGCTGCAATCAAGAATGCTGGACGCGGCTAGCATGCTTGCACAGGCTGGTTTGAAGGATTACAACGGAAGTGTGAACCTCGTCTTCGACGTAGCCGCGAATGCGCAGCGAGGAGCCGTAATCCTTGCATCCGGGAGTGTGGACCAGAAAAACAATTATGTGTTTCAGGTCGGGGCGGAGGCGGTGAAACAGAGCATCGCCAAGAGCCTGTCTTACTGGAGCATTGCTAATGGCGACGACACCATGATAACTCTTTGGAATTCGGCAGATGAAGCGCAGGATTTCCTCTTCACCTTGTTCTATGCGGGTGGAGGGCAATATGCCTATCCGATCCACCTCGAAGCCCGTGCAACACAGATGTTTAACATTTCCGAGATCATCCACAGCCGAATCCCGGATCCCAACGGAAACCTCGTTCCCCTGTCTGTGACTGAGGGCAGGGCCATGCTCTCTGGCCCGCAGGGAGAGGCACAATACATCCTCGTCAACATGGATGCAGGCACGTACAACGTGCAAAAAGCCACCTGCAACAACTACTGCAAGACTTGCCTAGGAGCGGTCAACAGCTGGGTCACCGACGATCCTTTCGGTGTGGCGGTCGGCAAGACGCACCAGTTGACTCTAACGGTGCAGCAGAATAGCGGTTCACAACTTAACGACACGACGTCGGCATCCTGGAACAGCTCGAATACTTCGGTCGCGAGCGTCGGGAGCAACACTGGGCTTGTGAATGGCGTGGCGGTCGGCTCGGCCACTATGAACGCGTTCGACGACAGTTATCCACTGTATTTCCACCAGTGCTTTAGCTCACCACCAGTCCCGGCCATCGAGTGCCCTGTCCAGACCGGCACTGGGGGCGGTTCCCCGGGCAACAGCATAACGGTAAGTCAAAGCCCCACGATTTTGAATATGTCCTCTGGCGATACGAACCTGGGCGTAACCGTCTCGGTTTCCCCTTCTAGTGTCGCCTCTTCAGTCGTGTTCGCTCAGGGCGGTGTTGCCAATTACAACAGCTCGAGCACGGCTACCTTTACGTACAATAAACCAACCAATTTCACGGGCAATGACCTCTGGAAAATCTCGATTGGAGGAACGAACTCGCCTTCTGGCGTCCAGAATTCCCAGGCCTGCACATACGGAGTGTGTTCGTCTCAATTGAGCGGGGTCGACGTTCCGCCCCAAGTCCTAATCCAGATGATCGAAGCCGAGGCGGGAGGAACTGACAGCACCACCATGACCGCTGTCGCCGAAGTGGCCAAGAATCGATTTGGCTCAGCTGTCTTTGGCGGGCAATATACAACGTATCAGAATACGATTATTCCTGGCCAGTTTGCCATGAGTGCCACAACCACCGGCATCCAACCGGAGCTAGACATTGCTGCCTCGGTATTCGCAGGAACATCTGCTGGCAATTTCTGCGGCGCTCTCTCATTCTGGACACCGACCAGTTCCCAGTGGCAAACCGTTCAGACAGCCCTTCAGTCCGGCTCAACGACGTTTCCGTCCAACACAGGCGCCCCAACCTACTCGTCGTGGGATACATCGCAGCAACAGATCTTGTTTGTGCCGGCAGTGGGGACGTATTCCAATGGCGTTCCATATTTTCTTTTTCTGGCCCAGCGTGGTTCAACACAAGCCGCTGCCGTCAATGTTTCGTGCAATTAGGGAGCGAAACAGGTCGAGAATGCTAGCCATGCGGATTTCTTTCAATCGCTTCCTTGGATTTGAAATCTCACGGCTTTGTATCGCAATTCCCCTGGTGCTGCTACCGGTACGAGCCTACTGCCAGGAGCCTTTTGACAAAGCACATGAACTTCTCAAAGAAGGGGCGCAAGCACAAGGGCGAGTGCAACAGCAAAAGCCGAGCGAGGCGGAGCTCAAGAGACTAAAAGAAGTCACGAATTCCGTAGCACAGACGGTCCCCGAACTGCTCAAAAAAGGCGTGCTAGAGCTGTTGAACCTGCCTGCAAGGCATACGGCCGATGAATTGAGTGCAAAACTCAGGACAACTCTCCAAGTGATTCCGCAGGATCAATACCAGCCAGAGGTTTTTGTCTTCCCCCTTGCGCTTCATCAAGCCGATTCTTATCTAGTGGCTTACAACGTCTCATACTGTGCGAGTTGTAGCTACGCCTGGATCGGTGTCGTTGGGAGGAAGGACGGACGCTACTCAATTCTTTCTGAGGAGGACCATTCATTCGCAAACAAGACTCTCCACGTCGCGCCGCTCGGCGTCACCGACCGCGGCGCGGCCCGGTTCCTCATTTACGGAACGAACTGGGGAGACGCCCACAACCGGCTGAGCCTTGTGGCGTATGTACTCGACGATGGCAGACTGAGGAGATTCTGGGCTCGCACAGACCTTCCCCAGGGCAGCATCAGGGTGACTCCTACACGAATCTCCCTTTCCTTTCTCACCGCACTCAGGCCTCCTTGGAGCGAGAGAACGGAGGTTTACACAGTACAACAAGGAGAAGAAATCAAGTTACAACAGTCATCTGAGCGGCCGAACCCGTGACGAAGGCGAAACCCGTGGACCCGAGACTGAGTACCCGTTGCTGTTCTGATATGTGAGCAGAAGAGTGTGACCGTGCACCGTAACAACACGCTGATTCCAAGGTTTCCTCCGTCATACTCAGGGCTGCTTCTTTTGCTGGCTCTGGCGAGTGCCAGTCACTCGTCTCAGCTAAATCCTGCGACTGAGTGGAGCAAGGCAGCGCTTCGAGGCGTGAGAGAGGCGAAGATGGGAGCGCCGATGGCGGCCCGGGCGCTGGCCATTGTGCACACCTGCATGTATGACGCATGGGCTGCGTACGACGAGCACGCCCTGGGCACGCAGTTGCGTGGAGCGCTGCGGCGTCCGGCCAGCGAGCGGACGGAAGCCAACAAGGAACGCGCAATCAGCTACGCTGCTTACCGTGCGCTCGCGGATGTTCTGCCGGTGGACACGGAATCGGTGTACAAGCCGTTGATGCGGCAGCTTGGGTACGATCCCGACGACAATTCGACTGATATTGAAACGCCGACGGGGATTGGGAATGTGGCGTGCGCGGCGGTCCTAGAGTATCGTCATCACGACAAGTCCAACCAGCTCGGCGACATGGTGTCCTCGGCGATGCAGCAGGAGGGACAGCCACGAATGGCTATGCTACAAGAGGCCGGCTTAAGGACCGGCCACTACAGTGGGAACGAAGCAGGCAGCCCAGTCGGACCCTACGGCGATTGGAGCGGGTATCGACCGTCGAACGCGCCCGCGACGGTGCCGGCGCGGGTGGCGCCTGCTGATCCCGATCACTGGGAGCCGCTAACGTACACCGACTCCACAGGTAGCCTCGTGTTGCAGAAATTCTCGGGCGCGCAATGGTGCTTCGTCACCCCATTTGCGCTGACCAAGGGCGAAGAGTTTCGCCCAACGCTCGATCCTCCTCCGGCAAAATACGGTTCCCCGGAATACCAGCAGCAGGCCGAAGAATTGATCACGCTCAGTGCCAACCTGACCGACCGGCAGAAGATGATCGCGGAATACTGGTCGGACGGGCCTTTCTCCGAACAGCCGCCGGGCCACTGGATGAGGTTCGCGCAATACGTTTCGGCGCGAGATCACCACTCGTTGGACGACGATGTGAAAATGTTCTTTGCCCTCAACAACGCGATGCTCGATGCAAGCATCGCCGCGTGGGACGCTAAGCGCACCTACGATTCCGTGCGGCCAGTCACTGCGATCTCGCTGCTGTATCGAGGCAAGAAGATCCGCGCCTGGGGAGGACCTGGCAAGGGGACAGTGGAGATGGATGGCTCGCAGTGGCTACCGTACCAGGCCGCGACCTTCCCGACCCCACCTTTCCCGGAATATGTCTCTGGCCACAGCACCTACAGCGCCGCTGCAGCACGCATCCTGGCGCTCTGGACTGGGAGCGATCATTTCAGCGATTCAGTCACTTTGCCGGTGGGCAGTTCGAAGATTGAGCCAGGCACGACACCAGCGCAGCCAATCACGCTAAAGTGGGAAACGTTTAACGACGCGGCAGACGAAGCGGGGATGTCGCGCCAATACGGTGGCATCCACTTCGCGCGCGCTGATATGGCCGGTCGAAAACTCGGGCGTTTGGTGGCGGATCGTGCCTGGGCCAAGGCCAAGTCGTACTTCGACGGCTCTGGTCTCTCCTCAGCATCTACCTTTGAAGCCAGGGGTGTTCGGTAAGCCTTCGACCAAGGTTTTATGGCGTTCCGAAACCCTAGCCCAAATGGTGTTGTCGACGCTGTCTCCATCGCGCGCTGAAAAATTCTCCGCGTTCAGGCAAAGCCAAGAGCGGGGCAGTACGGCATCGGACGAAACGATGTCCTAGCGGTGGTCCACGAGGGTTTAATCACTGACGATCTCTCTAACAAAGGAGACTAGGCTGTGATGTCATCGCCACCGTCCGGCCAAGATCTTGCACGAGATCGCACACATATTCTCACCTCCTTCTGCCGGAGACTACGCCAAGTTCTAGATCCAAAAAAATCGAAGTCTCATCACTGGATGAGAGTTGGTATGCCGATGAGCGTGTACCAAGCGCGGACGTTGTTTTGTTGAAAGAAGCACAAGGCAAATACAAAGGGCCTAAGTTCGATCACCTGTACGAACGCTGGCGGAACGGGAGCCTCAGCGACTGCGAAATCAAGCAGTTTTCAGACGGTTCTTTGCAACAACCGAGAGGCTTGTTTCGGACGCTTGTCTACAGCACTTCGCTGAAAGTGTTTGCCGATCCGCTCACGAATCAAGCGGAAAGCTGCTTGAAACCGAGTCTGGCCAGCTCGGTGTCGCAGGTTTCTGCGAGCGGGTCTGCCGAGGTGTCCGGATCATGACGAGGAAAACCATGTGCTGAGAACGAATTGCGAAGCAATGCGGCGACAACCGAGGCGGAGCAAAAGGCGATCTTCGGGAAGGCGAAATCGTCCCAAAGAAGCGTTTTGTGCAGAATTGCGGCGAGGTTTCCATGTCTCGCCGCCAGCTGCAGACAGAAAAGAAAGAAGATAGCAGGCTATGGAGCGAAGGAATTAAAGGAGAAGAAGACGGTTTTTTGGGCGGTAGCGACCCCTCTTTGAGCGGCTTGGCAGCCGCCCAGCGCCACAGGCGCCGGGGGTCGCTACCGCCCAAGTTTATCCAGCAGAATTGCTCGCTTCGTCGCTCGCAAAGTTGCAGCAGAACTGCCCAACAAGATTGAATGCAAATGAGCAAAGGAGGATACACGATGGCGGTGGACAGCAATGCCGAACCCAAGGGCGACAAGAAAGGTAATTCTGCTTGGGGCTCTATGAAGAAGTCGCAGACTGGACCGAATGCTAATTGACTACGCTTGGAGATGCCATTCAATCTTGCAGGAAAGTTCGACTCTAACTACAGGCAACCCTCGACAGCGCCACACAACAAGCCTTAGGAGCTTCTGCATCAGCATCCTGCACCGAACCATAGTGCGAAGGCCACCTCTGGCACTTCGGTTTCTTGGGCCGAACCTGAACTAATCCTCGATTCGGATTATGCCGATCCCAATTGCTTTCTGCTCTCGTTCTGGATACTTCAGCCGTGCCTTCTCTGCCTGTTCCTTTTTCTTGAGGGGTTTCGACAGTGGCGTAAACTCGCCATGGATGTACTTGAAGAGCAGCCACCGCTCCACGATTTTGGGCATTTTGAATTTATAGCACAGGCAGCCTCAACCTGCGGAAGATACCCTTTTGCATGATTATTCGCATCAGAGAAGGCTAGCCCCAGCCACGTAGCCGGCATGGTCTCGACAACCTGAACCAGCAAAACGAATTTAGGCAGCTTGCGGAAATGGCATGAAAAAGCAGGCCACCTGCGAGGCGGTGAATAGGCCACATCTATAGGGGCCTGTCTTCAAAGTATTGGACCGCCCGGAACGCTATCCCTACAGTTGAACTCGCATGGCGACACAGAGCCCAAGTCAACGCCAGGAGTTGCGACGTGAGTAAAGAACTGCCTCGTCTATCCCACATTACCTCCATTCGCCTTTCTGATGCGGAAGACAGTACAGCTAGCTTCGGGATAGAGCGCCCGCTAACCTGCGATGAAGCAAGCCAGCTGTTGAGAGTTCACCCCAAGACCATCAAGCGATTGGCTGCGCGTGGCGAAATGCCCGGACACTTTCGATTTGGTCGCTGGTTTTTCTATCCCTCCGAACTGGACTCTTGGATGAGGGTCGAGGTAAATTCGTCTGGTCACTCGTGCCGCTAGAACTGAGGAGAAATCGTCATGTTCAAGCGTGCACGGCATCAGTTCGGTTGGTTGGAAAGAAAGAAGAGAAAACGCGGGCCCGAAATTTGGGTGTGGCGCTATCACGAGAGTGCCCCCGGAAGGCAAGGTTCAAAACGGGCTGTTTTTGTGGGCGACGTAAAGCAATACCCGACAAAAGCAGATGCGTGGAAGGCTGCTGAGGGCATTCGGTTAGCCGTTGCGAATCCGCCTAACGCGGATGTCGTAACCTTCGGAGCGCTCATCAATCGCTTTCTACGAGAAGCACTGCCCGAGCGCAAGGGAACGGCAGATCGCTACCAGTCTTGGATTGTGAATCACATCAATCCACATTGGGAGCAAGTTCCTTTGTCAAAGGTAAAACCCCTAGCCGTAGAGATATGGCTTAAGGGGCTGAACCTAGCGCCGAAGAGTAAGGGCCATATCCGAAGTGTGATGCACATTCTTTTCGAGTGGGCGATGCGCTGGGAACTCATCGAATACAACCGGAACCCCATGAGCCTACTGAAGCTCAAGGGACTTACAAAGCGCGTGAAACAACCACGCGCTCTGACGGTTGAGGAGCTTCACAGTCTGTGGTCGCATCTCGACAGAGATACCAAGACGATGTCCATGGTGGCGGTATCACTGGGGCTTCGGGCAAGTGAGTTGTTCGGCCTACGTTGGGAAGACTTCGACTGGAAAGGTTTGCGAGTGAAGATTCAGAGGTCCTGGGTTTACGGTCGAGTGGAGTCAACGAAAACCGAAGGCTCGGAAAAGTGGCTTCCTCTGGATCAGAATCTTGCAGACATTCTTTGTCGGCATCGGGACGACACGCCCGATGAACTGCTGCAAACTGGCTGGGTCTTCGTTAGTCCTTTCACGGGCAAGCCGTGGTGGGCGCATAAAATAGTGCGATACCATCTTCGGCCTGCGGCCGAAAAAGCAGGCATCGGCAGAATCGGGTGGCACACATTCCGCCACACGTATTCGACGCTGTTGCACGCTTACGGGACAGACATGAAGGTTCAGCAGGAATTGTTGAGGCACTCGGACATTCGGACAACGATGAATATCTATACGCACACAGTGTCTCCAGCACTGCGAGAAGCGAATAGCAAAGTCGTTCGGATGATTCTGCCGGAGAGAAAAACGGCATGAAAATCGCCCGAAAATCAGGGGGCAATCCGGGGGCAACGGCAATTCCAGCTACAGACAACAAGTGACTTATGGCTCCCAAGCAATCCACAGAGTTCCTTTCAATTCCGTGGCTTGCTAAATTCGATCCCCACCGCCCCTACCAACCTTCTATTCTTCTCAATCAGTTGCGGATGTCTCTTGTACCAAAAC
>Ga0187778_10002170_pt1 | contig 13459 bp, 10 predicted proteins | sample 1015_Q2_SP5_20_M_FD_132418 | JGI IMG/M metagenome (GOLD analysis project Ga0187778, IMG submission 132418) | Tropical peat soil microbial communities from peatlands in Department of Meta, Colombia - 1015_Q2_SP5_20_MG | ecosystem: Environmental > Terrestrial > Soil > Wetlands > Peat | place... | reverse complement strand
TACGAGCCCAATTATCCTCAGTCGAATCTTCCTCCCTCTCTTTCACATCCGTTTGGAACAGACCTTCTGGGAAGAGACATGTTCTCTAGGGTAATAACGGCTCTACCAATTGACATAGGCATCCCGCTCATAACTGTGGCTCTCTCGGCAGTTATCGGGATTATCCTAGGTACAATGGCCGCTTTCTTCAGAGGGTGGTTGGATGAGGTCCTAATGAGGCTGACTGATCTGTTCATGGCTTTTCCTACGATGATCATGGCCATGGCTATTGCTGCGACTTTGGGGCCCAGCCTCTTGAATGTCACCCTCTCCATGGTTATCGTTTGGTGGCCGCCGTACGTTAGATTGGTGAGGGGAGGTGTCCTTGCAATCGCTGCTGAGGATTTCGTGTCGATATCGAAGGCGCTGAACTCGTCCTTCTTCTACATAGTCAGAAGAGATGCCATTCCAAACGTCCTGCCGACTATCCTCGTCTACGCCACTTTCGACGTTGGGTCTGCCCTCCTCACTCTGTCGACTCTTGGCTTCCTGAACGTAGGCATACCACCAGCAGCGCCTGAACTGGGTATGATGGTATCCAACGTGGGATCCAATATCTACTCGTATCCTTATCAGATTATCATTCCTGCGGTGATTGTGGCAGTAATTGTCGCGGGGTTCAGCTTCCTCGGGGAAGGAATCAGGGAGTCGCTGGACGTCAAACTCAGGCCTCACATCCTAATTAGGAGCAAACCCGCGAAAGAAATCGAAACAAAAATCCAATAGAAGACATGTGTTGTGCAGTCAGTGGGTTAGAGAATGTTCTTTCACAAGGGTTCGTGAGGTGGGACCCGCAGATCGCCACCCGTAGCTGCAGCTGTTGGAAGGAGCGCCTGGTTCTCCCTACTTGACGAGTGGTCATAAAGGAAGCAGGAGGCGAGATGACCATTTCCGAGATTCACCCAGGGAGGCACCGCCGCGCACCTATCGAAGGCAGCTGGACAGACAATGCGGTACCGACAGCCGGAGGGCGCCGGTCTGTGCTCGGAAACGACGGTTTCCTGCAGTTGGGCTTTCTTGAGCGTCAGGACGTGCGAAATCAGGCTTTGAGTGTAGGGGTGTTTCGGTTCCGTGTCGACGGTTCGAGTGTCTCCTATCTCTACGAGCCTTCCGTAGAACAGAACGCCGAGTCTATGGCTGACGAACTTGATTACGTTGATGTCGTGGGTTATGAAAAGGTATGACATGTCGAGCTCGGACTTCAGCTTCTTAAGGGTGTTCAAGACCTGCGCCTGTATCGAAACATCTAGGGCGCTAGTCGGTTCGTCTAGCACAAGCAGCTTCTTGGGCACCACGAGAGCCCTAGCCAAACTGATCCTCTGCCTCTGCCCCCCACTCAGTTCCCTTGGACGACGGGGAAGCAGGTCCTTCGTCACTCCGACAAGTTTGTTTACGAAATCTATTCTTTCGTCGTAATCTTTCTTGGGTACCGACTTGGACGCTATGAGCGCCTCCGATATGACTTCCTTCACCGTTAGCGATGGATTCAGAGATCGAACAGGGTCTTGGAAGACTATGCCGACGTTCTGTCTCAGGAAGGCGATGTCTTTTCTTTTCTTGTAATCGATTTTACGCCCCAGCAACCTGACGGTCCCGGATGTGGGCTTATACAGGCCCACCAAGACTTTGGCCAAGGTAGATTTTCCCGAGCCAGTTTCGCCGGTCAGCCCGAAAGTCTCCTTCTCCCCTATGGTGAGCGAGACGTCGTCAAGAGCCTTCAAAGAAGGTCCACTGCGGAAAAGGCTAGCCCTTCTTTTCGACCTGAAACTGACTGTCAGGTGGTCTATCTCAACTAAATTTCCCATTCGCCTTATCGACTCTCCAACATGCAGTGTACCGTCCTGCAGAGACCTCCTCTAGTCTCGGTTCCTCTTTCTTGCAAATGTCCTTCAGGTACGGGCATCTGGGGTTGAACTTGCATCCGTCAGGGAGATGCCTCAGATCCGGTGGTTCGCCCAGCTGAACCGCCAATGGCGGGGCGTCCTCGAACCCTTGGGGCACGGAGGCAACTAAGGTGCTTGTGTAGGGATGCAGGGGATTCTGGAGGACACCACGCGTTTCCCCGGCTTCCATCACTCTTCCAGCGTACATGATGTATATTCTATCGCAAATCTGAGAGGCGATGGTCAGGTCGTGTGTTATGTACAACACTGTTCCACCGGACTTTATCTGCGCGCTGAACATCCCGAGGATTCTGTTCTGGACATAGGCGTCGAGACCTGTGGTAGGCTCGTCGGAGATCATCAACCTTGGTTTCTCGATGGTTGAAATCGATATGGCTACCCTCTGCCTCATGCCGCCGGAAAGCTCGTGTGGATATCGTTCCAGAACCTCCTCCGGCTTGTCTATGCACAGGTTCCTTAACAGGTCGGTAATCACCCTTCTGGATTCTTCGTCGGATTCCGGAACCATCGTTGAGTTGCCCCTCTTTCTTTCAACCTTCAAAGCCTCGCCAATCTGTGATTCGACTGTATACACCGGATTAAGAGAGTCAAGCGGCTCTTGGAAGACCATGTTGATTCCGGTGCCGTGAATTTTCTCCATTTCATCTCCCTTCAGTTTCAGAAGGTCTTTGCCTTCGAAGACTATTCTTCCACTGACGATTTCCGTGGGGGGGGAATCCAAGAGTCCGAGGATGGCCAAGCCTAGCGTAGTCTTGCCTGAGCCGCTCTCGCCCACAATGCCGACGACTTCGCCCTTCTTCGCGTTCAGCGAGACGCCTTTGAGGATTCTCACCCTGCCGTCAACAGATACGAAGTCGATTGTCAGGTCATTGATGGTGAGCATGTAGTCTCCCCCGTCTCGCCCTGCAGATGGGGGCGCACGGTTCGCTGGACCTCTTTCTACTGGCGCCAAAGTCTGACGACCTTCTCTTGTACCACGATCACCGAGGGCCAACCAAGAAGACTTTGCTGTTTTCCCTCCTATTGTCGTATTAACTCTTTTCTCAAGGCAGCAAGACATGCGGACCTTGGGTAGGAATGGGCGTTCAGCGAGAGAGAGGACCCACGCTATCGCTTCATAGCAAGAACACTAGGTTGGCTTTGGGATGATAGACTGTTCACTACGTGACCCATGAGGCCGGAACGGGCCGTTCCCGTGATTTGGTTCCCCGGCAGAATGCTTCTACTTTGCAACGATGTTGGGGAAGTTGGATGTGTGGAAGCTGAGCCTGTACTTCCCACCGGCGCCAACGTAGATTGCACCCTCGTTCCTCAGCGAGCGTAGTGCTCGGTTGAAATCCATCTTCGACACGCCAAGTTCTGGGGCAACATCGTTTCTCCCTTCGAACACCAGCCCTGCAGCGACCGCGTTGAGGACCCTCACCTCTGGGGGAGAGTCTTCGTACGGTACTGCCAGTGGCATTAGGCCGAAAGGAGCAGCGAATGGCCTATCAGGCTGTTGATTTGGAAGCGGGTTTTGGTCCTCTGGCTCCAACTGCTTCAAGCGGTACTTTCTACCGCCTTGGAATACCAATATGTTAAGAGGTCATTTCTGTGCTCGATTTTTAAATATTTCCCGCATGACCGACGATTTTCCTTTTACCAACGCGAAAGTGTGACCTTTCTGTCTGTGAAGAAGTCCACCGTGTCTGCCTGTGGGTGGGCGACGCCGAAGAAGGAATCCCTCATTCCTCCGAATGGGAAGAAAGCAGACGGTGCCGCCACACCGATGTTGATTCCTATGTTGCCCGCGTTTGCCCGTCGTCTAAACTCGCGTGCCGCCCTGCCGGAGGACGTGAATATGCTGGCCATGTTTCCATAACTGGTGCTGTGGTTCACGATGTCCAGGGCTTCGTCGAGGGTTTCGACGTGTATGACGCTGGCTAGGGGGCCGAATACCTCGTGCTGTGCTACGCTCATCGTCGGAGAAACGTCATCAAGGATTGTGCTCCCCAGGTAGAACCCGTTCGGGAACTCGTCGACTTTCGCATTTCGACCATCGAGCACCAGCTTGCCGCCCTCGTCGATTCCTTTCTGCACGTACCCACGGACGCGCTCTTTTGCCGACCTCGTCACCAAGGGACCCATTTCGGTACCAGGCGAGAGGCCGTTTCCGATTCTCAGGGCTGACGCGGCCTTCGAGAACTTGTCAAGCAGTCGACCTTCGTCGCGAGCGACAACTACGAGATTCGCCCCGGCGAGACATCTCTGACCTGTGTTGCCAAAGAAGGAGGAAACGATGGAGGGGATCGATTGGTTCACGTCTGCATCTGGCATTACGACGATGCTGTTCTTGGCTCCTCCGTTCACAATCGCTCTTTTTCCGTTTTCCCCAGCGATCCTGTAAACGCGACGCGCGACGGCCGTTGAGCCAACAAAAGTCACGCCTTTCGTTTCTGGGCGGCTAATGAGAGTCTCGACCACGTCGGGACCGCCATGCACCAGATTGAGCACCCCGGCGGGGAGCCCTACCTCCCCCTGAATTAGCGCGGCGACCTTCTGCATTGGTACCGGCGTGATTTCGCTCGGCTTCACCACGACGGTGTCGCCAAGCACCAATGCGTAGGGCAGGAACCAGAAGGGAATCATGACGGGAAAGTTGAACGGGCAGACTATCGCGAAGACACCAAGCGGCTCTTTGACCATGATTTCATCTATCCCTGGTGAAATCTGGTCTAGGTTGGACCCTTTGGCAAGCGTGTATGCAATCGAAATCGCAGACTCGACGTTCTCGATGGTCCTTCGAACATCTCCTCGACTCTCCTCCAGCGTCTTGCCGTGATTCTCCGTGTTGAGGATTGCGATTTCCTGGGCGTGCAGCTCAAGCACCTCCTTCATTCTGAAAAGAAACTGAATCCTGTCGGTCATCGGTAGAGAACTCCAAGAAGCGAACGCGTCGTCAGCGGCCCCGACGGCTTGGGTCACTTCCTCTCTGGTCGAGAAGGGTACCGAAGCAATGACGCGCCCCTCTGCAGGGTTGAAGACTTCGTGCAAGTCCTGCGATTTGGACTCGTCCCATTTTCCGGAAATCAGCAGCTGAAGGCCCTCGGGATTTCTGTTCGAGCTCAACTTGTTTGGCATTGGTGCATCTGCCCTCAGGCCCTTCCGTTGGGTGATAAGAGCGTTGACGCCCTCGGACAATGTCACCTCCAATGCAGCCTCTGACCCCTTCGTGGTCGCGGGCGGGAGTAAAGTGGTATAAGCCCAGTCTGCCCGAAGCTGCCGTTATGAGTGAATCCTTCTATTACCTTGACCGCCGTTACGTCCTTGACTGCCTGCCCCCTCGCGAGAACATAGTTGTGGTTCGCGCGCGAGGTATGAAGATTGAAGACGCGAGCGGTAAGGTCTACACCGACCTCTTTTCGGGCATAAGCACGAACAACCTCGGCCACTGCCATCCTGAGGTTGTCAAAGCGATTGCAAACCAGGCCAAGAGATTCATGCATGTGTCTGCGTACTACTACCACGAGTTGGAGGCAGACCTCGCCCAGCGACTCTCGACCATTGCTCCAAGAGGCCTCCTGAAGACATTCTTCTGCAACAGCGGGACGGAGGCGGTCGACGGGTCCGTCAAGTTCTGCAAGCTGTACGCTAGCTCTAGAGGGAAGAGCGGAGCCACAGTCATTGCACTGAAGGGTTCGTTTCATGGCAGGCTCTCCCTGACTCTATCCCTGACGGGGCAGAGGAAGTTCAAGGCCAATCTGGGGAACTACGCGAACTATCCTGGCATCGTTCACACACTGTCACCATACTACTACAGGTACGGAGAGGGCCTTTCCGAAGACGAGTTCGGAAGGCGATGCGCTGACGAGATGAGGGATGTAATCGAGAACTATGCGGTAGGAGATGTCGCAGCTGTCGTAGTGGAGCCCATAATGGGCGAGGGCGGAATAATAGTACCTCCCGACACTTTCCTGCCCAGAGTCGCGACAATCTGCAGAGACGAAGAGGTCCCTCTGGTGGTGGACGAAGTCCAGACGGGTTTCGGGAGGACGGGGAAGAGTTTCGCTTGCCAGCACTGGTCCGTAGAGCCCGATGTGATGGCCCTGGCGAAGGCTCTTGGGGGAGGCCTGCCGCTGGGGGCGATAATGCTCTCCGAGAAGATTTCCAAGGCGATACGTCCGGGGGACCATTTCAATACGTTCTTCGGAAATCCGGTGTGCTGTGCGGCAGCGCTTGCGGTAATTTCTGTTCTGCAGAGGGAGAGGCTCGCTGACCGGGCAGCCAGAATCGGAACGACGATGCTGAAACGGCTCGGCGAAGCTCAGGCGGAGGTCGCTGGAGTGGGGGACGTGAGGGGGAAGGGACTCATGATCGGGATTGAGCTCGTCAAGAACCGTAACACCAAGGTACCTGCTCCTGAACTGGCTCAAGATGTCAAGAAGGAAATGCTGAGGAGGGGGTACATCGTGGGGGTAGGAGGAATTTTCAAGAATGTGATTAGACTGCAGCCTCCTCTGATCATACCAAGGGAAGAGGCCGAGAAGGCTACCTCGGAACTCGTCGAATCACTGAAGAAGGCTTCGGCGCCCTAGGCAGTCTTGGACCCATCGCCGGGGCAGCAGGGGGCACCGGACCCTCCAGCCCGAATGTCTACGGTGTTGTGAGTTTCAACTTCCTAGGTACAGGCTCACGAGCTTCTGCTCGGTCATCTCGAGCATGGTGTCCCTGACGCCCTCTCTCCCGAACCCTGTCTTCTTGCGCCCGCCGAACGGGAGCGCATCCCACCTCAGCCTGGTTGAGTCGTTGATTATCACCGAGCCGGCGTGGATTCTCTTGGCGAGATTCAGGGCCCTCTTGTAGTCGCTTGTGTGTATGGCGGCCTGTAATCCGTACTCGGACGCGTTGGCTTTCTGAAGGGCCTCTTCGGCCGTGTCGAAGGTCGAGATTGGAGCTATTGGTCCGAACACCTCCTCTTTCAATACAGTGGCGCCATCCGGTAGGTCGCTTACAACGGTGGGCTCGAAGTAGCTCCCTGGCCGGTTAATCTTCCTCCCTCCGAAGAGAAGTTTACCGCCTCCGGCCAGGGTTTCCTCAACGAGTCTGGCCATGTCGTCGACCGCGCTCTGACTTATCACGGGGCCGACCTCGGTCGTCTCGAGCAGGGGGTCGTCCACCTTGAGCTTTGATGTGAGGTCCACGAAGCCACGGATGAACTTCGGCGCCACCCCTCGCTGGACAAAGAACCGTTTGCTAGAATTGCAGTTCTGGCCTGCGTAGTCGAACCTCCCCTTGACTGCCACCTTCGTCGCTTTGTCCAAGTCTGCGTCATCGAAGACGATTACCGGGTCGGAACCCCCCAACTCCATGATTGACCTCTTAGCCCGCATAGCTGCCCTGGATGCGACTCTGAGGCCAACCTCGGTGGAGCCAGTGAATGTGATGAGCCTGACGTCGGGGTGGTCTACGATGGCGTCGCCAATTTCGGAGCTCTGACCTGTTACGAGGTTGACGCACCCAGGCGGGAGCCCGGCGTCAGAAAGGAGGGCGGTCATCTTCGCAGCTGACAACGGAGTCTGGATGCTGGGCTTCACGACCACTGCGTTTCCCACTGCCAGTGCCGGGGCCACCTTGTGGGCGAAGGAGTTCACGGGGAAGTTGAACGGGAGGATGGCAGCAACCACCCCCACGGGCTCGCGTGTAGTGAAGACCATCCGGTCTTGGTTCCCGGCCGGGTACTCGTAGGCGTCCACTCTGTGGACCCTTCCCTCCAGCATCCCAGTGGCTTCCTGGGACGCTGACGTGAAAACGCCAGCGGCCCTGATCACCTCGACCCTGCTGTCCCGGATGGGTTTCCCTGCTTCTGTGGCAAGAGCCAGGGCAAAATCGTCAAGCCTTTCTTTGAGCAGTTCCGCTGACTTCGCCAAGACGGCGCATCGTCTGCTCAGCGGGGTCCCTGACCACTCCTCGAAGGATTTCGTTGCCGCCTCGACGGCTTCCTTCACATCCTCGCTGGTCCCCTTGCTGACCCTGTCCACGACCTTCCCGGATCCGGGGCTGACGAGGGGGACAGTCTCCTGCTTCTCGATCAGCTTTCCGCCAATTACCAGGCCTACTGTCATGAGGCCTTCGTCCCGAATCGGTCTTAATACGGTGATTGCCCGGCGTTGGCGAAGCGCTACGACGCGTGCCCCAGGATTCCCTTCTCGAATACCTGGAGCCCCCTGTCCAGGAGCGGCTCCTCGATGGTCAGGGGCGCCATGAACCTCAGGACGTTCCCGTAGTGGCCGCAGGTGTGCATTAGGAGTCCGCTTTCAAACAGCCTCCTCCTTACCTCCACGGCCAGGGCCCGGGAAGGCTTCTTGGTTTGTTTCGACTCCACGAGCTCGTTTCCGATCATGAACCCGACGCCCCGAACCTCCCCTATGTTCTTTGACCTTGAAGCAATCCTCTCGAACTCGGCTTTCGTCTTCTTCCCGAGCCTTGTTACCCGCTCCAGGAGCCTGTTCTTCTCGATGTAGTCTATCGACGCGGAGCCAGCCGCCATCGCAAGTGCGTTCCCCCTATAGGTGCCAAGGTGGAAGCCTTCGTTCAGAGCCTGGTCATACTCTGATTTGTAGGCGACTAGAGATAGGGGTATGCCAGCGCCGACCGATTTCGAGACGCATACGATGTCCGGGGCAGTGCCTGTGACCTCGCACCCCCAGAACTTCCCTGTCCTCCCGAAACCCGTCTGGACCTCATCGATAATCAACGGAATCTGGGCCCTGTCTGCTATTTCTCTCAGGCCAGGGAGGAAGTCCCCTGGAGGAAGGATGTAACCCCCTTCTCCTTCTACGGGTTCGACGATTATGCCAGCCAGGTCGTCCAGCCCCGAGTGCTCGTCCTCGATCAGGTGCTCGAGGTAGCGCAGAACGACCTTGCCTTCGTCCCCCTTCTTCTCCACAGGGAGAGGGAAGCGATAGGAGTATGGATAGGGGAGCCTGAAGACGCCCTGCCTGGGGACTCCGGCGTACTCGAGGTAGTGCCTCGAAGAGGTGAGGCTCACAGCACCCTGGTGGACGCCGTGGTAGGAACCTTCGAACGCCACAATCGTCCTCTTGCCGGTGACCCTCCTCGCGATTGCGACGGCCGTCTCGCAGGCATCGGCTCCTGTGACTGTCGTCATGATCTTCGCGTGACCTCTGAGGCCCGCAGGAAGGACCGAGTGCATCCTCCCAAGGAATCCAATCCTCGTCTCCGTGGGGATCTCAAGGGCATGCCATATCTTCCCGAGTTGGGCAGTCACCGCCTTGACAATCGCAGGATTGCGATGCCCCAGGTTGAGGACGCTGATTCCGCTCATCCAGTCAATGTAGACGTTTCCATCGACGTCCCGAATCGTCGCGTTATCAGCGGAGTCGATGGCGAAAGGAAATGCCTTGCTGTAGACGACAGCCCTCGTTTCGAGCTCCTCCTGCTTCCCGAGAAGCTCCTTCGACCGGGGACCAGGAGGCCTTACTACAATCTTCGGCGCCATCAGAGAATGTGCTTGTGCCATCCCACAACACGAGCGATGGAGACGCTTTAGCTCTTACTAACGTGCCGAGCGCCCAGTGGGTTCGGGTAGTGGCAACGAATCTCTGACCATGGGCTCCGCAGCCTTGGGGGTCAGTCGAGAAGATTTCAGCCCAAGCAAGAGATGCGCTCGCGCGGGAATACTCGAAGAACTCGAGATTTGCATGAGTTAGTGTTTGTTCTGTGAAAGCGTATAACAACGACAAAGGGAGGCCCCGACGAGCGACATGAAGACACTTGTTTTAGGAGCATCGGGCCAAATCGGGGCGTACACCGCCCAAGACTTGGTGGAGTTCTCCAAAGCCGATGTGATAGCCTCAAGTCGAAAACTCGGGAACGTCAAGAAAGCAATGGACGACCTGCACCTAGGGGACCGTGTCCACGTCATGGAACTTGACGCCAGCGACACGGAAGCCGTTGTGAAAGTCGCGAAATCGGAAAAGGTCGACACCGTAGTCAACTGCGCTTGGTATCAGACCAACATAGCGGTCATGAACGCCTGCCTTCGGGCCGGCGCCCATTACACGGACCTGGGCGGGTTCTTCGACACCTGCCTCAAGCAGCTGGAATTCGACAAGGAGTGGAGGAAGGCGGGAATCAACGCAACGATCGGGCTGGGGAGCACGCCGGGCTTGACCAACATCGCAGGGGCGGCCGGCGCCGCGAAGCTGGACAGGGTCGACACCATCAACATCTACTGCTCTTGGGGCAACACCCTGCCCGTGAAGGAGCCGGGCTGGCCAGGCTACTCCATACGGACAGTTATGGACGAGTTCACGCAGGAGCCTGTCATGTGGCTCGACGGTAAGCACGTAAAGCAACCGGTGCTCTCTGGTGAGACCACGGTGACGATGCAAGAACCGATAGGGAAAGTCACGGCGTACTACGTGAAGCACTCCGAGCCAGCGACCCTCGGAAGATACGTCGGTAAGGGGTGTCGCAATGTGACTTTCCGCATTGGGTTCCCGAGCACCGACTTCGCCACCTTCAGAACGCTGAGGAGCCTGGGTTTCGCCGAGACTGAAGGAATCCAGTTCGGCGACCAGAAGATCTCGCCTCTCGACTACTTGACGGCGATGTACCAAAGGGGCATCTCCAAATCTAGGCGTGACACCCCGCCGAGCGAGGAATACGAGTACGACGCATTCAGAATCGATGTGTTCGGAGCCCTGAAAGGAACTCCGGCAACGGTCACTTACCACATAATGACTTGGAACGACCCCCAGAGAGGGATACCTTCGGCCAGAGACACATCCGTGCCGCCGGCAGTAGTTTCGTACTGGCAAGGGATTGGGAAAATCAGGGAGCCAGGAGTCTTCCCTGCCGAAGCGACCGTCGACCCTGAGCCGTTCTTCGTCGAGATGGGCAAGCGGAAGATCAGGGTGGAAGAGCACTTTACAGAAACAAAGAAGTTCTACTGAGCCGGAAAGTCATCCAGAAGACTCTCTTCGAATTGCGGCGTAGGTCCGGTCATTAATCCGTCTGGAGGCAAATGACCATCCTATGAGAAGTGGGCGCCCAACCTCGTAGTTGCCCGCCTCGCTGGGGGCAAAAGGAGATAGAGAGCCCGATCCAGCGCACCTGCCGTGTCGGTCAGGCAGATGAAGGTCGGGGACATGCAGAACTTCGTCTATTTGCTTGTCGACGAGCCGAGCGGGGAGGCGATGGCGATAGATTCGGGGTGGGAAATAGATCCAATCGTGTCTGCGGCAAGGACTGAAAAACTCGAGGTAAAGTTTGCAGTGGCGACGCACCATCATTCGGACCATGTCGCAACTCTGTGGCAGCTGGCCCGGACGCTTGACTCTAAGGTGGTAGCTCACCGGAGTTCGCCCGTCGCCCACGACCTGGACGTAGATAATGGAGACGTGCTCTGGCTAGGCGAAAGGGAAGTGAAGGTGCTTCATACCCCGGGGCACACGGAAGACAGCATATGCATCTTCGACGGGAAGAATCTCTTCACGGGCGACACCCTCTTCGTCGGGAACTGCGGAAGAACCGATCTCGTGGGAGGCTCTCCAAGGAAGATGTTCAAGAGTTTGCATTCCATCATTCTCAAGCTTCCTCCGAAGACCGTGGTATACCCGGGGCATGATTACGGCGAGGTTCCCTTCAGGAAGCTGTCGGAGGAGAAGAAGCTGAACCCTACGCTGATGGCCAAGAGCTTCGCCGAGTTCCTTGCCATATCCTGAATCGTTCACCTCGAGTCAAATGGACTGGAGACGAATGGTTAATACAAAGCTGCGAATCATTGCGGTTTGGATCTAGCGTCATGGAAACCGTCCAGGGTTTGGTCGCCGAAGAGAAGCCCCACAGAGTCCAGCGCAAGAGGACAAGAGGCTGGAAGATGCCCGAGAACACGGTCTACGTAGGCAGGCCCAGTGTTTGGGCCAATCCATTCCTGGGTGACCGAACTCGGATCCACTCTCCGAAGGTTCTGCAGGGCGTCATGGATGTATACAGACTCCATATCCAGCATCTCGTCGAACAGGACCCTGACTTCCTTGAGCCTCTGAGGGGGAAGAACCTCGCCTGCTGGTGCCCCCTGACCAACCCGAAGTGGGAGAAGGTCTACTGTCACGCCGACGTCCTTCTCGAAATGGCGAACAGCTGAAGACTTGGCTAGGATCGCTCTGCGCTCTAGATGGCCTCTACCATCTCCATGGAGACTTCGGACCTGAGGAGCTCCCTGACTACGGCCTTGAAGACTTCGAGATGGGTCCTGATATCCTCCTTTGTATGCTGAACCGACACGGTCCACTGCTCATCGGGACCTGTAGCCATGGGGATCACACCCCGGTTCAGCATCGCGGTGTAGTAGGTCCACCATGTCCCGACGTTCACGTCGAGGAAACTCCTCCAATCTGTCACCTCATGGTCTGTGAAGTGCATCGTGCCGCTCACTCCTATTGACTGGACCTTTGCCTTGAGATTCGCGTCGTTGATTATGTCCGTGTACCCGTCGGCCAACTCCTCTCCAAGCTTTGCAGCGTAGGCCAGCTTCTCCTTTGTCAGAATCTTGGTGAGGGTCACAAGACCGGCGGTGACTGCGACGGGATTCGAGTTGAAGGTGCCCGCGTGTGCTACAACCCCCGGGACGATGGCATCCATGACTTTCTTCTTCCCTCCCAGCACAGAAAGCGGGTAACCTCCGCCTATCGCCTTCCCCATCGTCTTGAGATCTGGTGTGACGCCGAACTCCCCTTCGGCCCCGTGGTAGAACTTGCCGCAGGTCTTCACTTCGTCGAAAATCAGGAGTGCCCCCGTTTCGTCGCAGAGGCGACGCAAGGCCTCAAGGAACCCTGGCTTCGGAGGAACGAACCCCATGTTCATGGGGACGGGCTCTAGGATGATTCCTGCGAGGTCGTCCCGATCTTTCTTCACGGCCTGTTCCACTGAGTCGATGCTGTTGAACTGGGCCACAATGGTATTCTGAAGTATCTCGTCAAGCATTCCCTGCGAGGAAGGGACGACATTCGGGACGGTTGATCTCCCGGTTTTTGCAAGAGATGGTTTAACATTGACCATGAGTGTGTCGTGGGACCCGTGGTAACATCCCTCGAACTTCAGGATCTTCTTCCGCTGCGTGTATGCTCGGGCCAGCCTCACAGCGTGCATGGTTGATTCCAAGCCCGTTGACGACAGCTTGACCATGTCCACCTTGAATCTCTGGCAGATCGTTCTTGCGAGAGCGGCGATGTCCTCTCCCTCGAACCCGAAGATGGTCCCGTTTCCGATTCTGTCGCGCATCGCTTTGACGAGGACGGGGTGGGAGTGGCCGATCCCAAGGGAGCCAAAGGCCATGTTGAAGTCAAGGTACTCGTTTCCGTCGGCGTCCCACAGTCTAGACCCTCGCCCCTTGCTGAAGTAGAGCGGATAGGGATCAAGGTACCTGTAATTGCTGTTTACGCCGAATGGCATCCACTTCTTGGCTTCTTCGAATATCTTCTCTGACCTCTTCGTTCTCTTCCTAAACACAC
>Ga0187778_10002169_pt1 | contig 13461 bp, 14 predicted proteins | sample 1015_Q2_SP5_20_M_FD_132418 | JGI IMG/M metagenome (GOLD analysis project Ga0187778, IMG submission 132418) | Tropical peat soil microbial communities from peatlands in Department of Meta, Colombia - 1015_Q2_SP5_20_MG | ecosystem: Environmental > Terrestrial > Soil > Wetlands > Peat | place... | reverse complement strand
TTGAAGGTCGTTCTGTATGATTAGCTTGCCTATCAGCTGGTTACCACACTGGCTGAGGACGTTCTTGTCGACGAGGGAAGGACGCTGCGAGCATATCATCAGCCCCATCCCCCTCTTCCTTCCACGTCGGGCAACTTCAGCGAATATAGGGACCCGCTGGCCGTACTGGGGGATGAACTTGTCGGCCTCCTCGACCACGACGAGGTAAGGGGTCCTCCTCTCGGTGAGCGTGTCGTAGAGGGCACCCACGAGAGCCGCGACCTTCTCCTTGGGGTCCTGGAGGTCGGACACGTCTAGGATTAGCGGGGAGATGTCCGGTGCCTGCCTTGCGAGGTCGGCCAGATCCAGGTTCCCCCACGAAAGGTCGCAGCCGGTGTCCTCTCCCACCCAGATCGCCTCGAACTTCTCCTTCAGCCCCGTGTGCTCCCCCTCGGTGTCAACGATGGCGAAGGGGATCTCGTTCCTGCAGAGCTCTTCGCACAGGACGCCGACCGCATAGCTCTTCCCGCTCCCGCTGCTCCCCAGGACGCAGGTCCTGCCTGTCGCAACTAGGTTGGCGTCGACCGTGAACTTTCCTGGCCCGCTCGTCCCTATGTCCAACTGTGTCTGCTGTTCCCGGGACGTTTCTGGCAACCCTATCCCTCTCGGTCTGTCATCATCGGCAGAGCCCTCACCGAACCTTCTGCAAATGCTTTTATCAGAAACGGCTCCCCCAGTCTCGTGTATCAACCGCTCCGTTCGCTTCGCGACGACTTCATCTCCCTTATAATCGAACCGTTGCGTGTTGCCCGCTTCGCCGGATCGACTTGCCTTCCGATTGCTTCGTCACATTTCAAGACACGCCTGAGCCCAGAGCTGGAGACGAGAGGAGCTGATCTGACCCGAGCAAGGACGGCCCAGAGCTGATGCCCGAGAGCCTCCAGGACACCTACGCCCCGAACGGCGTCTGCTTTGGCTGCGGGCCTAAGAACTCCAACGGCTTACGACTGAAGAGCTTCCCGAAAGGCGACGGGGTCGTCGCCGACTGGACGCCGCAGCCCTACCATGTGGCCTTCGGCAAATTCGGAAACGGCGGCGTCATCTCCGTTCTAATGGACTGCCACGGCAACTGGGCGGCGACCTTCGCGCTGATGAAAGCAAAGAGACTCGCGGCCCCTCCAGGTACCGTCACCTCGGAATACACCGTGCGTTTCCTTCGGCCGTCGCCGATAGACAAAAGGTGGCGTCTCAGTGCCCGCGCCACGAAGATCGAGGGCGACAAGGTGAGTGTGTCGGGTAATCTGAAGGTAGATGGCACGGTGACTGCCACCATGGAGGGGGTGTTCGTCGCTGTGGGAGAAGGCCACCCAGCCTTCTATCGCTGGCACTAGGGCTTGGTCTCCGCTTGAAACCCGATAGCCCATCGTCACCGGTCCCAATGACGATTCGCGGCCTTGCATCCGCCTACAACGGGGGTTCCCTCCTCCCTTCCGAGGCTACGAGAGAATCGCTGCGCCGGGTCGACGCCCTGAACCAAAGACTCAACTGTTTCATCACACTCCTCACCGACTCTGCCCTCAAGGCAGCTGAGGCCGCAGACAGGAGGCTCAAGGCAGGAAGTCCGCTCGGCCCGCTTGACGGCGTTCCCATCGCCGTCAAGGACATCATCTACATCGAGGGGGTAAGATGCACCGCAGGCTCGAGGATCCTGGAGAACCACATCGCAGCCTACGACGCCCCAGTTGTCAGAAAGCTCAAGGCGGCAGGTGCCGTGATTATAGGGACGACCAACCTTCACGAGTTCGCTGCGGGAGTGACGAGCTTCAATCCCCACTACGGCGCAGTCAAGAATCCATGGGACGAAGGGCGAGACGCAGGAGGCTCCAGCTCGGGCTCCGCTGTGTCGGTGGCTTCGGGAATGGTCGCCATCGCCCTGGGGACAGACACCGCCGGCTCGGTGCGGATTCCGGCGGCCCTTTGCGGTGTGCTGGGTCTCAAACCGACCTATGGACGGGTGAGCAGGCTGGGGGTAGTCCCTCTGTCTTCGTCACTTGACACGGTCGGGATCCTGGGGTCGAGCGCTTGGGACGCAGCCGCCATGCTCCAGACCATTTCCGGGCACGACCCGGACGACATCACGACAGTGGAGAGCCAGGAAACTGACTTCATCGCCTTCCTCTCCAGGAGCTTCTCAGGGGCACGCGTTGGTGTAGTCAAGAGGTTCTTCCTTGACATTATCGACTTCGAGGCTGAGGAGAGCTTCGAGGGATTCGTCTCGAAGCTTGCGGAAATCGGCTGCAAGGTGGAAGAGGCGGAGCTGCAGGGAGTCGAGGAGGTATACGACAAGTGGCTCCCGATACGGGAGGCCGAGGCGACGGCCTTCCATCTCAAATGGCTCGAAAGCGCACCTCAGCTCTACGGCGAAGACGTCAGGATGCTCATGGAGCGGGGCAAGGATGTGCTCGCAGTGGACTACGTCAACGCGCTGAACGCGAGGCCCTCATTCATGGAGAAGTTCTCTTCAGCAATGGAGCGCCTTGACTTCCTGGTCGTTCCGTGCACGCCGATTCCCGCTCCTAGGATGGGGACGTCCAAGGTAAGAATCGGTGGCAAAGACGTCGATGTCCGCTCGGCGCTCCTACGACTGACCCTCCCCTTCAACTACGTCGGTTTCCCGGCGGCCTCCGTCCCCTCGGGCCTTGTGGGCTCGCTTCCGTTTGGAGCTCAAATCATTGCCAAGCCCTTCGACGAAGCCGGGCTTCTCCACCTGATCAACGCCTTTGAATCGAAGTTCGGTCCTTACCCTACTCCTTCCGTTGGGGAAAGGCGGCCGGCGACTCTTTAATATCGAGCCCAGGAGCAGGCGATGCAGGGGTCAGCGGTTGAAACCAGGCTGGGGAGTGGGGATGATAGTTGCGATTCTTCTATCGGTTGCCGTCTTTCTTTTCAACGCAGTCGACCTCAAAGGGATGGTGTCTCTTCTGCTCCTGCTTTGCGGGCTGTGGACTGTGGTCGCCGCCTTTGCAATAGTCGAGAGGAAGGACAGGAACTACTACTCAGGTTGGGGCGTTGTCATAGCCGCGCTTTCGCTCTTTGATTTCATCCCCCTGAACTACACCATCGCGCTTGTCCTGCTGGCAATAGTGGCGCTTATCATCATCAACGTGTACATCGGGAAGGCCCCGAAGATTTACGCCGCTGCGACGAATCCTCCGTCCCCTGCCGGAGAAACTCCGGCCGCATCGGGCGACCGGGAGCAGGGCTAACCTGGACTGCGCAGCCACTGGGGTTAACGAAGGCCATGGCGGGGGATGAGCTGGTCGACCTGGTTGACGACCACGACCGGGTCGTCGGAAAGGCCTCGGTCAGACGTTGTCTTGAGGAAGGGCTCCTCCATCGTGCAGTTGCGGTCCTGGTCGTTCGGAGGTCGGGCAAGATTGTGCTGCAGCAAAGAAGCAGGAAGGATGCATGGCATCCCGGGCTTTGGACGATTTCGTGCACGGGCCATGTGAGGAAAGGCGAATCCTACGAGGTCGCTGCCGTGCGGGAGCTGAGCGAGGAGCTAGGGTTGAGGTCTAACGTTGAGGCGGTGAAGAAGTACAGGCTCCCTGCCATCTCGGACGGAGGCCTCAGCGAAGTCGAGTGGGTCACCCTGTTCACCTGCGAGACTGACGAGCCCTGCACGGTCGACCCCGTCGAGCTCGAGGCGGTCACAGAAGTGGCCAGACCCGAGATGCAGAAGGTCCTCCACGAATGGCCCCTGACCCCCGACGCGAGACTAATCCTGGCAGACTACTTCCGGTCGCAGTTGCAGAATCGAAGCCACGACTGACCCTTTTATACAGTCAAAGCTTCCGAGCCCTCGATGGCCGTTCTGGACGAGCTCACAACACACCTCTCAGGCCCCTCGAGGACAATCGTCATCGCCGAGAAGGAGGTGAACCTCAGGCCTGGAGCGAGCGACAACACCCTCTTCCTGCTGAAGGTTGGCGAGGGTTCTCTTGCGGCCGGCGGGAGAGGTGGGGGCTTCGGCGAAAGGAGGGTCACCAACGTCCTGTGTTTCGAGGTGAAGAAGGGGGTCTGGTCCAAAAAATACGAGTCTGAATCCGAGGGACAGGCGGCCGAGTTCGAGGTCCCTTATTACGTGTCGAGGCTGCCACTTACGATGCCTGACGGGACCGAAACCATGGGGTACGGGGTCGTCGAGCCCGAGCTGATAGGCGAAATGGCGAAGAAGGCGAAAATCCTCTTCTCTGCTTAAATAGCGTCCGAGTCCGGCGGGTCGGCAAGATGAAGGTCCTAGTAACAGGCGCTTCTGGCATGGTAGGACGAAACCTCGTCGCATACATGGAGCAGAAGGGGGTCAAGACAATTCCCACCGACCTTGCTGGCTGGGAGGTGTCGGGGAATCTGCTTGACAGAGACTTTGTCTTTGGCTCGCTAGCATCTCAGGACTTCGACGCTATCATTCACCTGGCCGCGATTACCGAGCTGAAGAAGACCATTGAAGATCCTCGCCTTTGCTTCGAAGTGAATTGCTTTGGGACACTGAACATGCTCGAGCTAGCCCTCAAAAAAAAGGTGTCTAGGATTATCTTCGCCTCTTCAGCAAACGTCTTCGGGGCTCCGAAGACGAACCCAGTAACCGAAGAGTCCCCATTCGACCCGAGAGTCCCCTACGACTACTCCAAGGTAATTTGCGAGAACATGGCCATGGCGTTTTACAAGACCAAGGGGTTGCCCGTCTCTGTCACGCGGAGCTGGCTCCTTTTCGGAGAATACGACCAACCCAGCAGGGCCACGATCAGGTTCATCCGGGCCTGCCTCAAGGACGAACCGTTGACGCTCTTCAACGGAGGGAGGGACACGACCTCTCCAACGCACGCCGCCAACTATGCTAAGCTCGCCCTCTCTATTCTCATGAACGAGAAGGCAATAGGGCATGCGTTCAACTTTGGCGCAGGGGGCGCGGTGACTATCAGGGAGCTGGCCGAGACGGTCAAGCGGCTGACAGGCTCGAAATCAGAGCTTATCCTGCTACCACCGAGAAGCGAGCTCGAGAAAGACCCCCAGATCAGCTACCCCTCGATAAAGAAGGTCCAAACGATGCTGGGCTACTCACACGAACTCACCCTTGAGCAGGGGCTCCAGCGAACCATCGACTGGGTGAAGAAGCAGGCTTAGGACGTTAGGATAAGTTCGACTTTGACGTCTTCAGGGATTCTCAGCTTCGTTATCTGCCTCATAGTCCTGTCATCGGGCTGAACGTCCAGTATCCTTCTGTGGACCCTCAGTTGCCAGTGGTCAAAGGTATGGCTCCCCTCACCGGTGGGTGCCTTGCGGGTCGTTATCTTCAGCTTCTTCGTGGGAAGCGGCTGAGGACCCCTGACCTTGACCCCGGTCTTGTCTGCTATCTCCCTGATGTCATTGGCAACCTTCTCCAGCTCCGGGAGGTTTGTGCTCGTGAGCTTGATTCTGGCGAACTGGGCCATTTTCTTTCACCGGCGCCTGAGGACTCTATTTAGACATTGCCTAGAGAGGAGGAGGTTTGCCGAGAAATGTCTACACGAATTCCGGAGCTTCGGTGCGTTCGAATGTCCCTGACTCGACCTCGTCGACGAAGGAGAGCACCTCTCTATCGAAGTCGCCCGACCTTTCGACACAAAGGAGGTGACCGGCTCCCTTGAAGACGAGCAGCCTGCTCTTGGGGATACATCTGTGGAGTTCAGTCGCGTTCGGAGGCGGGACGACTATGTCCTCGCCTGACGTCACGACAAGAGTGGGGACATTTATCCTGGCTAGGCGGTCGTGGGAATCGAACCCTGCCACCCCCTGGAGCTGACCCATGTACCCCTTCGCGTCGTCCCCGACTGCGAGCCTCATCCTCACTATGTCGTCGAATTCCTCCCTGTGGTCTCTGAAGAATCCCGCCGAAACCGCAGGCTTCATCCTCGCTACCAGTCCGTCGAAGTTGAACTGGCCGGAGGAGCTTTGGGCAAGTATCTGGAGGACATCCTGGCCCGGCAGGGTCGAACCCTTTCCGTAGTTCGTGTTGGAAAGAATCAAGCCGCAGACCTTCTGCCCGTGAGAGAAGAAGTACTCCTGGGCGATCATTCCTCCCATCGAAACACCAAGGAGATAGAACCGCCCGACTCTTGCCTCCTCCACCACCCTCTCTATGTCTTCTACGAAGTCGTGCATCGAATACCCCCCCGGAGGGGAGGACGACTTGCCGACGCCCCTGTTGTCGAAGAGTATTATCTGACGCCGAGGCGCCAAGTCCTGCTTCTGTCTGTGCCACATCCAGCTTGAGTATCCTATCCCCTCGATTAGCAGGATCGGTGGTTCTTTGGTTCCCAGAACCTCGTAGTAGATTTCAACGTCTCCGTTCTTGGCTATCAATCTCTCTCCTTCACGCTAGCCCACCTCGTTGGCAACCACGGTCGTCGCCCCCCAGGTCCATCCTGTCCCAGCCGACGTCATCACCACCACATCTCCCTTCTTTATCTTGTGCCTCCTCTCAGCTAGGTCCAGCGAGAGGAACGGGTCCACCCCCTGCATGTGGCCGTACATCTCGAGGTAGATGCTCTTCTGCTCGTCGGTCCCCAGGCTCCTAAGCAGTTCCCTGTGGAACGACCTCTTCATGTGGAGGATTGCGAAATAGGAGACGTCCTTGAGCGAGTATCCGCTCTTCTGGAGGGAGTCGGCGACCACTTTCTTGAAGTTCTCACCGGAGACCTTCTGCATGTCCTTCCTCCATGCCTTGTTCTCGTTAAACACCGCCCTATAGTCCCATCTGCTCTCCCCTCTCCCTCTGTGCCTCTCGCCGAAGGGGGCGTAGATCACTTCGCTGAACCTGCCGTCGCTGATGAAGCTGCTCTCGAGTACCTCGTACCTGCTACCTGGGCCGCCTTCCTCGTTGACGAGCAGCGCCGAGACGGCCCCGTCGGAGGAGTCGAACATGAAAGATGTGCCTCGGTTCCTGTAGTTGACTATCATGCTCTGCTTCGTGGAGACCGTCACGATCCCCGACGAGGCCTGGTCCCCCAGGGTCTGCAGCTTCGCCTTCGCGAAGTCGAGGCCCACTAGGCTCCCGACGCACTGGGAGGTTATGTCAAAGGCGAGCATTCTCCTGTGCAGGGCCTCCCACGCTATCTTCGTACCAATAGTCCACACATAGTGGTCCTTGAAGTCGGACCCCGCGTAGATGAAGAACTGGGCTGACGCGGTCTCACGCCTGTTTCTCCTAGCGAGAGCCTTCAGGGAAGCGATGCCCAGGGCAGAGGTAGAGAGATTGCGCTCCAGCGGCTTGGCCAGGACCCCCTGCTTGTCTCTTACCACCTGCGGGGGGAGCCCCGTCGCCCTTGCGAGTTGCTCGTAGGTCTGCCTTCTCTTCGGAAGGTAGAGGGCGTAGTCCTTAATGTACACCCTTCTCATAGTTCTCCCTCAGTACCTCCTTCTGCACCTTCCCGATCTCTGATTTGGGGATGCTCCGCACGAACACGACCTCCTTCGGTACCTTGAACGACGGGAGCGAGCGCTTCAGCTCCTCCCTGACCGTCTCCTGGCTGACGCCCCCCTTCCCCTCCCTGAGGATCACGAAGGCGACGACCATCTCCCCCCATTCTTTGTGCGGCACCCCCACGACCGCCGAGTCGGCGACGTAGGGAAGCTTGTTGATTGCCTCCTCAACCTCCACCGAGTAGACGTTCTCCCCTCCTGTTTTGATCATGTCCTTCTTCCGACCGGCGAATGTGAAATCTCCCCCTGCATCGATTTTGAAGAGGTCGCCCGTCCTGAAGAACCCATCCTTGTCGAAACAGGTGGCTGAGGCCTCCTCTCCCGGGAGGTACCCCTTGAAGACGTGCGGCCCGCGCAGCAGGAGCTCCCCTTCGTCCGACAGCTTTGCCTCCACGAAGAGCATCGGCTTTCCGACGGAGCCAACCTTCTCTCTGTACCTCTCAGGGGAGATGTAGAAGTTGTTCGGTCCAGTCTCCGTGGCGCCGTAGCCCTGGAAGATCCCGTAGTTCCGGGAGATGAATTTGGCCGCCACGTCCTTCCCAAGGGCTCCCCCGCCGCATCCGAAGATCACCCTGCTGAGGTCGTGCTTCTCGAACTCGGGGTGCGAGACCAGCCTGTAGAGCATGGTGGGGACGCCGACGAACCGGGTGACCCGGAAGTCGTCCAGCGCACGGATAGACGTGCTCTCGTCGAACTTTGATGCCACGACTGTCTTTCCTCCAACGAAGAGGAGGGGAATCAGAAAGATGTTCCAGCCACCGATGTGGTAGAGAGGGAAGGGGACATAGGCGACATCCTCCTGGGTGAGCCCCCAGCTCAGGACCGTGTTGACGGCGTTCCAGACAACAGATCCCTCGTGGATGACTGCGCCCTTCGGCAGCCCGGTGCTTCCTCCCGTGAAGAGGACGAACGCCTCGTCGTCCGGCGATGCTTTGACCACCTGGCCAAGGCGGCCCCCTTCTCCGCTCCCTCCCTTCGCGAGCGTCTCGCTCCTGATTCCGAGGTCGAGGATGTCGTCGACCACTATCTTCGGCGACGTCCTGCCAATCTGGGACTGAACCGACTCCCTCTTCAGCGCGAAGTTCAGCGGCACCAGCGACGCCCCCAGCTTCCTGGCCGCGAAGAAGACTTCGGCGTGCCTGAGGGATCTGCTCATCAGGGTAGCAACCCTGCTCCCCCTTCCCACTCCAAGCGACGCGAGGTTCGATGCGATGAGGTCGCTCTCCCTGTCAAGGTCAGAGAACCTGCGCTCCTCGCCGCTGTCAGCATCCACCAGGGCCACCGTGTCGCCCAGTTCCGCCCTCTTGCGGAGGAGCGATTCTAGCGCGGTTCTCGCCTTCTGTCGGAGAACTTGCTCACTTTGCCATCCACCCCACGTCTATCGGTATGGCGGAGCCCGTAATGGCCGAGGCGTCTTCGGAGCACAAATAGCAGACAAGGGCCGCAACCTCGTCCGGCTCGATGAGCCTTCTGACGGCCGCCTTCTCAAGGAAGATTTTCTCGAGGACTTCGCTCTCGGGTATGTTATGGGTCTTCGCCTGCTCCCTGACCTGTCCTGAGACGAGGTCCGTCCGGACGTATGCCGGGCAGACGGCGTTGACTGTGATGCCCACGCTCCCTCCTTCGATCGCAGCGACCTTGGTAAGCCCGACGAGGCCGTGCTTCGCGGCGACGTAGGCACTCTTCGAAGCCGAGGCGACCAGGCCGTGGACGGACGCTATGTTCACTATCCTGCCGCGCTTCTTCGATTCCATTATCGGCCAAACGGCCTTGGTCAGTATGAAGGGGGCACGCAACATCACTGCCATCAACCTGTCCCAGACCTCGTCGGGGAATTCCTTGATCGGATCGATGTGCTGGATCCCGGCGTTGTTCACCAGGATGTCCACGGTCCCGAACCTCTCGACTGTCTCCTTCACCAGACCCCTGCAGTCATCAGGCTTGGCCAGGTCGACCTGGACGAAGTAGCCGCCTATCGACTTTGCGACCCTCTTCCCGACCTCGTCGATATCCGCGACTACCACCCTGCACTTCTCCTGCTTGGCGAGCCTCTCCGCAATGGCCCGGCCAATCCCCCTCGCCCCGCCGGTCACTATCGCCACCCTCGCCACTTCCTGGCTTCGGCGCTGCTTACTCATCCCACGGATTCCCCCCTCCCACCAAGCGAGCCCTCGGGCTTCCTCTTGATGACGAGCTTGGTGTTGCACGCGAGCACCGTCTCCCCCCGCCGTTTCCGGCCCACGTTTAGTAGGGTGACCATGCCGTTGGCCCCCCTCTCCTGCTTGTCGACCACCCTGGCGAACTCCTCATCTGCGTGGGGTAGGTTGAAGTCTCCGCTCAGCGACGCGAAGTTCACGACGTCTGCCTCGGTAATTGTCCTACCGGGGGTCTCGAACAAGATGCCGGCGGCAATGTCTTCAAGGAAAAGAGGCACTACCGTCTGACTTTCCTGTACGGGCGCCCTAAGGGCTTCGCCGGCCATTGCGATTGGGTGTCCCTCGTCGTTTCGTATTTTACGGGCCAGCACAATATTCAATCTTGAAAATCATCCTCCCTCTTTATATGAAGTTCACAGGGTTCGAAACAAAAATGAAAGAGAGAACTCAACACGAAATAGCAATACTGCTACTTGCAATCCTTGCAACCTCTGCGGTTCTCACGCTCCTTCCAATAGGCCTTGTGAACGCCGCCTCCACCAACAAGGTGATCAAGATAGGCGTCGTGACAGACCTTTCGACCGCCTACAGCTACTACGGGGACATGGAGGTCAACGGGCTCGCACTAGGTCTCGCCTACGGCGTGGGAGCCACCAACGTGGCCACAGCCATCACTTCAACTCCCGCAATGGTCAACGTGACAGGCGGAGGCTACACGTTCGAAATGTACATCGCTGACGGGGCTTCTGACCCGACCACCAGCACGGAGAAGGCGGTCCAGCTGATCACCCAGGACGGGGTGCAGATTCTGCAGGGGGCCCCTGACAGCACCGCAACCACCGCCCTTGAGGGAGTCGCCAACCAGTACCACATAATCTTCTTCGCAGGGCCGGGCGCGGACTACAGCATCACCGCCAACACGTTCAACGTCTACACCTTCAGGATGGCGAGCAACTCCTACCAGGACGCGCTGACAGGGGGCGCCTACGCCGTCCAGCACATGGGACGGTCAGTCGCCTTCATCGCTCCAGACTACTCATGGGGATATGGCGAAGTCGCGGCCTGGACTGACGTCATCTCGGCCAACGGAGGGAGGGTCCTCACGACCCAGTATGCCCCGGTCGGGACCACTGACTTCACCCCCTACATCAACAACATCCTTGCGACCAACGCGACCGTGCTGATTCCCGCGTGGGCCGGCGCAGGGGCGATACAGCTCTACCAGCAGCTCTACAGCCTAGGCGTATACAGCAAGATGAACGTCACTTCCGGAGTCCCTGACCTGGCGACCTTCGACGCCTACCTGGCGAAGTACATGCCCAACTACGTTGGTATGATGAAGTACGCCTTCAACCTGCCGAGCAACGCGGTCAATACTTGGATGATCCAGAACTACATCACCCTCTTCGAGGCGGGGAAGCTCCCTGAGCAGAACGCCTACACGTTCCCGCTCCCAGACCTCTTCGTTCCGGACTCCTTCGCCGTTGGCCAGGCCATCGTGAATGCGCTCAACGCCACCGGCGGCAGCACGACCCCCGCCAACATGATCGCGGCCCTGGAAGGGATGAACGTCAACTCACCCAAGGGCCCAATGTACATCAGGCCGCAGGACCACCAGGCGTTGCAGGACATGTACATAGTGAGGACCGTCTATGACAACAGCTCGATGCACGCCTACTACTCCAGCGCGAGCCAGTTCCCGGCAGGGAACGCCTGGGCTGGCGTCCTCAAGACGGGCTACATTGGGGTCCAGCTCATCGCGACCCTCAACGGCACCCAGACAGCGCCTCCGATCTACCCCGGTACGGCCGGGCAGCCTAGGCCGGCGGTCCAGACCACAACCACGAGTGTGACTCCGGTTGTGACCACGTCTACAGCGACTGTCATAAGCTCGGCGACGCAGACATCCACAGCCACATCAACAGCCACGCTGACTTCCGTGGTCACGAGCGTTTCCACGGTGGTTCAGTCGCCTGGCACTCCGTACTACGTCTACCCTCTGGTGGCAGTCGTCATAGTGGCAGTACTCGCAGCGATTTTCTTGGCGACGAGACGCAAGTCAAAGTGAGCGGGGATTTGCCCCGCTTCCCCTTTTTGAAAGAGTGAGCCGCGGTGTTTGAGAACATACTGAACGCCGCGATAAACGGCTTCTCCTATGGGATGCTTCTTTTTATTTTCGCGAGCGGGCTGTCCATAGTCTTCGGGCTGATGGACGTCCTGAACTTCGCTCATGGGGCGTTCTTCATGCTAGGAGCCTACATGACCTGGGCCATCTTTTCCGCCACCCACAACTTCGTCCTGGCCCTGGTTGCGGTTCTCGCCCTCGGGGTGTGCGTGGGGGCCGCGACGGAGGTGTCCCTCCTCAGGCCACTTTACGGGAGGCCCGTTTACCAGATACTCCTGACGCTCGGGCTCTTCTTCGTGGTCAACCAACTCGTCCTTTTCATCTGGGGCCCGCTCGGCGGATATCTGGGGCCAGAGGACATCGGCCTCCCCCAGGTAATCGACTTCCTCGGGGCGAACATCTACCTGTACAGGGTCATACTTGCCGTAGCTGGCGTAGCCACTGCGCTGGCACTCTACGCCTTCCTCAACATGACGAACATCGGGACAAAGGTCAGGGCCGGCTCGGAGAGCAGAGAGCTGGCCGAGGTCTTCGGGATTGACATCAAGACCCTGGGGACAGCCATCTTTGGGCTCGGGACTGGCCTCGCCTTCTTCGCAGGAGGCCTCGCGGAGCCCTGGGTTGGCGCCGTACCGTCGACGGCCACTGATTTTCTGCTGCTCGGCTTCATCGTAGTGATAGTCGGAGGGATGGGGAGCTTCAGCGGGACCTTCCTCGGCGCAATCCTGATTGGCATCGTGTACGAGTTCAGCCAGTACTACCTCCCCGAGATCACCTTCGTGGCGCCCCTGCTCATCATGGTCGTGGTCCTTCTGACCAAGCCGTCGGGGCTCTTCGGCAGGGGGAAGGGCTGAGGTGGCAGACGCCAGGGCGGGTGCAGCCCTTTCTGAGCTCGCCAGGAGCAAGTGGCTTCTCGCCGCCTTCGTGCTGATGTCCCTTCTCCCCCTGGTCTACCCCTCGCTCTACTGGCTCACCATCATTTGCTACCTCTTCACCATGGGGGTCTTCGCGCTCAGCTACGACCTCGTCCTCGGGAGGACGGGGGTGCTGAGCTTCGGGCACGCCGCCTGCTTCGGCCTCGGGGCCTACGCCGTCTACTGGGTGGTCCAGGCCGGCTACCCCTTCTGGCTGGCCGTCATCGCCGCCATGCTGCTGGGGGCCGTGACGAACGTCGCCATGGGGACGGCCCTCAGGCGGGTGAAAGGGGTCTACTTCGCCATGTTCACCCTCGCCTTCGCGGAGATAATCTACCTGTACTTGGAAAAGCAGACCTCCATAACAGGGGGGACTGCTGGGGTCTTCTCTCCGCGCCCCGATTTCCTACAGAATCCCAACCTAGTGTACGTCTTCGCCGGAATCGTCGCTGTGGCGGCCGTGTGCATCGGTTGCTTCCTGGTCTTCTCGAGCACGACGAAGATGGGGAGAGTGAAAGCAGCTGCCGGGCTCCTAGTCCTGGCCTGCCTCGTCGGCTACGCAATCTACAACCTCAACTCGAGCCTGTTCTCCCAGCTCCAGTCCCCCATCGCCGCCTTCACCGTCAACGCGTACTTCCTCTCGGCCCTGCTGATGTTCGTGTCCTACTATCTGGTCTCCAGGCTCTCCCGCTCCCCCCTAGGGGCGATTATGACAGCCATCAGGGAAAACGACGACAGGATGGACATGGTCGGGTACGACACCTTC
>Ga0187778_10002166_pt1 | contig 13479 bp, 12 predicted proteins | sample 1015_Q2_SP5_20_M_FD_132418 | JGI IMG/M metagenome (GOLD analysis project Ga0187778, IMG submission 132418) | Tropical peat soil microbial communities from peatlands in Department of Meta, Colombia - 1015_Q2_SP5_20_MG | ecosystem: Environmental > Terrestrial > Soil > Wetlands > Peat | place... | reverse complement strand
GGCTTCCACGCTGAGCCGCGCTCTTACCGTGGTAAAGATTTCTAAGCCCAATCAGGACATGCGGTTCGACGTCCCCGTGATCGGCGTCCGGACGATCGAAGTCATGCGCGCTGCCCAAGCTACCTGCCTGGCCCTAGATGCAGGGAAGTGCTTGCTGCTGGACGGAGACGCCATCCTCCGCGCGGCCGATGCGGCGCACATTGCGGTCGTGGCCGATTGAAGGTCGAAATTTCCTCAAATCCATTTCTTTGCCTCCGTCGTCGAACTCTATGCTACGCAAGAGGAGAATCCGCGATGACTGAGAGTGCTCGCTTGGCCGACCAAATTCGCCGCGCTTTTGAGGGAAATGCCTGGCATGGCGACTCCGTGCTCAAACTCCTGGCCGGTGTCGATGGCAAAACCGCTGCCGCTCGTCCCATTAAGAATGCTCACACCATCTGGGAGCTGGTGCTGCATATCAGCGCCTGGGACGACGCGGTCCGCCGCCGGGCGGGCGGGGCCCGAGTCTCCTTATCCGAGAAACAGAATTTCCCGCCGGTGGTCGAGACCAGTGAGACGGCCTGGCGCGAGTCCATCGAGAAGTTGAAGGACACCCATAACCAACTGGCAAGAGCCGTGGCCCGGTTTCCCGACTCGCGATTGGGAAAGCAAGTCCCAGGTAAGAGAGCGACCTATCACACCTTCTTCTACATGTTTAGCGGGATTGTCCAGCACGAGCTCTATCACGCCGGCCAGATCGCGCTGCTCAAAAAGTTCCGATGAACTGTCCTATTTGATTTTGCGCGCTTGTGGTTAAATCAAGACTTTCCGGCAATCGGCCGCCGCGAGCGGAACCTGTCTACGGACCACCTGATTCACGTCGCAGTCGTCGGAGTTGGCGCGTTCGGACGCAATCACGCCCGGGTCTATCAGCAGCTAGCAAAAGTCGGAAAGGGAGTACGTCTGGTCGGAGTGATTGATTCCGACATGGATCGGGCGAACAAGGTTGCGTACGAATTCGGTTGCCAAGCTTTCGCTTCCGTCCAAGTCCTGCTTTCCGCCCATCGCGAGATCCAGGCCGCTTCCGTCGCGGTCCCCACTCTGTACCATTTCGCCGTCGCGCGGCAGCTGATGGAGGCCGGAGTGGATGTGCTCATTGAAAAGCCTCTGGTATGTTCCCTCGATGAAGCCGATGAGCTTTCCGGTCTCGCCGCGCGCCTCGGCCGTATTGTGCAGGTAGGTCATCTGGAGCGCTTTAACCCCGCCGTCCGCGCCACCTTGCCGATCGTTACTAGACCCATGTTTTTTGAAGTGCATCGGCTGAGCGAGTTTACTCCCCGATCCCTGGACATTGATGTGGTGCTGGACTTGATGATTCACGACCTCGATGTGGTGCTCTCGTTTGTAAAGTCGCAGGTCGAGACGATTCGCGCCGTCGGCCTGCCTGTTTTGTCCGACAAGGTTGACATTGCCAACGTCAGGGTCGAATTCGAGTCCGGGTGTGTCGCGAACTTCACCGCCAGCCGGGTCTCGACCGAACGGGTGCGCAAACTGCGTTTTTTTCAGCCCAAACAGTACGTGTCGATCGACTACGGCCGCCAGGACGTCCTGGTTTTCAGCGTCGGCCAGAACGATCCTGCGGCCACCGCCTCGGTGAATCCACGAATTCAAATGGCCCGGCTGCCAACCGTGTCCGGGGAACCCTTAGAAGCCGAGTTGATGGCCTTCCTGGACTGTGTGCGATCGCGCTCTCAGCCCCTGGTCGGCCTGGACGATGGCCGTCAGGCCCTTTCTCTCGCCCTCGACATCATCCGGGCCATACGCGAACACGGCAGGAGACTTCATTTGGATGAACTTAGCTCGTGAAACCAGCTTGCCAATGTCCAGGGATATGGCTTCGGCGCTAGGATGCGACCGAGGGTAACCCGGAGCCCCAGGAGCGGTCGCAGATTGCTCGAAAAAGTGCGAGAATAGGCCTACCAAGCCACCGACGGCCCCTAGCCTCTCTCCCGAGGTTAGGAACTCGGAAGGGCTTTGCTTGCAACGGATGGCGAACGCTTCCGAATCTAACCGCTAGGTGAGTTATCGGTGTCGACTACCCAAATTCCGCCTCCTCGAGGGCCACGGGAAAGTGGGCGCGAGAGCGTGGAACTATATGATGCGCGCTATTGGGAGTCGGCCTATCGTGACATCGATGCGCCTCCAGCTTTGCTCCTTCAGTTGCAGGATGATCTCGACCATTCCCGTCGCCGGGAAGCATTCTGGATTTCCATCGTCGTTCACCTTTTGGTCGTCCTCGTCATCGTGAATTCCGACAGGCTGGTGCGGTTTCTGCCGCGGCAGGCCGTGATGGTGAAGCAGCACGCATTGCCCGAGGGCAAGGATCTCACCTTTCTTGAACTGCCTCCCGATGCGCAGAAGATCAGCAAACGTCCGGATACGAATATCATTTCCGACAAGGACCGGATCGCCACCTCAAGGGCGCCTCAGCTCGATCGCAAGGAGTTGAAGAAGATTTTGGACGCCAGCCGCCCAGGCCCTCCCGGCCCAAGCGCCCCGCCCGGGCCGGCTGAGCAACCGTCCCCGCCTGCTCCGGCCGCAGCCCAGAGCAACCCTCAGCCGGCAGCCGTGCCTCCGCCTCCCCCTGCCAATCAAATGGCGAAGTTGCAGACCCCGCAGCCAGCCGTCAATCCGTTTACCAATAAAGCTCTGTCTCCGGGGGCCCAAATTGCGCAAGCCACGCGCGCCGCAGCGGAGAGTCGTGGCGGTTATGCCGGAAGTGGAGGGGATTATGGTCTAGGTCAGGGGAACCGGGGTCGAGTGATGGGCCCCATGGACATCCTCAGCGACACCCAGGGCGTCGACTTCGGTCCTTACCTAACGCGCGTGCTGCATGTAGTCAAGATGAACTGGGACCAACTGATGCCCGAGTCGGCCATGATGGGGAAGAAGGGCAAAGTCGCGATCGTGTTCGCCATCCTGAAGGACGGTCGAGTCGCGGGGTTGCAATACGAACAGGGCGGGTCCTCTGGTGATATCGCCTTGGATCGCGCTGCGTATGGGAGTATCACGGCGTCGGATCCCTTTCCTCCGCTGCCCCCCGAGTTCACGGGCCAGTATCTAGCTCTGCGCTTTCATTACTTCTACAACCCCGGACCGAGAGATCTCGAGTAGAAGCCGCAGGGATCACTTCGCCACCACCAGGTGGTTGGTCATAGAAAACAGTCCCGGAACACCGTTGGCCCGTAGACCCACGAGATTCTTGTCGCTTTCGCTATCCACCACGCCCTCGAGCGTGGCGCGGCCGTTCTTCACAATGATGCGGATCGGCTTGATGGTCGGCAGGGCATAGCGCTGCAGAGCGGGATAGCCGTAGATGGCAGAGAACAGCCGGCGCCGGAGCTGGTCATCCATGGGGGAAGGGGGAAGGACTTCGATTTGGTTGGTAACATTCTCCACCCCTTCAATTCTCTTGACCGCATTCTCGGCATCAGATTTGAGCGTTGGATTCACGACCTGTCCGAAAAGGGTGACGTTATAACCGTCCACCTTGAAGGCGAGGTTGTCGAACACGTTCAAATACGGCAGCATCACCAGTTCATGGCGGACTTCTTTCTGAATGCGCTCTTCCGCTTTGGGCGAAACTTCCCTCTGGGCAGCCAGCGGGAATGCGAGAACCGATACGGCAGCTGCTATCGAAAGCATGCGTCGAAGTCTCATGAAAACCGTCTCCCTTCTTCTTCCCCGGCAGGAGGCATTCGGGCGAAGCTCACCTTTACTCCGTGGACCTAGCTCAACCTGCTTTTGTACTTCAGCCTGTTCAACACAACGACCGCAAAACGGTTGTAGAGTTCTTATCAGGGCCCAAGGCCGAGATCAAGCGCCCGACAAGAGCGGGAGGTTTTCAGCTCAGCGCGCCGCGGACTGGCGGTTTCGAGATTGGTGAATCCGAACACCTCCGCGGCCCTGGGCATGCTCGGGCCCCGCCTACCGTCGAATTCATCTAGGATGGCGTTGGGAGTTTAGAAGATGGCTTTTGATTTTCAGCCCACCATGAAGGGCGCGCTGCTGGAGCTCAGGCCGCTGCGCGCAGATGACTGGGATGGTCTGTTCGCGGTCGCGTCGGACCCTCTGCTTTGGGAGCAGCATCCGGTCCGGGATCGCTACCAGCCCGACGTATTCCGCGCCTTCTTCCGTGACTCGCTGGCCTCGGGCGGTGCCCTGACGGCTCTCGATCGTCAGGATGGCAAGATCATTGGATCGTCCCGATTCCACGCCCACAACGAGCAGGTCAGCGAAGTGGAAATCGGCTGGACATTTCTGGCGCGATCGCACTGGGGCGGCAAGTATAACCGAGAGATGAAGCAGCTCATGTTGCGGCACGCTTTTCAATTTGTCGAACGCGTAGTCTTTCTCATCGGCCCGGAGAACCTGCGTTCCCAAAAGGCGATCGAGAAACTGGGGGCCATTCGTGTCGGCTCCCGACCCGACGCGGCCGGGCGCAACTCCTACCGGTACGAGATCACATCGGTACCGGCCTGATCGGCGCTGATCGCACTCGCGATTACTTCAGGCGATACCCGGGCTTGAGCTGGCAGTGGTACGCCCTGGACTGGTCGGTGTCGGTTCTCTCCTCACATTCCGCCCAGGGTATACAGAGAGCCGGTCCCAGTGGAAAGACGATGAGGTCTCCATTCACGTTCGCTTCGACCGTTGTCCCCTCGGCCGTCGCCGGCAGGCTGAAATTGAGCGCCTGTCCCAGATTCATGGGATAGGAGTTCCGGAGCTGATCGCTGATGACCGGACGCACCACGTCGGCCTCGACCAGGAAGGTTGTGGTGTCGGACCAGTCGCGGACGGAAACGCTGATGGTCTGACCGCCCTTCGAGAAGCCGTCGTGCTCGATTTTCGTGAAGGGACAAGGGCCGGCAATGCAGGAGACGCGAGCGCTACGATACTCGTTTCCTTCGCCAGCATCGAGTGTTATGAAATTGATCGCCGCCTTCCAAGCTCCGTCGGGTGAGCAGGGGGCCCGACCATTGCAGGGGACATTCGGGGTGTTTACGACTTGAAAGGTCCTTACCGCCGTACCCACTGGGGTAGTGGTGATCGTCTTCTCAGAATAGCGGACGACCACATTGGTGATGCTCACTTCGGGATGACTGGGCGCCGGCGGCACCGGGTGCGGAATCGGAACCATGCGGGCGACGTAGAGCTGATCGTCGGCGACGTGCGTGACATCAAGGGGGCGGTAATCGGCGTGACGGAACTTGAGAACCACTGCCTGGCCAGGCCGCACCTCCGGCCCCATGGTGATTCGGAAGAACCCGGCTGCGTCGGACTTCACCGGAATCTGAGAAAGCCCCCCGGAGGCCGTGATCGCGGCGTCGGCAATGGGTGATTGCTTGCTTGGATCTTCATCCTGGCGAATGACTGCCCCTTTGATTACGACCGGCTTCTTCTTGGTACAGCTGGCGAGGAGCAATAGCTCAGAAACCATTGCTATGGCGCTCACAACCAGCGCCCACAGTTTGAGTTTCCCTCCGCGGAAAACCATCCTCCCTACTTTAATTCACGCACCGGATGGAGTGAACAAGATTGCGGGGTGAGGTACCACCGAGGACCACCCGTTGAGGCTAGGGTGGATCCGGCTGAAATCCGAAACCGCTGCGCGCGAGGCAGGCAACCTCCACACTACAAAGGTGATGGTAGCCAAGAGGGGTTCGTCGCCCAGCTTGTTACTTTCATTCCACATTTCCCGCGTTCTACAGTGAGTGGGTGGGTCCAAAGAGTTTGATCTGTGCTTTGAGGTCCCGCCGTGAGTTCCTGAAAGAAGGCTTGCGGCTTGGCCTTGGCCTATCGCTTGCCGGCTCAAGCTTGGTACCGCTGGTGGCCGAGAACTCACCCTCTATCACCTGCTTCTTACCTCTCCCTCCTCCGACGTCCCTCGTACCTGCGGACGAACCGTTTCTCGAGGAACTGGAGCGGGCGAATTTCAAATATTTCTGGGACCAGACGAATCCGGCAACCGGGTTGGTGAAAGACCGCGCCAGCACGCGGGCGCCGGATGAGAGGGTGGTGGCAAGCATCGCTGCAACTGGTTTTGGACTGACCGCGCTCGCGATCGGACAGAAACGCGGCTACATCTCCTATTCCGAGGCGCGCGGGCGAGTTCTGGCCACCCTGCGCTTCTTGTGGAAGAAGCTGCCCACCCATCGGGGTTTTTTCTTTCATTGGGCCGATATCCATACCGGGGAAAGAATCTGGGATTCGGAAGTGTCCTCGGTGGACACGGCGCTCTTGCTCTGTGGGGTTCTCACCTGCCGCGAGCATTTTCCGCACTCCGAGATCAACCAACTCGCGCACGAAATTTTCAACCGGGTGGAGTGGAGCTGGCTTTCCGAAGATACCACTCTGTTGCCGCACGGATGGAGCCCGGAATTCGGATTTCTGTCCTATCGCTGGGACTACTACAGCGAACTGATGGCGATGTATTTGCTTGGTTTGGGATCCTCGACCTTCCCGCTTAAAGTCGAGACATGGAATGCCTGGAAGCGAACCGCCTTCGAATATGATGGGCTGCGCTATGTGGGATCGTTCGCCCCGCTGTTCGTGCACCAATACTCCCACGCGTGGTTCGATTTTCGCGGCAAGCGGGACCTGCACGCGGATTATTTTCATAACTCCGTCATTGCCACCGAGGTTCATCGCCGCTTCTGTCTGGAGCTGGCGGCCACCTTTCCCGACTACAGCAATGACCTGTGGGGAATCACGGCCTCGGATTCCGACAAGGGATATGTCATCTGGGGTGGCCCTCCCATGATGGGGCCGATTGACGGTACGGTCGCTCCCAGCGCGTCCGCGGGATCGTTACCGTTCCTTCCCCAGCCGGTGATGCGCGTGTTGCGGACCATCAAGGATCGTTACGGAGACAAGGCTTGGACAATGTATGGATTCGTAAATGCGTTCAACCCCTTGAAGAATTGGTACGACAATGATGTCATCGGCATTGATACCGGAATCACCATGCTCATGGCGGAAAACATCCGGACTGGTTTTGTTTGGAAAACTTTTATGAAGAACCCGGAGGCGCAACGCGGCATGGAGCGCGCCGGATTTAAAGCCTACGCCCCAGCCGGCACGGCCTCGGATTTGGAGGTGACCGAGGCGACGCCCGACACCCGCTGCTCGCTTAGGGATCAATCCTGAGACTGGGCATCGTTGCTAAGTCTTCCCGTCGTCCACGAACCAGGAAATTCCACCGCGGACGACACACCTAATCAATCGTCCTCCTCAGGAGTGATGGGCTCTCCCACGATGTTGTAGTAGACCTCCTTTGGCTTCTCCGCTTTCTTCGCCTTCGCAGGGGCCGGAGGCGGAATTGGTGGAGACGATGGCTTGGGCGGCGGGACGGGGACCTGCGAAACGACGGGCGGCGAAACGGGGGCCTGCGAGATGACGGGCGGCGGAACGGGCACCATGGGAGCAGGGGCGGTCTCGGGCGCTGCGGCAGCAGTTGGCGGCACGATTTGCAGAGGGACCCGGGATGGGGCCGCCACCCGTCGAACCCGAGGCACACCGATCGTCCCTCGACTCACCCAAATTTTGATCGACAGAAAAACGATGCCTGCCAGGCAAAGCTCCACCACGGAGGTGAACAGGTCAGGGACATTGAAATCGCCTTTGCCGAGCGGAGACTGACCATCTCCGCCAATGGCTCTGGCCATCAACGGCAACAGCAAGCTCTTGGTCAGAGAAACCAGAGTGCTCGAGATGCCTTCTGCCAGGACAACAGCGGCAACCACCAGGCCAAGCCATTTCCCTAGGGCTAGAGTTGGGGATGGCACCGAAAGGTTTGCATTTTCACTCATAATTTGTCTGATGCAAATTGTGGCACAGTCGAAAAGACCGCGAAAGTCGAGTTCGAGTTCCGGCCCGTCGGTGGTGAAAAACCAGATCCAGGCCTTGGCCATGTTGCCGATACGAACCTGGGCCAGCGCTCGGCCCGAGAGCGGGAAGGCAGTAAGATACTAGCGTGCGCAAGTTCTGGGACAACGCGAAAGAGGCGGATGCTTCCGTCCGTGCGGCTGCGGCCGTGAACCTCGCACGCGGGCGAGTCGTGGTTCCCGAGCGTTTGGTGATGGGCGGTGTCGAGGTCGCTCCGGCCACGGTGCTTGCCCCCATGGCCGGGGTCACCGATACGGTTTTTCGTCGCTTCATTCGCAACCTCGGTGGCTGCGGCCTGATCATGACGGAGTTCACCTCCGCGGACGGGATCTTACGCGCTAGGGACAAGAAAGCCAAGCGCTATCTCCACTTCTACGAGGACGAGCACCCGATCTCGGCGCAGCTGTTCGGCAGCGATCCCCAGGTGATGGGCGAGGCGGCAAGCCTGGTCGAAGATCTGGGTTTTGACTTCGTCGATCTGAACCTGGGTTGTCCGGCGAAGAAGGTCGTGAAGTGTAATGGTGGGTCCGGCTTGCTGCGAGACTTACCCTGGATACGTCGTATTTTCGAAGCTGTTCGGGCTCGAGTGACCATTCCCTTCACCGTCAAGTTCCGCGCCGGGTGGAGCGAGCAAGAGATCGTCTGTGTGGAACTGGCGAAAATGGCCGAGGACTGCGGCTTGTGTGCCGTGGCCCTGCATGCTCGCACGCGCGAACAGGGCTATAGCGGTCAAGCTCGGTGGGATTGGATTGGTGCGGTTAAGCAGGCGGTCAAGATTCCGGTCATTGGCAACGGTGACATCCGCACTCCGGAAGATGCCTGCAGCATGGTCGAGCAAACCGGTTGCGACGGGGTGATGATCGGCCGCACCGCCCCGGCGAATCCTTGGATCTTTCGCCAGATTCAGCAATATTGCTCCCAAAACCAACCGATGGCGACCCAGCGGATTCGCCCCATGGCCGTCTCCACGACTGGCGAGCGAGCTTATGAGGTAGCAAGCGAAGCCGACCGCTACCAAATGATCCGCACCTATTTTGCCATGCTGATCGAGGAAGAAATGCCGGGGGCAGAAGGCAAGATGAAGCAGTTCGCGTCCTGGTTCACCCACGGTGTACCCGGCGGTGCTGCCCTGCGCAAGGCAATCTACGAGGCCGGGAGCGCTTCGGAGATCTTGCGCCGGGTGGAAGAATTCTTCGAAAGCCGGTTGCTCGGTCGGGGGGTCCTCACGCACGAAACCTAAGCGGTCTCATCCCGGTGGCTCTGCTTAGCCGACGATTTCGAGTTTGCCCTGCTCGTCCCGCCTCAGGCGGGCCCACGGCACATTGGGATCGTGGGTAAACATGGTGAGCCAGTTCTCCGGAATCGCCTGGGTGTAGAACCGCTTGCGGCTCTCGATGGTTTCGAGCGGAAACAGATCAAAGGCCATCACCCAGGTCAGATCCAGGTGTGCGGTCGTCGGAATCAGGTCCGAGATATAACAGGCCGTCTTACCGGCGCTGTGGACAAGAACGGCCTGCATATGCCGGGTATGTCCGGCGAAGACTTTCACCGAAATCCCGGGCACGATCTCCTGGTCTCCATGCAGCAGCTGCATTTTCTCATTGGCAACGAGCGGGTCATAATTGCCGCTGATGTAGCTGATGGCGTCGCGTTCGAGCTGGCGGCGTCCGTGCCGCCACTCTCCCGACTGCACGTAGTAGGTTGCTTTGGGGAAGGTGGCAACATAGAGGTCGCCTCGGCGCACGGTATTCCAGCCACAGTGATCGAAATGCAAATGCGTGTTGATCACCACGTCGATGTCATCCGGCGAAATGCCGGCCGCCGATAAACCCGCCAGCAATTGGGCGGGCTGGCCGTAGATTCTGACCAGCTTCTCCGGCATTTTGTTGCCCATCCCGGTCTCGATCAGCACCGTGTGCTTGCCGGTTCGTACCACCACCGAATTCAAGCCAACCGCAACCCGGTTGTTCTCGTCGGGCGTGACTTTCTTCTGCCATAAAGCCTTGGGCACAACCCCGAAAAATGCCCCGCCGTCGAGATGATAGATGCCATCGGAAACGGCAGTCAGTTCGAAATCGCCGAGACTTAAGGTGTGCATGGTTGCCGCCAGCGCGGTTCGTTCGCGGTCCGCCGAAGGAACACCGGTCCGGAGCTAACGGAGCTCCCTTTCCAGGTGCTCTTCCATCATGTGGAACAAGTGTTCGCGGTCTTCCGATCCGCCGATGCCATGGGTCTTATTGGGATAGATCATGAACTGGAACTGCTTGCCTGCTTTGATCAGTCCTTCGACCATTTGCACGCTGTTTTGAAAGTGGACGTTGTCATCGCTCGTACCATGCACCAAGAGCAGCGAGCCGTGCAGCTTGTCGGCGACTCTGGGTAGGTCCAGGTCCACGTAGCTGGTGGTGTCCTTATCCGAGGGCAGGCCGTTATTGCGTTCGGTATAGATGGAATCGTAATTGCGCCAATCTGTCACCGGAGCCACGGATACGCCGGTCTTGAATCGCTCCGAGTGCGTCATCGCATATAGGGTCATCGATCCGCCATTGCTCCATCCCCAGATCGCCATCCGACTGCTATCGAGCTGAGGATATCGGGTCAACAGCTGGTCTAGCGCACTGAGCTGGTCGCGCAATTCGACCCCGCCATATTGGTGACGCACGGCGGTTTGGAACTTACGATCGCGCCCTGGTGTGCCGCGATTGTCGACAGTGAAAACGGCAAAGCCCTTTTGCGCCAGGATTTCGTGAAACAAGTCCGGTCCTAGCCACTCATTGCGGACCGTCTGTGCAGCCGGACCACCGTAGATATACACGACCAAGGGGATCTTTCTTGCGTCGCTTGCCGCACTGGGCATGATCAGTTCGCCGTAGAGCTTGGTCCCATCCTCGGCCGTGAATTCAAGAAACTGGGGCGGGATCAGGCCAAAGTCGTCGACGCGGTGCGAATCCCAAACCTTGCGGCAGGAGCCCCCTGGCTGGCAAAGGGACAAGCTCCACGGGGTCAGGAGGGCCGACTGTTCGTCCACATAATGCTTGGCATTATCGGCAAAAATTACCTCGTGAGTTCCGCTTTGCGTAGATACCCGCCGCAGTTCCGAGCCATCCAGTTTCACCGCGTACAGCTGCCTTTCGCGGGGGTCATCCTTATCGCAAGTGAAGTACAGTACCCCCGCATCTTCATCAACCGCCTCAAGGGCAGAGTGCGGCCGGGTATTTACTCCCAGCACCTCAAAGGCGCCTTGGGTGAGCTGACGCTCCAACTTGGCGTCGGAACCGAGGGGATTATTCTTATCGAAGCTGTAGAGATAGAGCTGAGTGGTGCCGTCTCGCCAGCTCTGCCAGGTGAAGCGGTCCCCAGATTTCAGGATCTTGAAATCATCGTTGACATAGACCCAAGCCCCGGGAGCGGATTCGGTCAGCACTTTGCGGGCGCGGCCGGAGTGAATGTCCACAAAGTACAAACCGAGCTGGTCCTGGGTGCGGTTGAGCACTTCCGCCCAAACCACATCGTCACGCACCCAGCCGAAGCGCGGGATATAAATGTTCTCGTCCTCGGGGATTGAAATCCACTTGGTCTTGCCCCCGTCGGCTGCCACCAAGCCCAGGCGCACCCCGGGATTCGGATCCCCGGCCTTCGGATACTTCTCCAGTTCGGCGACGGGATGGGTCACGAGCCAGTTCACGATCGGATAGGTAGGAACCTTGGTCTCATCCATCTGCAGGTAGAGGATGTGCCGGCTATCCGGCGACCAGAAGTAATTGCTGCGCACATCCAGCTCTTCCGCATAAACCCAATCCACTTCGCCATTCAGCAGATTCTCGTCTTTGTCCTTGTCCTTGTCTCCCGTTTCCTTGGTGAGTTGCTTTTCCTCGCCGCCGCTGGCCGGGCGCACATACAAGTTGTGTTGGCGAAGGTAAGCCAATTTGTTTCCATCGGGAGAAAACTTCGGATCGCTGCTAGGTTCCGGTGCCGAGGTAATTTGAACCGCGGTGCCATTTTCCAGGGTATAGAGCCAGAATTGCCCCTGAGAATCAAAAAGCAGATGTTTGGAGTCGGGAGCCCACACATAGGCGGCAACGTGATAGCGGCTGAGCCGCTCTTTTTCCCGTTCATCTTTGATTTTCTCAAGCGGCGGAGCGAGCGTGGCCAGCTTGCCTTCGCTGACCAGGACTTTCTTCTCTCCGGTCGCGGCGTCCACGAACCAGAGCTGTCCATTTTCGCTCGACTCGTCGCGCTCGACGAAGGAGACTTTGGTGCTGTCGGGACTCCAGTGGATGTTATCCGGTACGCGTCCGGTAATTCCACCTTCGCCGAAGACGGCTTCAATGGTGAGCGGTTTCCGTTCGCTCGTGGCGGATTGAGCAAAACCGCTCGAGGTTAACATGCAACAGACGATTCCTAGAGTGACGAATGGCTTCACAAGGCTGCTCCGAATGAGGAATCAGGTGAGGTACGCGAAGCTGAAAAGTGTACACCGGCGAGGCAGGTTCGCGCAGCTAGACCGGACCTCGATGACAAGTCGTGCCAGCGGGTCATCCCTCGTAGAACGTCCTGGGTGTGCCCGTTAGGGGGCCCGAATCCCGCTCCTCGAGCGCCCTCAACGACTCGAGCGTCGGTCAACCCCTGGAGTCGGGTCACCAGGGTCGCGGGGGTGGGGTCATGGCGAGAGGGTGTAGGGGGAACTTTCACGTGCTAGAATCACAACAGTACTCCCAAAGCATGCTTTCCGACATTCAGAACCTCATCGAACTCCAGAAAGCGGACCGAGAGATTCTTCGCCTGAAGGAGGAAATTGCCTTGTTGCCCAAGCGGGTGGCGGCGATTGAAGCCAAGCTGGTCAGCACCCGGACGGTGCTCGAGCAAGCCAAGGCTGCGATTAAGGCGGATGAAGCCGCGCGCCGCAAAGCGGAATCGGCGATTCAGGATCTCGAGCAGAAGATTTCCAAATACCGCGACCAGTCGCTCGAGGTAAAGACCAACGACCAATATAAGGCCCTGATGCACGAGATTCAGTTTGCCGAACGGGACATTCGAGCGAACGAGGATAAAATTCTTGAGCTGATGGTCAACGCCGATGCCCGAGAAAAGGATATCAAGGCGGCCGAAGCCGAACTGAAGGCGGAGACCGAGGAAATCGAGAGGGAAAAGGCCGAAGCTCTCAAGCGAACCGCGGAGGACGAGAAGCAATTGGCCGAGTGGAATCGTTTGCGGGACGTGGCTCGCGCCGCCGTGAACTCGGATTTGCTGCGACACTACGACCGGGTTGCGAAGCACCGCGGCACCGGTCTGTCGGAGGTTCGCGATCAAAAGTGTCTCGCCTGCCAGGTGATGCTGCGCCCGCAGACGTACAACGAGGTGCGCACCGACACCAAAGTTGTTTTCTGCGAGTCCTGCCAGCGGATCCTCTACTTCGACTCCAGCCAGGCGCAACCCGTCGTGGCGGTGGCGACCAGCAAACGACGTCGTCCTCATCCCAAGTTCGAATCCAGTCAGGCCTGGTACTATCAGCCTAGTTTTCAAGAGTATGGCGAGGTTCTCCTCGCCTTTATC
>Ga0187778_10002165_pt1 | contig 13482 bp, 13 predicted proteins | sample 1015_Q2_SP5_20_M_FD_132418 | JGI IMG/M metagenome (GOLD analysis project Ga0187778, IMG submission 132418) | Tropical peat soil microbial communities from peatlands in Department of Meta, Colombia - 1015_Q2_SP5_20_MG | ecosystem: Environmental > Terrestrial > Soil > Wetlands > Peat | place... | reverse complement strand
TCTGCCCGTTAGGTATCATCGAGTCTGATTCACCCTGAACAACATTCCCAAGAGCAGAAGGCAGCCGAATAGTTGCGAAATGTGAGCAAATGGGAAGAAGATCGGTGCCACAGTGAATAGCAGGAAGAATACGTGAGCGAGAGCGAGGGAAGCAAATGCACCAAAAACGAGGAGAGAATTTGTTGTCCTACTGACGTTGTAGTTGATAGCTGTCTGCGCCGCAATATAGACCAATAAGAAGATCAAAACAAGCTCAGTGAACGGATTGCTTTCGAGTAAAGCAATGGGAAGAGCAGCTACCGCAATTTGTCCGCTCAACGTGCGTGTCTGTTGTACGTATACGATGACCAGAATAGTGTAGGCCACTAGTTGAGCTAGGAAGTCGATTGTGTACCCTACGCGAGAGAGATAAATGAAATTCCTATGAAATCTACTAAGAAGTACTATGAGATTAGCTAATCCATCAACAAGCAGACCCGCGCCCAATAGAAGGAAACTGATGTTCAAGTACAGGAGAGTACGTTCTCGTGTCAGCGCGTAACCTTTCATAGCTTGAAGTGCAACTGCCATGGCGATAGCAAAGGCAATGAATTCCATCAGGGAATCGAATCCAAAGAACCAGATGACCGGTGCCAATTTTCTTCCCACGACTCACCGGAAATCCCATCTTTTCAGCATTATGGATGATTGATACGGATCCTGAGATGAAGATTAATTATCGAGTTTCAAGCGGTGGCGAGTTGGACCAATTTTCCGTTAATGAAATAACCCTTGAGCCCGCAACTTTGACACCCTACTCCTAACTGGAGATCTGCTCCCTCTTCGTAGTATATGCTAAGCGATTCCATGCCGCATCGAGGGCATGAATGTCCTGTAGTCTTATCCATCAGGTACCTGTTGAGATATCTCCATGTGACCGATATAGATTCGAGAGATGAGTGAAAATACGCTCGAGCCGCTTCCGTACTCTAACCTTCATATGATACCACAGTATAGCCAATCGAGGTAGATTTGGCGTCTTCTGAGACAAATTTGACTTCTGGAATCCGCTGCCCTTCTTGTGACTCCGAGAACATGAACATTAGTCAGACAGAATACAACGTTGAACATTTCGGGACCGTACTATTCAACACTACACGATGCTCTAAGTGCGGTTACAGACATACAGACGTATTGTCTCTAGAAAAACGAGAGCCGATCCATATTCAAGCGAAGATAAGTTCACTGGCTGATCTCGACATTAAAGTCATTAAATCAGGCACTGCCACGATCAGCATCCCTGAATTCGGTGCAACGATCACACCCGGTCCAAATAGTGAAGGGTTCATCACAAATGTCGAAGGCGTGTTGGCAAAAGTAGAAGACGCCCTAATCTTCATGTTAAGTTCGGCAGACGCACCGTGCGTCAATCGCGGCCGGAAAATGCTTGAAAAAATTCGTGATGCAAGGGACTCAGAACCCTGTTTTACCATAATAATGGAAGACCCACTTGGAAACAGTAGCCTTGTTGCATCAGATCCTTCAAAAGTCGAGAGGCGTAGACTTACCAAAGATGAACTCGGAGAGATCAGATTCGGTCAATACGCATCAGACTCTTCAGAAGTAACCTCCCACTGAGCGCGAAATAGTTGGATAAGATCGGCTGGGCCAATGGTATACTTATAGACACTGGGAAAACACGCCTGCTATTCGATCCAACCCCAGGACGACGTCTCCATCCTGAATGGAACGTATTCATCACACACGCTCATTCAGATCACACATACGGCTTTAGCACCTCAGCAAAGAAATTTTCCACATTTGAGACTCTGGAAATCCACCAAGCTCTAAGAAAACGCGAAGTGAAGAGGACAAAGACGCTCCAGATTGGGGAATCGATGGAAATCGATGGGGCAAGAATAACAGCCCTGAACGCTGGACATATGTTAGGCTCATGCCAATTTGAGGTAGAGACACCTAAGTTTAGGGCAATATACACGGGCGACATCAACTGCGTTGATACTCTGACTACCCAAGCAGCAGAAGGACGGTCATGCGATTATCTGATTATTGAAGGCACTTACGGTCATCCATCATATACATTTCCGCGAAGGAGCATGATGTATGCAGACATCATCAGATGGACGATGACAGAGATTAAGAGAAAGAAGATCCCCACCTTTCAGGTCTATTCTTCAGGCAAACCGCAAGAGGTCGTTCGTCTGTTCAATGTGTATACAAATGTGCTTGTTGTTTGTAGCCCTGCTATTGCGCACGCAAATGATGTGTATGACAGAAACGGCATTAAGCTCGAGTTTCTCGATTCGTCGACATCCGAGGGAAAGAAAGCGCTGAAGAACGGCAATTGTGTATACGTTACGACAGGTCACGGCGACCACATGCCTCACAACGCGTCCCGTGCATTCGCGACCGGATGGGCAATAAGACAAGCGTTTAGAAGATACGCGGCCTTTCCGCTTAGTAGTCATGCCGATTTTGAGCAGTTAATAGAGTTCGTTAGTCGGATTAATCCTCAAGAGGTCTATATTTTCACTGGCTATACAGATGTACTGGCGAGTCAAATTGAAGGTAAACTCGGCATCAAAGCGGGACCTCTTCCCGCTATAATGCAGATGAAGCTTCCCGATTTTAGTCAGATGTCTACTTGAAAACAACATGTAAGAAGAGACTTACGGCAACCAGCCCGATGGACATCATCAATACGACTTCAGGTCCGACTTTGATTCCGGGAGTATCTTCCTCGAAGAATCTTAGCAATCCTGCGCTCGCTGCTGGCATTGGCGCTTCGCGTTTACGCCTTTTCTCTCTAGCTGAAGACATCTAGATCCACATCATGGGAGCAGTAGCTGACGGAATTAAAGTTTCCCGGATACTGACCTGAGTGGTGCACAAATCCCTAGTTAGCGCGCCTTGACTAATACGGGCAATATTCCGGCCTCTTCTGGTTCGAGTCGAATTCTCTTCATAAATCGCCGAGTCTGCCTATTATAACACTGTTTTACCAGCTCATCAAAGTCTTTCTCGTTATCGATATCGAACGCTACTCCGGGAATGCTGATGACTCGGAACGGTATCTTCATCTTTCGCGCATAGACTTCGTGTCGATGAAAACTTCTCCTACCAAATGCGAGTTGAATCATGTTCGGCGATCGCATCAGGATTGCGTTTGTTCCCATTCCATCCTTGGAGGGCAAAAGCGCTAGCGAGCAATTTCCAGCGCGTCTTACGAGATTATCCACGTCGGCATGAGTGAGTAGTGGCAGGTCAGCATGGATAATTAGGACTGGCGATTCGGAAGGGACTTTCTTCATGGCGAAGTTCAAAGCGGGGTTCAGACCTCGACGCTTACCTTCCCAGAGGAAGGTTGCACCAAACCCTTCAACTACCGACTGCACATTCAAATCGGCGCAGACAACAACAACCGAACTGACCGAGCTGGACCGTTTCAGTGCGGTTAATACGTTGATGAGCATCGTAATCGTAAGGTTAGCTCTCTGACTCGCATCTAACCGATTTGATAATCGCTTCTTAGACCCGTTCGGTACGTTAACCGGCACTATTGCGTGAATATCTGTGAAGGAAGATTGATTCATCGTGAGATCTCACTCATCGTAGCTCTTGCTAGTCTGATCTTATCTCCGAGAGTTGCCATGATCGTGTTAGTAACTACAGCCCTGATTCCCAGACGTTCGACTCTCTTGGCCAGATGCTTGTCTTTTCTATCTAGAATCAATACATCTAGGAAATCCCGATAACATTCTGCAACGCCAACGGCAGTCGGTTCAAGACCGAGCGCTCTCATGAGTTTGTCTGCGGGTCCTTTGATCGTTTTGCCCCGCACAATCGGGCTGATCGCGATGACTTTGTTTGCGCTGTTGCGGAGCACGTCACGGATCCGCGGTACGTTTAGGATTGCTCCTATGCTTACTATCGGGTTACTTGGGCAGACGATTATTCCTCGCGCCTCGCGGATGGATCGTACAACGTCATGCGTTGGTTTTGCGGACTTAGCTCCGTGGAAGGCTACGTGTTGCACGCGTGGTTTAGTCTGTAGTTTAACCATGTATTCTTGGAAGTGCCTTTCTGTTCCGTTGCATGTAACGTAGGTCTGAAAGTTATCGTCTGTGGCAGGTAGGAGGCGGATTCGCAGCGCGAACCTGTTCACAATTGTCGCTGTTACTTGCGTTAGACTGTGACCTTTGCGAAGTTGTTCTGTACGGAATGTATGTGTAGCAAGATCTTGGTCTCCAATGTTAAACCACGTTTCATAACCGTATCTTCGCAATGCTGACAGGAAGGAGAAGGTGTCATTTTTGATTCCCCACCCCTTGGATGTGTCAACCATGCCAGACAAGGTGTATGTGACTATGTCAAGATCGGGCGAGACGTGAAGACCGTAGACTTCCATGTCATCTCCAACGTTTCCGATAACTGTCAATTCTCTCTGCGGAACGACTCGAACGAGTCCTTCGAGGAACCTGGCTGCCCCTACGCCACCGGCAAGACTAACGATCATTGCCTACGACCACCCAAGAGGGAAATCAGTAATACGATGAGAACCCCGCAAGGTTCTCTGGCACCAAAAATCAGGCGTGGGAGATCGTAACGAAGATTGACTTCCACTATTTTCAACAATGTTCGCTAAGGTGGCTATACCTCTAGCTGCCGCGGGTGCAGAATCGTTGCTCCTCAACCTGAACAATGCCCCCGCCATGCGAAACACTAAACGTGCGGACAGAAAACCGGAACTACTTAACTCTTTCAATATGTCATTCGTGTAACAAAAACATAATATTATGCTAATCTACGCATACTGTCAATGTTTTCTATTGAAGGTTTTCGCCTTTCCAATCAACTCTTTAGCCGTATCAATATTCAGGGGCGAGAGGACGCGCGATCTCCCCACCTCGTAGACCTGTATCAATCCAGCGTCGCGTAGTACTTCAACGTGTCTATAGACTCCTCCATAATCCATCTTTAGAATGCTTGCAACTGCAGTTATGTGGAGTGGTTTTTTCGTCTCCATTAACATGATTAGAATGCGCAGTCGAACTGTATTTCCTAGAGCTCCAAAGATTTCTGAGGCTATCTTCAGATCTTCAGAAGTCGACATTAACTCGTCCAGCTAGACATATACCCTTCAGGAGTTAATCCTTGCTCAATTTGATGTTTTTTCTTTCAGCAAATCGCTTCATGTGGTCACTAGAACAGAAGTAGAAGCTCTTCAATTCATTTTGCTCCTCCACAGCGAAGGAACGTGACTCCATTAAGTCAAAGATCTTGCCACACTGATTACACATCACCCTCATTTCGATCACTTAATTGTTAGCTAACGTACGACAGGTCTCGGTCGCGTGGTAGGTTGTTTCGTGACAAGTCGCGCGCCTTGTGGACTGCGTCGGAATTCTCTCTTGCTTGTTTCTCGAGCGTTGAGTAACTCACTTGTATTTTGATGAGTTTGGATGACATTTCTAACGCTGACTTTGCGGCGTTGGCGTCAAGCGAGAGATATCCAGGGGTTTCCGCCAATAGGCATACTGCTGAAATATTCTTGGGTTTTGATAAGCCAAAGATTAAACCGTTGGTTCCAGTGATTGCGCCGCCGGCAAGTTTGACACCACCTAACGCTTCCACCTCTTTAACAAGGTCCATATCGGTTCCACCCACGTAGACTTTAGGGGACTCGGTGAAGCTGTCGGTAGCCATGCCACCCATTGTTATAACCTGCTTTACGTGGAATTTCTGCGCTAATTCTAAAACCACGTCTGCAAGTTCGTACTGGCCTTCTGGTGAATATGGTTGCTCGCTTGCGCTAAACAGGATGAGATCTGACCCACCTTCTGTATTCTTCCAAAAGTAAAATTCGCCTTTCATTAACTTGACAATTCCATCGTCAGTCAACCAGACTTTTGGGGAGAACGCTGGGGAGTAAACTTCCGCAAAGAGTTCGGCCTTCAATTCCTTCTGGAGGTGGCTTACTGCGAGCCATGCAACTGATCCTATTCCTGGAAGACCACAAACCATTACAGGTTTGTCCAGTTTAGGTTCAGTAAGATATTTGACTAGAGCACGCATAGCGTTCTGCTCCGGAATTGTGCAACAGGATATCAGTTAGGAATCGCGTGTAATTAGTTGTTTGCAGATCGCGTTACGTCTGTAGTCTTTGCTGTCCGTATTGAGTTAGACCCCACGTAAATGGTTTAGCTTTGGTCAAATGCTGGACCAGTCGATCTTTCTTTAGTGACTTTAGATGGTAGGATACACACTCGTATGAGAGTGAGGTGTCTTGTGAAATATCCTTAGCGGACTTTCCTCTATCCTCAAGTGCGCGAAGTATTTTGCTGCGTGAGACTAATCCGGCTTTGACGTTTCTCTTTGATGTGAGGTATGCTTTTGGATGTACAATCTCATGACGACTCATATATCCAACTCAGACGAATTGTGCTAGCGAAGGTTGCTTCTTCTCTTCTGTTTCCTTGAACATTGCGTCGATTTCTTGTCTTAGTAGTCTTAGGCGTTGGGTATGGTAATTTCCTAAGTTGTATCTGTCAACCAAGTCCTGTGCCACGGTTAGGTACTTTTCTACGCCCCCTTTGTATACGGTCAAAGAGAGTTTTCCGTTGCAGCGAGGGCATACGCCTTTTAGTGGTACGCGTCTGTATTTCGCATTGCATTTCGTGCATCTGAACCTTTGTGCAGCAAACGCCTTGAGATTCCCGGTAAGGTCTCTCATGAAGTGGGTCGATAAGACTCGTCTAGCAACTTCCGCCGCGTCAACTGCCTTAACCGTTTCTGCGACTTTCAATTGTTCGGTTACTTTGTCTAGCATACTGCCGAGCTTTTTGTATGCGCTCTCGAGGTTGCCGGAATTAACATCAATCACGGGCAGCGTGAAACCTAGTGAGTCCAGCACGGTCGTCGTGCCTAATCGCGCGTTTACCGTTTCGATTATGGCGCTTAGTGGTTTTGGGTCACCGCGGTTTTGAGTTTCCTGATAGAATCTCAATGGCAGCCGTTCAGTAGTTTCCAGATTGTAGGCTTGGCGTGCGATCTCACCGGGCTTGATCGCTACGGTGAGCAAGATTGGAGCATCCATTATGCCGCCGATTCTTGATGGGAGAAAACTCTTGGAAAAATTAAGGAGAATGTCGAGTGCAAGGCTTATTGAGTCTTCGTCGCCATCGCAATCTCTTCTCTTGGCAGCATGCCAGAATGGGTGAGCGAAACAAACATTGGCACGCGTGAAGCCTACAATTCTACCGATCACTCCAACTGAGGTGTGAGGAGATAGTCCGACAACCAAGTGACCTACAATGTCATCTCGATTCTTGACTTTGTAGAAGGGTGGGACTCCGTAGAATGTTTGAAGCATCTCGTCAACGAACTTTGCCACTTTCACGAAGTAGTCTCCACACTGTTCAGGGACGATAATGTCATGAACTCTAAGGCTCAGGCATTGGGTGGCAGATGTCAGCGGTTTCTCGTTGACATCATAATTGTAGCCAAGGTCGATTAATTTCTTAATTGCTACCCGTACCTCGGTTGGGGTGAAATGTGTTAGAGGGGCGTTGGTTGCATCAAATCTTATAGTACCATCTTTGTAGACAGACACATCATGCTTCGCTCTGATCAAACCTTTCTCGATGGGTTCCGGCGTCCTAGTTGCATTCGTAAGCCCCCTTACACCTTTCACTGACTCCGGAACTACTGTGAAAGCCACATTTTTTTCTGCACGTGATAGGTGTTCTCGAATTGTGATACTCCGTCGCGTATAGAGTTCAGTTTTGCCACGACATGATGGACAATTTGCGCCTGTTGCCTCGACGCCACAAGTTGGACATGTGGGTTTTAATTCGGTCTTCGCGCCGCATTTTTCGCAAAGTATTGTGAATGTGGTATTGCTACACTGCGTGCATTTGCGGTTTGCAATTTCAACGGAGATGAGTGAGTGATTGGTTGCGGCTTCTATGATGCTGCGTCTTGGGCCCCCGGCCAGTCCTAATGGAAACAAGCAATGGACTGCTGGTCGCATTTCTCGTTGTTTTGCTTTTTCTGGGCGTCCCATTCTAGCGCCAACGTACACAGGACTTTTCTTCATCAGGTGGATCCCTGAAGCTTTGAAGATCTGTTCGAAAACATCTTTCCCAATCAATGGGATTGTATTGGTCCCTAAACCTAGACAGTCATACATTATCAAGCTCTGATCGGAATCCAAGATCAGTTGGCCCTTGTCCACTTTGTGGGGTAGACAGAGGTCATCGAGTATTTCTTTGATCTTAGCATCTTGGACAATATCTATCTTGTTTCGCGAAATTGCAGAGACTTGCGGATCGAGCAGTTTTGAGCGTAGATATTCAAACTGTTCTACCCTAATGTTTTCCCAGAAATATGTGTATCGCGGGTGAAGTGGGATGCCTGTGAGCTTTGAGATGGTGATTGACTGTTGGGCTGTTGGTTCAGTGCCGGCTTGCAAGGAGGCGAGTTCCTTGCTATCCAAGTGCACGTGTTCACAAAATTCACTGACACTTGCGAACTTGGTGAGTTCAAGCGCAAGCAGCTCCTGCCACCATGCTTCTACGAAGCCTGAAGGCAGAAGTGGTCGATTGTTTTCTAGAAACTCGCCGTATCCGACTAGGATGTCCCCTAGAAATAGTACTTTCTCTATCTGATTGGATACGAGAAGCATTTCTGACTCTCTAGAATCGGCTAATCTTAGAACTGATCCGTCCTTCAACTTTACGACAGGTGGCTCGATCGAGTCGACTGCGGCTGCGATACCTGCTTTTCCAGGCTTTTCCAGTCTAAGTTGAGTGCCAATCGCAATGAATCGTCTGAGTATCATCATGGTAGAGGGGTGAATGCCTACTGCCGCTAGCCCAGTGTTACGCGCTCTTCCATACCTTAGCCTGAAGCCGCCCTGAATTTGTGGAAATGAGAATATCGGCCGTCCTCCAAGTACATCCTCCATGAACATGAATTCACGCGCTTCATCGGCCTCCGCGACGGGAGGTTTGATATCCCTTAGCCAATTCCACCCCTCTATTCCGAGGCTGTCAATCATCTTTAGCACTTTGTGACTTCTCCCTATCAGGCCGTCGTGCACAACTCTAAGCGCTCCTCCACGCACGCGATTTGTCTCCACTCTCGGAACGTTTCTGTACGAAGTAACTTCGAATGGATCCGTTTCTACTCCATTGACCTCAACGGGTAGACGCATTACTGCGTTGAATAGTTCCTCATCCGAAACTTTGAACTGGAAACGAGCGACTTCTCTCTCATACAATCTGAGTTCTTCGACGAACCTCTTCGCTTCTAATTCTGTACCTTTGTAGCGTCCCAAACCAAGCTGATGTCTAACATAATCGGCGATCACTACAATTAGCGCCATGTCCGTCCCGCCTGCTGACCTGATAGGGCCAGCGAAATAGATCGCCAGATACTTTGTTCCGTCCTGGTTGGTTCTAATGCGAACGCTCGAGATGCCTTCGATTGGTGCTGCCGTTACACCTTCGTCGAGAATAGCGGATGCCGTGCGTACTGCCTGTTCTGCCGCTGCTTCTTCGTTACCCTGTTGACCTTGAAGAGCGATTTCCTCCGCAATCTTCAGAGCGGTTAGCTCTCGATAAAGTGAGACCGATTCGCGAGATTTTAGAAGTGTAGAGAGTTCACGAATTCTCTCGGCTATTCCTACAGGGCCTACGGCCTTCTCTACCCGTTCTGCCACATCGATAGTTAGTAGCGGTTCCGGGTCAAGTGAAGGATCCAGACCCTTGGATCTAGCGAGCTTCGCTACTCCATGTACCCTATCGAACTCTTCCCTTAGTTTGTGATAGTACTTTTCATGATCATTCAGGAGGACAGTCGTCAATCGGTAGGGCCTAACAGAAAGGAACGCTTACCTCGATTTAACAGTAAGAGGTAGACAATGTCACGAGGTTGGAGCCTGCGGAGTGGGTTTGGTGTTCGCGTAAAATGTGTCAGTGAATTTGCAATATATGTCGACAATCTGACTTGACGGTGAAGCTTCGAATTCTTGTTTGATTCCACACGAACCGCACTGGACGATAGCGGGGCCAGAACCTTGTGGCATTATTACTCGTATGGATTCTTCGCCACAAGAGGGACAAGTGAAAACCGATGGAAGTTTCTTCTTCACGACCTTGATTACTCGACGCCTTCGCCTTCCCATCTTGACCTGCCCTTGACTCGCATCTTGAGTGGCCGGTTATTTCAAGCTTCCATGATACGTTATGCGATTCGCAAGACTTAAGGACGAATACGAAAACGTATCCTACAGGCGGGTACTGTGTCCGATCAAAACGATCTATTACAAGTCCGAGATTCCGTTCGAAACCTGCTCCGCGATCCCATATCTAAGATGCTCTTAGCCCATAGCCAACTTACAGTCTCGCAACTTGAAACACTCTTGACTGACTCGTTGGCATCGGCCTCGATAGTGAGCAAGTCTCAAAAACGCATGTGTAGACCATCTAAGGCGCGTATTAGTCGCGGAGCATATAACAGAACCTTGATACAAGCCCAAAACAACGTAATTCGCTCAATATTTACGATTTTACTCCTTGCTTACTTGGAATTATTCGATAATGCCTCATTACAACCATTTCTCGAACTATCCGATACGATCAACACTTACGTTCGAGAATACAAATCCTCAGGAAACGAAAAATCAATTGTCGAACATCTAAAACCTAAACTCGTGGAATTTGCATCTGCTCTAGCCAAGCGTGAGAGCTTCAAAGACCAGCTTTGAATGCCGTGATATCACGTGATGTGACTCCAGATGACGCCATTGTGAGATGACGCTTTCCACTCGAACCATAGAACGCCGCAAAATGCAATGATCGACGCATTTTCGCCTTGTTTAATAGACTATGTGTGACATTACTGTGACCCAAAGAAACATCACTAACCTGCATATGTGATGTCATCGTAGTGGTGTGATGTCACACTCCGAGAGGCTTCAGGATTGGACAATCTAACGCTCTATTCGACACTCATCTCCGTAACTCTCCTTGCAGCCGCTATGCTCATCACAAGGTGGGCCTTGATTGGGTTTAAGCAAAGTAAACAGGCTCTGAGGGAAGCTACGTCCTACGTGAACGCCATCGTTGCAGCACTCTCGCCCCGCATAGAATCGTTGGAGGAAGCATCGAATCAGATGCTAGGCGTTATTCGCACCGTCACCGCCGATTCGGCAGGCCTTCGCAGCGCAGACGCAACCCTAGAATTCAGATGCAAAGAGCTGGAAAAATCGCTAAAGGATCTGCTGAACCACCACGAAGAAATACTCCACGAATTGGAAATTCTTCGATCGAAACCAATCCCGGCGACTTCTCAACCTCGCGCTGAACTCGACGAGGATCCAGTTTTAGAAAAACTAACGCCAACTGAACGCGAAACTCTTCAAATCTTGAAGGAGGGTCCGTTACATGCTCCTGAATTAGGGAGACGCATGAATAAGTCGCGGGAACACATATCGCGACTCATGAAGAGATTGTATTTGGAAGGTTATGTCGATCGAGAAACAGAACGACCACCCTTTCGGTACAAATTGAATGACAAACTCCTTTCCAGTTTGGGAGCTCCTGTTAGCCCGTCACGGCCGGAGAATGCCTAAGTCTATATTGCCAGTGTGCTGATGATCCGGATCTTTCAAGGGTACCGCGATCAGCCAACCTGGAGAGGTATGTCGAGACGGCGCCTAGACTGAAGTCGTCGCCCCAAGTCTCGCGATAATCTTTCCAGACCTCTCGAGAATCAAAGTCACGATCTGAATGTCGAGTGTTAATGACGTCAAGCAATCTGCTCATCTTGCTTTCCTGGGGTTCCGGCAGGATTGCGCTTGATTCATGCCCCGAGACAATCTCAGCGTATTCCAGCAATCTGCGAACCTTGTCCGGAGTGAGCTCCCCCTCCATAGCTACGCTGTGTCTAACCCCAGTTCTATCATAAAACTCGAGGCGAATCTTCTTCTTCAAATCAGTCAATACAGTATGTCAGTCCACATGTTATAAGTTAATTTGTGATGTGAAACAATTAAACTCACACTATCCAACGGAAAAATTGCTCATACAGTGGAAATTAGGGGGTTAACGACCTTCTCAACAGATGTCAACATGTGTTAGCGGCTATTCGTATGTAATTGTACCCTAACCCCTTGATTTCGACTGGACAAAACCGTTGGATTACGAAAATCTTCAGTCAGTTTGAGCAAATAACTCGACTCGAGTATAATATCGCAATTTTTAGACGCGACGTTCTTTATGGATTGAATAAGTAAAATACCAACGGCTGTTTACTTCATACCACAGCTCACACAGAAACTAACGGACAATTAACTTCTAGTGGAACCCGAGGGGTGTGGGGGTTCGCTTTCTCATTTTGTACGCATATCACACCAAAATTTCAAAGTAGCCTGTGTTGATCAAGTATCAACTTCCATACGAACAACTTGATTTTCGTGTACAAGAACGGTTAGTTATGTTTCGAGCAGCAAGGCCACAATTGCCATTGGAGGATTGGTTCAGTGCGCGAATCGGCAAAGGACGTTCTGGAAAGTATTTTCGACAAATATCTTACCACTGCTAAGATCTTCGCGCAACGAGATGTGTTGCGGCATGACTATATGCCTTCCCACCTTCCTCACAGAGACGAACATATTCAGAGGCTGGCCGGCATTCTAGCCCCAGCCCTTCATCAAGCCAAGATATCTAACGTGTTTGTTTATGGTAAAACGGGAACCGGCAAGACCATTGTAACAAAGTTCGTTTTGGACAAGTTACAGAAGAAGGCGGAGGAAATAGGAGCGGCTGTGAAGATAAGCTACATAAACTGCAGGATGGCTGGAACGAATTACCGAGTACTTGCCGAGATATGCCGCGCGATTGGTGTGGACGTGCCGTTTACTGGGATTGCCGTAGGCGAACTTCTTGACCGCTTTTCTAATGGAATGAGCGTGGGAAGGACGGCGCTCCTTGTAGTACTCGACGAAATTGATGCTCTGATAAAGCACAGCGCAGACGATTCGTTGCTTTACGAACTGACTCGCATCAACGAGACTCTGAATGCCTCTTGGATTAGCATAGTTGGAATCTCTAACGATCTGCACTTCAAAGAGTTCTTGGATCCTCGAGTATTGAGTTCGCTTAGCGAGGAAGAAGTGGTATTTCGGCCGTATCTTGCTGACGAGCTCTTCGACATACTTCTTGACAGGGCAAAGCTAGCTTTTCTCGAGGGCGCCTTGCATGATACTTCCATACGCCTATGCGCTGCGCTGGCCGCAGGGGAACACGGTGATGCGAGGCGTGCCTTGGATCTCCTGAGAGTGGCCGGCGAACTTGCCGAGCGACAGGGAGCCTCTGCCGTCGGCGAACAGGACGTCCGACAGGCTCAGCAGAAGATCGAGCATGACAGAGTTTCTGAAGTGTTGAAATCGCTTCCCGCACACTCGAAGATACTGTT
>Ga0187778_10002164_pt1 | contig 13484 bp, 10 predicted proteins | sample 1015_Q2_SP5_20_M_FD_132418 | JGI IMG/M metagenome (GOLD analysis project Ga0187778, IMG submission 132418) | Tropical peat soil microbial communities from peatlands in Department of Meta, Colombia - 1015_Q2_SP5_20_MG | ecosystem: Environmental > Terrestrial > Soil > Wetlands > Peat | place... | reverse complement strand
GGAGATCACGTATCGGAATCTACTGGCTGCTTACCTCAGACTCCAGGAAGCGAACCGACAAAAGACGGTTCTTCTCGCGTCGGCCGCCCACGAATTGAAAACGCCGCTCGCTGTGATGAAGGGTTATTACGAATTGCTTCTAACCGGTTCCCTTGGAAAACTGAGCGAACGCCAGATCGACATCCTGCGCGAATCGAAGGAAAGCTGCGACCGCCTGGTGCGCCTCGTTTCGATGTTTCTGAACTATTCGGCGCTCGAAAGCGGCAAACTCGTGCTGCAGTTGCACGAAAACGATTTGCGCGACTGCGTTAACGATCTGGTGGCGCGGTGGAAGGATGCGTTTCAGCGCGCCGACGTGCGGCTCGATGTTCGCGTGGCGTCCGATCTGCCTGCCTTCCGGTTCGACTATCAGAAGGTGCAGCAATGTATCGTGAACCTCCTCGATAACGCGCTGAAGCACACCCCGGCGCGCGGGACGGTGCATTTGGCAGCACAGCCGCACTTTTGGGAGCGGCGTGTCTCCGAAACCGCACCCGTTGAAGACCGCCGCCAGCGAGGCGGGCAGCCCCCGAACACTGTCCTTGTGACGGTAACGGACACGGGCAGCGGAATCGCCGCGGAATTTCATCAGGAAATTTTCGAGGAGTTCGTGCGAGTCGACCCGTCGTCCTCCGGCATGGGCCTGGGACTGGCGATCACCAAGCGATTGATCCAGGCGCATCGCGGCAAGATCTGGGTCGATAGCGAACCGGGCCGCGGCAGTTCGTTTTCTTTTCTGCTTCCGATTCGAGTTGAGTAGGTTGTAACGCAAATTCTGTTGCGCAGGAAATGACGATGGTGAAAAAAGAAAAGATCATGGTAGTAGACGATGAGCCGAGTATCCGGAAATACCTCCGGACTTTGCTCGAGGTGGACGGCTTCGAGGTCGAGACGCTATCGAACGGCAAAGAAGCGTTGAAGCGCATCGGCGAGGGAGAGCGGCCCGACTTCATCATCCTCGACGTGCTCATGCCGGAAATCGACGGCCTGGAGACGCTGCGGCAATTGATGCAGGTCGACCGCTCGCTCAACGTCATCATGCTCTCTTGCGCGAATGAAGTGAATACGGTCGTGGAGGCGATTCGCCTCGGCGCTCTCGATTACCTGACCAAGCCGTTTGAAAAACCGGAGTTGGACGCGGCGTTCCTGAAGGTCAAGCAGAAGCAGGCGCTGCGTTCTGAAAATGAAGCCCTGCGGGAGTACTGCGAGGCCCTGACGGAGGACATTTCGTTCCTCGCCGCGAGCCCGCAGATGGTGAAGATCCGCCAGCAGATTTTGCAGATTGCGCCGGTGGACGTGCCCATTTTCATCAGCGGTGAAAGCGGCGTCGGCAAGGAAGTCGTCGCCCGCATGATCCACCTGCGTTCCAAGCGCCAGCAGCAGCCGTTCATCAAAGTAAACTGCGCGGCACTGCCGGGCGAACTGCTCGAATCGGAACTATTTGGTTTCGAGCAGGGAGCGTTCACGGGCGCCGTGCGCGCGAAGCCCGGAAAGTTCGAGCTGGCAAATAAAGGCACGATTTTCCTCGACGAAATCGCGGAAATGAGCCCGCATCTGCAGGCAAAGCTATTGCACGTATTGCAGGACGGCCAATACTCGCGCCTCGGAGCACGAGCGGTCGTGAATGTGGACGTCCGCGTCCTGGCGGCGACGAACGTGGACGTGAAAGAAGCGATGCGCAGCGGCCGCTTCCGCGAAGATCTCTACTACCGTTTGAACGTTCTCTCTCTCCACATACCGCCGCTCCGCGAGCGTACCGCCGAGATTCCGCTGCTCTTCCGGCATTTTCTGGTTAAGTACAGCGAGAAATACCAAAAGACTCCGCCGGATCCTTCGAAAAATCTGCTTGAAGCAGCGATGCGGTATCCGTGGCCCGGAAACTTGCGCGAACTGGAGAACTTCGTCAAGCGTTACGTGATTCTCGAAGATGATGCGGGCAGTTTCCGCGAACTTTTGGAGATGACGGGGCAGCAACAGCGCATCGCGCCGCGCGACGAAACACCGGCGCCGAAAGAGCAGGGGCTTAAGGCTCTCGTGCGTGGCTTGAAAGACGAAGCCGAAATGGAAGCAATCGCCGACGCGCTGAATAAGACAAATTGGTGCCGCAAGGATGCGGCGCGGATGCTCGGAATCAGCTACAAGGCGTTGCTGTATAAAATGCGGCAGTTCAATCTCGACTCGGGTCGAGGCGCGCGCTCCGCAGCCGCGAAAGAAGCTGCGAAGGCGGCTGCGGCGAAAGAGGCCGCAGCGAAAGCCGCGGCGCCGACCGAAGAAATTCCCGTCGCTCCCGGAGTGCGCGGCTCGTAAGAAACCATCGCAGCTCGATCAAGAATTGCGTCCGCGGAGTATCTCGACCGGTAGTCGCCCGCACACCTGCACACGTCGCCCACTCGAATCTGACACAAAACGACTCATAGTCTTGGGCGTGGGCGTAGTCCTATACCTCGGAAAAGAGTTGCATATCTAGAGCACATTCAGTGAAATAGCGCTTTCCATTTGACATTGTGTTGGTCTAGTATTCCGCTCCGAAACAGGCGGCATGCGAAGGCCCTTCGCGTGCGAATCGGGTCGCTCATCTCGCGCACCCGAAAGAAGAACCCGAATCGACGTTGTTTCCAAAGGGTTTGTCGACCCCATCGCTACCTGCCATGCTGGGGTAGTGGGTGCAGTCGCAAGTCTTATCGACGACTGGGTAAGTTGATCATGCTCTGGAGCTTTTGGAAAAGCGATTGCTGATTCAGTTTGGGGGAAAGTCTGTGAACTTCAATACAGTCCTGAGGGGGCAGCAGCAATGACCGAACGTCGCATGGCGCGCCGGTACGATCTGTCGCTGCCCGTGAACATCCGCATGCCGATCAACAGGGAACCTCGCACGCAGAGCGGCCAGACCCGTGATATCTCCACGCGCGGCGTTTACTTCACGCTACAAAACGACCTCGCGCCCGGCACCGAAGTCGATTTCACGTTGACGCTCCCCACCGAGATTACGCGCGGCGCCGAAGTGTTCGTTCGCGCTCACGGCCGCGTGGTGCGCGTCGATAAGCACCCGGAAGATTTGCAAGAAACCGTCGGCGTGGCCGCCGTGATTGAACGCTACGACATTATTCGCGGCGAAGGCTCTCACGCCTAGGCTTCGCTTCACCGGCATCACTCGATCTTGACCGTTCCAGTACCCTCTTCCGTGCGCGTTTCTAGCGCAATCCTCTAGGGCGCCTTGTAAGTACCTGCATCTAACTCCAATTGCCAACTCGCTGGGAACTGCCCTTCCCGAAAGTGACAACATTTTTCAAGCGATTCACGTCAAGACACCGACCTCCGCTTCCACTCGGGCCCTCTACGGGCTGGCAAGGCAACTGTCTAAGCTCAATAAATTGAGCAAATTGAAAAAGCCGCGGAGATATCCACAGGCTGCTAGTAATTCCCTACGCGCGCTACGTTCCCACATGAGTTTGGCTCCCGGTGTGCTTCGTCAGGGTCGGGCCCGATTCGCACTCTATTTAAATTTCTAACGGCACATGGCATCGACCGCTCCTGCGAAATCGTCTCTTCCAGCACACTCCCACGAACTTCCGCCCGAACGCATCTACTTCGGACCGTCTGCAGCCATGCAGACGATTCGACAAAAGGTGGACCGCGCGGCAGGTCTCAACGTCCCCATTCTTATTCTCGGCGAGAGCGGCACCGGCAAAGAGGTATTGGCGCGATTCATCCACCAGCAGTCGCCGTGGCGCAACGGACCGTTCATCAAAGTTAATTGCCCGGCAATCCCCGGAACGCTGATCGAGAGCGAGCTCTTCGGTTATCAAAAGGGTGCATTCACCGGCGCCAACTCTGCCAAGCCCGGCCGGATGGAAATGGCCCAAGGCGGCACCTTATTCCTCGATGAGATCGCCGAGCTCGACGCAAGTTTGCAGGCGAAGCTGCTTCATGTTCTGCAGGACGGCCATTTCATGCGCATCGGTGACCACGAGGAAAAACGCCTGGATGCGCGCGTCGTCTGCGCGACGAACCGAAACCTCTCGCGCGAAATCGAGACAGGCGCGTTTCGCTCGGACCTCTTTTACCGCATCAACGTCATTGCCCTGACCCTGCCTTCGCTCCGTGATCGGCGCGCCGATATTCCCTATCTCGCCGAATACCTGCGCGAACAATTCAATCGCCGCTTCCAGCGCGAAGCGCCTCCGCTCTCGAAAGAGACTCTGCACCTGCTGCAGCAGCGAGATTGGCCGGGCAACATTCGCGAGCTGGAAAACTGCATCGCTCGTTACGTCGCTCTCGGTTCCGAAGAGACATTTTTCCCTGATCAGGTCGAGAGCCACCCCGCGCACGTCGTCTACGACTCGACTCCTGACGGCAATATTCCGCTGAAGCACATCGCCCAGCAAGTCACGCGCAACATGGAGCGCGATGTGATCCTGAAAGTGCTTCAGGCAAATCACTGGAACCGCCGCAAAGCAGCAGAGGTTCTGAAGATCAGTTACCGCGCATTGCTCTATAAAGTCCGCCAGGCCGGCTTGCCTGCCAAGCGGCCGCGGCAGAAGCTACCCGAAAATGGTAAGTTTCCAACCGAGTCGTCGGCGGAAGCGGATTGATCGCCCTCGCACCGTCGAGTCACATTTCCCGCAACGCCCCGCAAATCGCTTCTTAACCCCAGATTGGGGGCCATCGGCGGCGAAAGCCGCACCCGTATCAGGTATGTAATCAGGGGCCCTGTCCCGCCTTGCCCATGCCATTTGGTTCGGCTAGCCTTAATCAAGCATGAGCAAATCCAACGGCAAGTCGAGTCTACGAGTCTGTCTGCTCTCGCCGCATCCGATGGTACTAGCCGAGTTCCATCGTTTGCTCGAAGACTCCGGCTTCCAGATCACTTCCAAGCAGCTCGATTCGATGCTGGCTCCGGATTTGCGCCACCTCGAAATCCCGCGCGCGTCGATCTATGTCGTCGACGCTCACGCCGCCCGCCAAGCGACTGGGGCGTTGATGGGCAATATTCTCGAGCGCTACAGCTCGGCGCGCCTCTTGGTTGTTGGCGACAAATTCAAGGAAGCCGATAGCTACGCGCTCCTCCGCCAGGGCGCAAAGGGAATCCTTAGCTATGCAGAGGCCCGCGAACAGCTTCCCCGTGCGCTGCCCCAAGTTGCTTCGGGCGGCATTTGGGTCCCGCGGCCGCTCCTTTCGCGCTTCGTCGACTCGATCTTGAGCGGAACGCAGGGCCGCCGCCTTCGCATGGATTCTCCGAACGAGCTCAGCCGCCGCGAGCAGGAGGTTCTCACTGGGCTATTGGAAAATCTGGCCAACAAGGAAGTTGCCGACCGACTCCATATTTCCGAACGCACCGTCAAATTTCACGTTTCGAATCTTCTTGCCAAATTTGGCGTGCGACGCCGCGCCGACTTGATTCTCCTCTGCTATCAGCGCCGCAACGCTGCCGGCGGATAACGCGTCGTTCGCATTGCTCTCTCCCTAACTCTGACCCTCTCAATCCGCTGCTATAATTCTTTCGCTGAAATTCTCAGCGAGTTGACTTTCTTGGCGACTTTTTCCATCGAAAACTTCGGCTGTCGCGCAACCGAAGCCGACGCTTCCGCTCTTCGCCGCGGACTGCTCGATAGGGGTTTGACTCTCGCCGCACAGCACGACTCCGCGGATTTTGTCGTCCTGAATACCTGCACCGTCACCGCAGCGGCAGATTCTCAGGCCCGCGAAGCAATCCGCAAAATTCATCGCGCGAATCCAGCGGCGCGCATCGTCGTCACCGGCTGCTACGCGCAGCGCGCTCCCGGGGAGCTCGCCGCGATCGAAGGCGTCTCGCAAGTCGTCGGAAACTCGCACCAGCGTGAAATTCCAAGCCTCGTCGAAGCGGTGCGTGAGCGCCGCATTACCGATTCTTCCGATTTTGTGCCGATCGATCAGTTGGACCGCCATTCGATGTCTCTGGCTCGCGGCCCGGCGAAGATCCTGACGGGCGACATCTTCGCTGAGTCGACGGTTGCGAATGCGCCAGCCACATTTGAGGCGGGCGAGGACGGCCATACGCGCCCGATCCTCAAGATTCAGGACGGCTGCAACAATCGCTGCTCATACTGCGTGATTCCCTTCGTGCGCGGGCGCAGCCGCAGCCTGCCGCCAGACGACGTCGTCCGCGATGTGCGCTCGCTTGTCTCTGATGGCGCCAAAGAGATTGTCCTGAGTGGTATCAACCTCGGCAGCTACGGCCGCGACCTCGTACCTCGCGCCGGTCTCGCAAAAGTCGTTCGCCGCATCCTCGAGGAAAGCGCGCTCGATCGGCTTCGCTTCAGCTCGATCGAGCCGCAGGACATCACCGAAGATTTCGTTACTCTGGTCGCATCATCGGGGCGAATCGCTCCGCATTTCCATGTGCCGTTGCAATCCGGATCCGATCGCATTCTTCGCGAGATGCACCGCTGGTATCGCACTGGCCACTACGCCGAGCGCATCAGGCTCATCCGCCGGCTGTTGCCCGATGCCGCCATCGGCGCGGACGTCATCGTCGGCTTCCCCGGTGAAGGCGACGACGATTCCCGCGCGACCGCGGAATTCCTCGCGCAGTTGCCGTTCACCTATCTTCATGTCTTCTCTTTTTCCGCGCGCCCAGGCACAAAAGCCGCGGACTTCGGCGATGAAGTCCCGACGCAGACTATCCGCGAGCGCGCTCGCGCGTTGCGGGCAATCTCCGAAAGGAAGTCAAAAGCTTTCCACACCTCGCAGGCCGGACGCAACTTGCGTGCTCTCACACTCGCGCGCTCGGGCGAGGATTGGACGGAAGCTCTCACCGGAAACTATCTGAAGGTTCGCATCGAAGGACGCCATCCCGCGAACGAATGGCATGACGTGACGATCCGAACATAAAGGGCTCCCAGGTCGACGGTCAGTCGAGCCTGGGATATAGGATCGTCATCCTGCCTGCCCTGACGAAGGAAGGGAGCGGAGCGTCCCGATGGCATGGTCAGGAATTTTCTTCGGTGGAAGCGCGGGGTTTCAACCCCGCGAAAAATCAGCTATCCGCGCTCAGGGGCTTTAGCCCCGGAACACAAAGTTTAATCGCGCGATGGGCGTCAGCCCTCGAAAATCACCTGCGCCAGCGCCAGGTTCCCGCTGTGCGTGATCGTGACGCTGATATGTTTCACGCCGAGGCCATCGGCGATCTCCCGCGCCGCGCCCTCAAGGCGCAGCCCCGGCTTCCCGCTCGGCTCCCGCATTACTTCAATATCGCGCCAGCGCACGCCGTTGCTCCAGCCGGTGCCGAGCGCCTTCATCGCCGCTTCTTTCACTGCGAACCGCCCAGCGTAGCGCTCGTAGCGGTTTTTGAATCTCTCGCAATAGGCAATCTCGTTAGGCGTGAATAGGCGCTCAAGGAACGGCGCGCCGTGCCGCGTGACGGCCGCCTCGATCCGGTCGATTTCTGCGATGTCCAGTCCCAGTCCGACGATCATTGTGTTTGGCGCGTCCAGCGGCGCTGCGGAATTATATCTATAATGACAGCGCGAGCCTTCGTCGCGACCAAAGATGCCAGCCGCCGTCACGAAAAAGAAATCAGCTCCCCGGAAGTCCGAGCCTTCCACTGAATGGAAGCCGCGCCGCGCCGGAGGCTTGCAAATCCTCGAAGCACCCTTGCTCGCGCGATTCTCTTGGCTGGCTCACGGCTTTAGCACTCGCCCGGGCGGCACAAGCGAGCTTAGTGGCACTCGCGTTCTCAATCTCGGCTTTGCCGACTGGGATTCGCGCGACCGCGTGCTCGCAAACCGCCATAAATTCGTCGCCGCGATCCGCGCCAGCAAGATGCGCGTCGTCACGCTCCGCCAGATTCACTCGGACATTCCGTATCGGATCGACGCCGCAAGCCTGCACTCGGGCGAAGCGCCTCATGGCGACGCGCTCTTCACGCGCGAGCCGCGAATCCTGCTCGCCGTTCAGACCGCCGATTGCGTCCCGATTCTCCTTGCCGACACCAAGCGCCGCGCCGTTGCCGCGATTCACGCCGGATGGCGTGGCACACTGCGCCGCATCGCCGCAAAGACCCTCGGCCGCATGCAGATGGAATTCGGCACGCGCCCGGAAGACGTGATCGCCGCGCTGGGACCGGGCATCGGCCGCTGCTGCTACGAAGTCGGCTCGGAAGTCGCGCGCGAATTCCACGCCCAATTTCCGAGCGCGCGCGAGTGGTTCGATGGCCCGTTCGACGCGCTCGCTTCCGGCGAAAATGATCCCAATTGGCTGCCCTGGCTCACGATGCGCCCACCGGGGCATCCGCCGCCGTCTCCGCGCGTCAATCTCGATCTGATCGCCGCGAATCGCGCGATTCTCGCCGATGCGGGCGTGCCTCTGCGTCAGATTTCCGCCTCGGGGTTTTGCACTTCGTGCCGGACCGATCTCTTCTTCAGCTACCGCCGCGAACGCTCGACCGGCCGCCTCATCGCCGCCATCGGCATCCAGTAATACCAAGGAGACTGTCATCCCGAAGCCGGCCCCGACGCTTTCGGTCGGGGACGGCGGTGAGCGATGTGCTTTTGAGGATTGCGATCCTTGGAACTTTTGAGCGGCTCCAACGTAAAGTTGGGAATTCTCACGCTGGGGCAGAGGCAGACTGCGCCGCCACCGTCTCTGCCAGCGCCAATTGCCCACATGCCGCCATCACATCCTGCCCGCGCGAATCGCGGATGAAACACGGCACGCCTTTTTCGATCAGTATGCGCTGAAATTCCTCGGCCTGCGCGCGGCTCGGCCGTTCGTACGGCAGCGCGCCGGGATTCCACGGAATCAGGTTCACCTTCGCTCGTATATTCGCCAGCAGCCGCACGACGCGCCGCGCATCCTCGGACGAATCGTTGAATCCGCCGAGGAGGACGTACTCGAACAGCAGCCACTCCCGCGGCCGCAGCGGATACTTTCGGCACGCATCGAGCAGCTTTTCGAGCGGATACTTCCGATTGATCGGCATGATCTGATCGCGCTGCTCGTTCGAGGATGCGTTGAGTGAGATGGCCAGGTTCGGCCGCACCTTTTCCTTCGCCAGCCGCTCGATGCCGGGAATGACTCCGCTCGTCGAAAGCGCCGCATGTCTCGGCGCAATCGCCACTCCGTTCGGATCGAGCAAAATGCGCAGCGCGGCCATCACCGCGTCGTAATTCAGCAGCGGCTCGCCCTGGCCCATGAGCACGATGTTGGTCTGGGGCTTCAGCGCATCGCGATTGTCTTCGAGTGCGACGAGCGCCTGCCCGACGATCTCGCCCGCCGTCAGATTCCGCGTGAGCCCGAGCGTCGCCGTCAGACAAAATTGGCAATCCACCGCGCAGCCCGCCTGCGTGGAAATGCAGATCGTTTGGCGGTTTTCTTCCGGCATGAACACGGCTTCGATATTCGCCGGCTTACCTTCGCTGATTGCGAGGACGTAACGCACCGTGCCGTCCGACGAGCGATGCCGCCGCACGATCTCCGGCAGCGTAATCGCCGTCTCGCGCGCCAGACGTTCGCGCAGCGCCGCCGGCAGATTCGTCATCGCCGCGAAATCAAACTTCCGCTCGGCGTAAATCGCGTGATAGATCTGCGCGCCGCGATACCCCCTTTCGCCGAGCGAATCGAGAATCGCTCTTAGTTCTTCCGCCGATTTCCCGAGCAGATTTACGACCGTGTTTGCAACTTGAGGAGACATCTTGGATTCATGATAACACGCTCACAGCGCTCAACTTGCGGCGCTCGCATGACAACGCCGCAGCGGCGTGCGAAAATGATTAGATATATGTCCGGTGCAACTCACACTGTGCAGAAGGAAGTCTTGCCGAACGGCCTGGTGGTCATCACCGAGCCGATGGAGCACGTCCATTCGGTATCGGTCGGCATCTGGCTGCGCTCGGGATCGCGCCGCGAGCCGGCCGAACTCAACGGTATCTCGCACTTTATCGAGCACATGGTCTTCAAGGGCACCGCGCGCCGCAGCGCCGAAGACATCGCGCGCGAAGTCGATAGCGTCGGCGGCATGCTCGACGCCTTCACTGCCAAGGAAATGGTCTGCTTCAACACGCGCGTTCTCGACGAGCATCTGCCGAAAGCCTTCGATGTGCTCGCGGACATGGTCCTCGAGCCGAAATTCGCCGACGAAGACATCGCCCGCGAGCAATCCGTCATCCTCGAAGAAATTCGCATGACGCAGGACAATCCCGAGGATCTCGTCCACGAGCTTTTCACCCAGAATTTGTGGGCGCCCCACGCGCTCGGAAAGCCGATCCTCGGCACGCCCGAAACGGTTTCGGCCTTTACGCGCGACACGCTGCGGAAATGGTTCAGCCGCTGGTACGCGCCCAATCACCTCGTCGTCACCGCGGCGGGGCATCTCACGCATGCGCAGATGGTCGATCTTGTCTCCGAGCGCTTCGCGCACCTCGCTCCGTCTCCGGACGGCGCGGCCGATTCCGTGCCGGCACCCGCTCCGCACATCACCACCCGAACGAAGAGCGAGCTAGAGCAGGTTCACATCTGCCTTGGCGTTCCAGCGCTGCCGATGGCTGACCAGCGCCGCTTCGCCGTCTCGGTTCTCAATAACGTGCTGGGCGGCGGCATGTCCTCGCGCCTCTTTCAGAACATCCGCGAGCGCCAGGGCCTGGCCTACGCGATCTTCAGCGAGATGAATTCCTATCGCGATGCGGGCGTGCTTTCGGTCTATGCGGGCACTTCTCTCGAAACAGCCGGGCAGGTGATTCGTTCAATCCTCGAGGAATTCCGCCGCATGAAGGACGAGCCGCTCAGCCCGGAGGAGCTTCGCCGCGCCAAGGACCATCTGAAGGGTGCGACGCTGCTCGCGCTCGAAGGCTCCGGCTCGCGCATGAACAGCCTCGCACGCTATCACATGTACTTCAATCGCCACTTTTCTCCGCAGGAATTGATCGCCATACTCGAAAAGGTCACGGCCGAAGAGGTGCAGCAGATCGCGCGCGAATTTTTCGATCCTGATCAGATCGCCGCCTCCGTCGTCGGCAACCTCAACGGCTTCAAGCTCACCCGCGACCAGCTCGCCTTCTAGCGGCGTCCGATTCCGCCGCGCAACTCTTCGCCCGCAATACTCATCCAGGCTGAGTGGTGTCGAGTTCCAAGGAGGCCTAAATGAAGCTTCGCATCCCGGCCGTGCTTCTCTCCGCGTCGTCCCTTGTTTTCACTGCATCCGGCCAAGGTATTCAAATCAACAAGCAAAACCGCACGATATCCGTAACTGCTTCCGCCAGCCTGGAAGTCGAGCCGGAAGTCGCCGTCGTCCAGGTGGGCTATCACAATTTCGCGCCGACTCAGGACGCGGCCTACTCCAGCAACGGCGAGGTCTCGGGAAAGGTCATCAATGCACTCCTCGCGGCTGGGCTCCGGAAAGACGCCATCGAAACCGAGGCCGTTTCTCTCCAAAATGTCAGTCAATTGATCCGGGATTCGACGCCGGAAGAGCGCGCCGCTCATCAGTTCGAAGCGCGGCAGACGTGGGCCATTCACGTGCCGGTCGCCGACGCAGGAAGAGTGGTCGACCAGTCGATCGCCAGCGGCGCAAACGAAATCTCGGGCGTGGACTGGACGGTTGCAGATCCCGCGGCGCTAGACGCCAGAGTAAACAAAGCGGCCGTGTCCAAGGCTCGTTCGCTCGCCGAAGCCATGGCTGAAAAACTCGGAGCCAAAGTCGGCATGCTGCTTTACGCCAGCAACAGCAACCCGCCCCAGGCCGGGGAAAATCGTAGCTACGGGTTTGGCGGAGGTTACGGAATGAGTGGCTCAGGATTTTCTTTTTCCACTCAGCCGGTCATACGGCTGGTTCCACATAAAGTCCGCCGCGACGCCACGGTCTATGCTGTATTTGCGCTCGAATGAACGCGCAACAGCTGTCACCCTCGTCCCCTTGTCAGCGACGCGAAGTGCTGCCGATTTTCTGTGGAAGCGCGGGGCTCTAGCCCCGCGAAAAACGGTCGCGCGAAGCGCGCACCCATGCGCTGCCTTTATTGCAGCAAGTAGTCGAGGCCGGCGCTACTCGCCGCGACTACCCCCGCCAAAAACATCTAGTGTATCTCGTCGTAGACAACGCGGCCGCCCACAACCGTCAGCACAGACTTTAATTCCTTGATTCCTTCGTCCGAAACTTTCTGCGGATCGAAATAGTCGTCGCTCAGCACAACCGCATCGCCGAGTTTGCCCGTTTCGATCGAGCCCACCTCGTTTTCCTCGCGAAAGAACCAGCCGTTGTCGGCTGTGTACATGCGGAGAGCCTGCTGACGTGTGACCTGCTCACCAGAATTGATCAGCGCGCCAGTGCAATCCTTTCCGGTCACCATGTAATAGATCTCGAACCACGGATCGAGAATGGAAATGTCGCCCGCGTCCGAGCCCGCGCCGACGTGAATCCCGCTTTCAAGTATCGTCCGGTACGGCGGACCCGCTGGCTGCCCCGCCGGCGTGCCCTGTCCGCCCTGAAGATATTTCCAGCCATGCAGCGCCATCCCGACGCCGATGGCTTTCATCGCCTGCAGCGTCTGCGCGTCGATCGCAGGCACATGCGCGATCGACCATCGTAGATCGGCGATCGGCGTGACAGCATTGACCTTTTCGTACGTCTGCGCCGTGAACTGGACCTCCGCCAAAGACAGCGTGTGTTGCTGGTATGGCCAGCCATGCTTGGCGACCAACTGCAACGCCGTTTCGTAATTCTCGGGATGCTGCCCGCCGGCGAAATTGGAGAACCACGGGCTGGCAAACTCGCCGATGCCCGAAACCCGGAGCATATCGTCGCCGAAATTCGGAAAAACGTTCAACAAGCGCTCCTTCAGGATCGGCAACTCCATCGTCTTGTCCATCGAGATCATGAAAAGCCGGACGCGCTCATCGAGCTTCTGCTGATGATCCAGCGCCAGAATCTGTTCATACACGGTCCATGGATTGGCGCTCGCAATGCCGGGAAACGTGAAGCTGTCCTGCAAATCCGGACTGTCAGGGTCAGCAAAGACTCCCATATCCACACTGGTCGTCAGACCGTAGCGCAGCACATACGACTGCGCGTACTCGGCGCTGCGAATCTTGTCCTCGAGAGTCTGCATATTGCGCAGCGCAGCAAGCGCAGCGTTCGCCGCGGGCCCTTGCAGCGCGCCGGTATCGCCGACGGTGATTCCTTTGCTCTCGAAAAATTCCTTACCCAGGCTGTTCGTGATTGCGGGACCGAACGTCGCGAAGAAAACCGGATGATCCGGCACGGCCTGATCCAGCTCCGCGAGTGTCGGCATCCGGTTTTCCACAAACAGCCTCGGAGTCCAATCGCCAATCGCGGTTACCCAGGCGCCCGCTGGCACAGTTCGCGCTCGCTCCTTCAGCATCGCCATCGCCTCGGGAATGTTCGTTGCAGTCTCGACCATCACGTCGTATCCCAACCGCTGGCTGAACAGCACGAAGTGGTTGTGATTGTCGATCAG
>Ga0187778_10002162_pt1 | contig 13493 bp, 14 predicted proteins | sample 1015_Q2_SP5_20_M_FD_132418 | JGI IMG/M metagenome (GOLD analysis project Ga0187778, IMG submission 132418) | Tropical peat soil microbial communities from peatlands in Department of Meta, Colombia - 1015_Q2_SP5_20_MG | ecosystem: Environmental > Terrestrial > Soil > Wetlands > Peat | place... | reverse complement strand
TTGGGCCGGACAAACCAGAGACCAGAGACCAATACTGACTGCGAGCTCTCGGGCATGAAGTGGAAGTCTCAGCGAATGAGTGTGCGAGTAGTACCTCGGCTCTATAGTGCACGTCCATCTTCGTTATTACCCCTGTCAGGTTCCTCAATCCAGCACGGTGCTCGCGCATCTTAGCGCGACATCGCGGCGGACTGGGGCCGGGCGGGAAGTTCGTCTAGGGTCATCCCGCCCCTCCCACAGCCTCTGTTCCAGAATAAATCGATGGATTTCGGCTGTCCAGGCCAGCGTGGATGGAGCCTCCAAGAGCCAGAACGAGGTGTTCTCATAACTAGTCTTAACCACCTATGGTTCTTGTGTGACGTTCATGGACCGCAGCATTTCGCTTTTCGCGGGAGTTACGATTGTCGCTATTATGGTCGTGGGGGCCGCTGTGGCCCTTGTCCCCTTGAAGCCGACCGCAACCCAGCCTGGCGCGTCAACCTCAACCACCTCAACCACTGCAACAACGTCAACAGGTACTAACACCACGAACAATCTGTCCCTCCGCCTCATTCTCAACACCTCTGTCTTTTCCCAGGGTAGGTCCGTATCGTTGACTGTTGGGGAGTGGAACAACCTGGACGCCCAAAACGAAGTGGAGGCGTCTCAGGCATGGCCTATCGAGGGCCTCGGCGTCGGTCCGTGTGGGCCGACTAACTATCCGTTTGGTTTTGAGGTCCTGTCAGGGTATTACAACAGCTCAGTAGGATTGGATTCGGCCCAGAAAATCAATCTCTATGGACCAGGACCTTACTTCTGCCCTATGATCTTGACCGGAATCAGTTCTTACTCTTTCTACCCGCTGAGCGACAGGGCGGAAGTTTATGGAAGCTGCGAAAAGAATCCTTGCTTCACTGAGGATATGAACACGACCGGTGCGATCCAAGGAAACTGGAGTGGGAGTTCGATGGCACCGCTTCCCCCTGGAGCGTACACGGTCGTCGTCGGGGACGAGTGGGGGGCTCTTCTTTTCGGGCATTTCGAGATCGTCGTCACAGGTCCGGGGGGGACGGTTATACTCCCCGTGGGTACAGTCATCCAGGTCTCGTCCAGCTACGACTGCGTCGCCGGTCACTATACTTTGCCTTTCGGCACTCAGAGTGACGCCATCCTCACCGGCGGGTTCAGCGCCGAGGCCCCTGGTGTGACGCTGTACGTGGCTACCTCCCAGGAGGCGTCTGTCGTTTTCCAAGGCCACCCCTCGAGCTGGGTTTATTCGACGGGCCTCCAAAACTCATCCCGCTTCGCTTTCAGCATTACTGCCGGCACGTATGTCATATGGATTGAGGGAGCTGATCTGAACTGTGGCGCCCACATAGTCATGCCCTTAGAGCGGCTCACGACGATGAGCATCACCGGGGCGTTTACCCTCAATGTTACGAGTTCCTCGTAAAATACACACATCTGGGATTTGGGAAAGGCTTAAGCCGATTCAGGGACAGGACAACATCGGGCGCGCTCATGGCGGGTTCGAATCATCCAGTGTGGTTTGAAGAGCTCCCCTGTTCAGTAATGATCTGCGATAAGAGGTACAAGATACTCTATATGAACGACAGGGCCGCGGAAGACCACGCCGACGACGGAGGTAGGGCCCTCGTCGGAACTGACCTGATGAAATGCCATCCGCCAGACGCCCAGGTGAAGCTCAGAAAGGTGCTCATCTCAGGTCGGCCAAACGTCTATACGACAGAGGAGAATAGGAAGAAGAAACTCGTCTACCAGTGTCAGTGGAAGAAGGGAGGACGGCTTGGTGGGGTTGTGCAGCTTGTCATCCAACTTCCCAGAGATATGCCACATCATGTGAGATAACTGGCTAGTTTAAATCGTGCATCTCAGGTGAAGCCTGATGGCGGGTGCGGGGATAAGTTTCTTCTAGAGGCGGCCTTCGACGGGGGTTAGGCCCATGAATTTCTTCAACGAGGCCTATCGAGGTGTCCCGCCTTGGGACATCGGACGGCCCCAACCGGTGTTTACAGAGCTCGCCGTCAGCGAAGACCTGGGCGATGAGATAATCGATGTTGGGTGTGGAACGGGCGAGCATACTATGCTTTTTGCTTCAAAAGGGTACAAGGTGCTTGGAGTGGACTCAGCCCCACTGGCAATAGAGAAGGCCCGGACCAAGGCGTCCCAGAGAGGTTCGAAAGCCGAGTTCGTGGTAGCAGACGCCCTCCATCTCGCCGAGCTGCACCGAAAGTTTGACGCCGCGATTGATTCAGGTTTGTTTCATGTCTTTTCCGACAAGGATAGGTCAGCCTACGTCGAGAGTCTCGGGGACGTCCTCCGGCCGCAAGGACGATATTACATGCTCTGTTTCTCGGACAGAGAGCCCGTCGGCTGGGGAGGACCGAGAAGAGTGTTCAAGCGGGAAATCCTGGCAAGTTTCTCTGATGGATGGCAAGTTGATTACGTCCGCCCTGCTAGATTCGAGTCAACCTTCTATGGAAGAGGGGGTAAAGCATGGTTCTCGAAGGTCACCCGAACCTAATGCGCAGCACAAAAGACCTTGGAATCTCGCTCCGTCATGCGGTAACAATCACCCTAGACGCCGTTCACCCTTAATTATCTCCGAATCTGGTTGCGAGCCAATGCCTCGGATAGAGATCTACGAAGGCACTCAGAAGATAGCGGACGTCGGACTCCCGGAGAAGAAGTTCAGCACGGGCTCTGTCGGCTACTGGGCCACGCAGAAACTTGACATTAACGGGAAGAGATACCAGTGTCAGTTCCAGCTTGTTGAAATCGGGTCAAAACAGAAGAAAGAGTGATTCTTCCATTCCACCTCTCACAGCCTGAAAGCCATCGGAACCGAACAGGTAACGTTCTATAGGTTGCCCGTGGGCATGGGCCGCCAAGAACTGCGGAGAATGGAGGCATAGGAGAAGTTGGGTAGAATTCGCGAGAAGACGGGGACGGGAGTATGTAACTGCCGGCACATGGCCGAAGCTCACGAGATCCTGTTCCAGACGATCTATGCCACCAAGCGAGGAAGATGCACCGTCGAAGGCTGTTCATGCCAGGTCTATGTCAGAAATCCGAACTATCACGTGGTTAGCGCGTGATGTACTGGAAAGGGCCGGGCACGAGATGGGGGGGACCCAGAGCATGTCGGATGCTCTGTTCTTCAGCCGCCAGAGCTTACGGGAGTCAGGAGAGACGACTGTACCAAGATTGGGGCGTCGAACAGGGCGGCAAGTGCGACGCAGTCAGATGCCCTGTACCCATGAAGCGCAATCTGGCCGTTGCGGCTGTCAAGGTAGATGTCTCCACGCAGGACGTCGTTCGAGCTGAAGATCTGGACCCTTGCCAGGTGGAGGCCATTTCTTTCGGCAAGGTCCTCAACTAAGTTGTAGATGGTAGGCAGGGATGACCTGTCTCCTCTTGAGAACCTGTCGATGTGGGTCGCCACTTCTCCCGAGAACGCCCTGATGTACAGCTTCTTCTGCCCATCGGCAACGGAAGCCAAGACTGCAATTCCTTCGACGCCATTTTCGTCGGTGAATCCAACCTTCTCCAGCTTGACAGGCAGAAAGTCATCATGATTGGACGTTAGACTACACCAGAGGTCGAAACTGGGACCTGTATATTAGACTGCGAGGGTGCCCAGTCCCTGAGAGCCTCATTTTCCGGAGTGTTTCACGCCGGTTCTCCCTGGTCGAAGCTCAGGACTTGCGCACAAATTCGGTGATCGCCAGCACCTCAGCCGATGCGACTACGACCATTACCCCCGCCGCAATGGCGTGGTTGAACGTGGGGATGTATGCTGCCACGTAGATTATCGCCGGGAGAAGGACCACCCCAGCTCCAGCTGCCATTCTGGCAAATTCCTGCAGGAAAAACGTTGCTCGCCCGCTAGGAGCAAAACCAAGGAAGAGCCTCACCTCGAGTAGACTTGCGGCAGCCACGGCCAGAATCGAAGCAAGTGGAATCAGGATCGAGAAGGGCGAGGTCAGTGGCTTCAGCAGACCTTCGACATAGACAATGGCGACTGCCGGGAGGAACACGGCAGTTGTGATGAGGGCCTTGGAAAAGACGATGGTTCTCACCCTCAGAGGCATAGTCTTGGCGAAGTCGAACCCAATCCCTTCGGAGCTGACGAGCACCAATGGTAGGATGAGAGAGACCATCCCACCCAGGGTCATCGCTACGAGGAGGCTTGATGCCCCCAAGGTGGGCAGGAAGGCTCTGGTCAGAAGAATAACAATAGTCTCGAATGCAGGCAAGGTGAACAGGAATGCCGACGGCAAGTTTGCGGACGCAGCCCTCAGATCCTTCAATGCATAGGCGATAACTGGCGCGTGTAGAGGCACGGAGGTGTCATGGGTATGCCCCCCGCCCCTTGCTATGGAAGAACCCTCTGGGAAGTTTGAAACCGAGGTCATGCTCCATCTAGACACCGCAACGGCGACAAGAAGGTACCCCACCGTCGCCCCGAGGGCGATCCTCTCTACCAGCGACAATGCGACACCTTGCGCGACCGACCCGACACTGATTCCCAGGGAGAACGGGTAGACCAACGACAGGATTGACCCTGTCAGCGTGTTCGGACTGGCCAGAACGGTTTGTACCAGCGGAATCAGGTATCCTGCTGCGGCGAACATGACCCCAATTCCAAGCACCACAACCCCCCAGGCTGAGAGGAGCGCAAGGCGCAGTGCACCGCCACGCTTACCCTGTTTGGAACTCAGGATGTTTCTGTAAAAAACGGTGGAAAGCCAGAGGGCTACGCCGACTCCCATTATCGAGTTCACGGCTCCGGCAAGAAGCATACAGAGCGCGGACAAAGCGGAGCCAGTCACGAGTAAAACGAAGAAGACCTGGCAGGCTACTGATCCGACCACCAGGTAGTCGCTAGTCCTCACAAAAGAAAACAGGTTGACAAGAGAGACGTCTTCTCGCATCAGGGGCAGAGTCGAGAGAACGGGAGAGGGACCGCTAGTCACGAAAGAAGAAAGGGTCTGGACGCCATAGAGTACGACTAGGGCGAAGCAAACCGCCAGACTTAAAGTGACGGACGCGGATATCCCATACGAAGCTCCCAGAACCTGAGGAAGGAAAGGAGCCCCGGCTGCGACTACCACGAAGGCGGTTATGATGAATTTGTCGAATCTTGCAATACGTAGCGCCCTCTTGACGAGATCCTCGTGGCCAGATGTCTCCGACGAACCTCTTCCGAAGGATCCCCACCACATGTTGCTGCTGTTCTGGAGTATCGACTTGAACGCCATTTCCGAGTAAGGAACGGCGCTCAGCCGCCAGGCATCAGTGGTCTTCATCGACGAAGAAAGACTCCCTTAGCCCCCTCACGATGTTCTCGACTTCGGACGCTTCGTTCGTGAGGTTCATGAAAACCTCCTCTAGAGTCGCATCTTTCTCTCCGGCCCGGGCCCTAAGCTGATCCAAGTCTCCTTCGGCGACAATCCTGCCTCCGAATATGATCCCGATCCTTGAACAGAGCCTTTGCGCAATCTCCATGACGTGAGTAGAGAATAGGACGGCCCCTCCCCTCTGCACATGCAGCGAAAGAAGCTCCCTCAGGATTCGGCTGCTTCGCGCATCCAAGCTGTTCAGAGGTTCGTCTAGTAGGAGAACGGGAGGTTGGTGGATGAGGGCGGCGATTATGGCAACCTTTTGTTTCGTTCCCATAGACAGGGTGGCGATCGGAGTGTCGAAGGTCGACGCCACTTCGAAGGCCTCGGCGAGCTGGCGTGCCTTTCGGTTGACTGGTTCCCTGGCGAGCGCCCTGACAGACCCCTCGAATTCCAGGAGCTCTCTGGGCGTCAGAGACTCGTACAGTATTGGGATTTCAGCGACGTAACCAATCTGTGCCTTCGCGTGGAGTGGGTCCTGTGTAGCATCGAACCCCGAAACGACGACCGAGCCTTCAGTCGGATCGATCAGACCGGCGGTTATCCTGAGGGTCGTAGTCTTCCCCGCCCCGTTGGGTCCAAGCAGCCCGTAAATCTCGCCAGGCATCACCCTCAGATTCAGGCCGTTGAGGGCGCCGAAACTGCCGTACTTCTTCGCAAGTCCGTGCGTCTCAATCAGTGCATCGGCATCTTCAGTTACACCCCCTTCGGACCTGGCACTGTGTTTGTCGCTCGTGGCCCCGGTCCTTGCTTCACCCCCGCTCAGTTTGAGGCTCATTGTCGTTGGTAGAAGGCGGCGAGCGGGCGATTTACGCAGGTGGTATTGCTGCTCTGTAGTGCCGGTCTATTTTCGATACTTCATCAAACCAACAATCATTGCTCCTCCTTGCGCCCTAGATTCAAATCGGGCTGGAATCGGAGAGGCAACCAGAGCGTATTGAGCGAAACTGGCGTGGACGACTCGTTCGAGCCTGTCGTCCCTGAGGAAGCGGAAGGACAGCGTCACCCTCCACGGTCGATAGCGACACTCGACCTGCCGATTTTCTCCATACTTGACTCGATAGATTTCTCAGATCACTTCGTCCTCCTGGGAGAGGTGGGTACTGGGAAGAGCACCGTGGTCCCAATCCACGAGTTCGAGAAGTCCGGGAGGGCCCGCCACATCATCATTCGCGAGCCTTCGAGAGCCTCATGCAACGCCCTCTACTACTCGCTCGAAGCGCTGCATCCCCAGGTCAAAGAGCACCTGGCCATCATAACCAAGGACACCAAGGTCAACGTCGAGGGCAGGATCAAGATCGTGACAGACGGCGTCCTGATCAGGATGCTGGCCGACCGCTCGATCTCGCAGACCTCGATATACTTCGACGAGAGCCACCAGATGTCCTCCCAGTTGGAGCTCTGTATGGCTCTGGCAAAGAAGGACGAAAAAACAGCAAAGAACTTGTTCAGAGTGATGAGCGCCACCATAGACCCCAGAGAGTTCCTCACCTTCCTGGGGATCTCCAAGCTTCACTCGGTCAGTGGCAGGAGGTACCCTGTGAACATCGAGGTAGAGCTCGTTCGCGATCTAGACGCGATGTTCGATACCCTTTCGCGATACCTTTACACCCAGCCCAGAGACGAATCCTGGTTGGTTTTCCTGCCTACGCGGCGCCTCGTCGAGAAGTACGCGGGGGACTATGGAGGTGTGTACATACATGGCGGACTGGAGGGTTCCGAGGTTAACCGAATCCAACGCAGAGCGGAGCGAGACAGGAACCTGAGGATTTTCGCCACCAACGTCATCGCTTCGTCGGTAAACATCTATGTTGACAATGTCCTGATTTTCAATGACGTAATCAACAGCAGGGACAGGCTGGGTCAGAAGACCCTCAAGTATGGCAGGCTGGACAACAACTCTCTCCTTCAAATGATGGGTAGGATTGGCCGCTTCAAGCCAGGCCGGGCGGTCATCCTTACCGATTCCCCGATTCCCAAGACAATCGAGCCGACCCCTGTCCACAAATCCCTTGAGACCGAGACTCCCTTCGATCTTGTGCTCCTGATGTCGAAGTATGGGCTCGACCTCTCCAAATTGGACTTCATGTCAAGAGTGAACCAGAGGGAGATATCGTTCGCAGAAGGGTGGCTGTCTGATATTGGGGCAATCGAACTCCGTCCACACAGGATAAGAAAGAAAGGGCTCCTGATGAGCGAGATTCCTTACGAGCCCGATTTCGCACATATGATCTCCAGCGCGCTGATATCCGGGGACTACCAGATGGCGAGGTTTCTGCTGGCGTGTGGGTCCTTTGGGGACTCCCTCAACCACGCCTACAAGACGGACTTCGAGCCCGTGGCTCGTGACTTTCTGTACAACTTCGATAGGTCCAACGAGCTCAACATCAAAGCGCATCTCCTGAAGAGATACTCGGAAGATGAGGGCGGCCAGTTCAAAGCGAAGTTGGCGGCCAACGGTATCTTCCCGCGCTTCGTGGAAGAGGCTTGGAAGAACTACCAGGCTGCGAGAGACTCGCTGAACGATCTTCTTCTTGCTTCGAAGGACGAGCTGCTGCAGAGAGAGGTTGTCGTCGACCCAGATCTTGATCGCCTCGAGTCCTACCTGTCGGACTGCCTGTCGTTCGAGAGGTATGACTTCTACGAAAAGGGAGAATATGACCTCAGAAGCATAATCATCGAAGGTCGATTCTATGCTCGGAGTGTGACCGTCAACTTCAGGAGATTACTGTTCGACGTGGTGGCGCTTAACCGCAGAAGACGCCGCCATCGCTAGTGCGCGCATTCCTTTTGGGAGGACCTAATGGAAGAATGAGTTGCCCTGGTAGGGTTCAAGAATGGCACGTTAGAAATCGGACGCAGGCAAACTTTTGCAAGGACAAGATCGATTCACTAACACTGCTCTAGCCAAGTGGCTCTTCCCTTACGTAATCATCGCCTCGTTCCAGTATCAATTCACGAAGGATGGGCTCTCCTACGCCTCGCCATTCGTCCTCATGACGTTCAGATACGTCTTCACCGGCATAATCTTCTACTTTCTCGGGGGAAGAAAAATCCCGCTTGATCGTGACGCCCTTCTGGTCGCCGGCTGCTCGTCCGTAAGCACTCTAACATGGGCAGTTGGCCTCAGCTATGTTTCGCCGGGCGATTCTGCAGTCCTGAGCTACACGATGCCCCTCTTCTCAATTCCGATTGCATTCGTTGTCATCAGAGAAGGAGTCCGAGGTCGTGAACTGCTAGGCGCATTGATAGGCTTCAGCGGTGTCATCGTCTATTCTCTCACCCTGAACCATGGCTCGCAGCCTGTGGGGGCCTTCTTCACTCTCGTCGGCGCTGTGTTCTGGGCTGCGTACAGCGTCTACTATCGGAAGCTCAGAAGTAGGGAACCAATACCTATTCTCACCACCCAGTTCCTGGTCGGCTCAATACCAGGCGCCGTCGGCTCCCTGTTATTCCCTCAGATCTCCCCTGGAATCAATCTGTCGGTTGACGTTGTCTACTTGGTCCTCTTCAGCGGCGTGCTCCTGTTTGTCCTTTGGAATGGGCTCCTGAGGCGCGGGCGTGTTGGTCGTATTACAACCATGGCTCTCGCTGTGCCCGCGATGACGATTCTTGTAGATTCCCTCAGGACACTTGCTTTGCCGAGCATACTGGCCGTAGTCGGGGGCGCAATGATGTTCCTTGGGGTCTTCATCGCGAACTGGAGCAGAGATTCAGAAGAGGTAGGGGAAAAAGCGGCGTGATGTTCTGAACCAGGGGGCTGTCCAAGATACGGGTGTAGTTTCGATCTGAGCTTCCGCTCGGCTCTTCAATGGTTCCGGTGTGTTGGAGCTCAGCGGGTACTAGATTTCCACTTCTGGTTGGGTTTCCAGACGTTTTTCTTCCAATAGCGTTGTCGTTTTGCCAGCCAGACAGCATTCTCCCATATTGCAGGATCGTCGGCTTTCTGCCATGCAGGGATTATGTGTTCGACCTTCTTCCATACGAACTCTATACCGCTGGCGTCAAAGAACAGATTTTCGTTGAGCAGGCCATGAGAGACCAGCACGCCAGCTGTTTCGAAGAAGGAGAGCACATCTCCCACATAGCCCCACTCTTTGCTGCCTACGGGATACTTCGCCTGGAAGTCGGCGTAGTCCTTCGCAGAGAACTCCTTCATGAACCACATCCCTGCGTCACGCTGGCTGGGCGTGTTGAAGCTCTGGTTGAGCATGAGGAGCAGTTTTGCATCATCCTGAGTTGGTTTCTTCATGCCCGCGTGAGTAGGTGTCCTGATTGATAACTGGGCGCTTTCTATCAGATTGAAACTCGGCAGGTGACGATGTTAGGTGTCGAGATTGGACCTAATCTATCCGCAGGGGCGTAATTTGGAACAGATTTGGAAGGAGAAAAACCGAATGCGTTAGGGGTCTGGTTCTGGGGAAGGTCGAGAACGAAGATAGAGGAGCCCCTTCTTGTCTGGTACGAGAATGACCAGCGAGAAGCAGACTGACATGAAGTTGGCGCAAGGGTTCAAGGACAGCCTCAGGTCTGCTCTTGGTGATTCGGCATCCGAAGCTCTCATGAGGATCGGCAATATACCGGAGGACAAGCTCGATCCTCAGGGAATCGAGTCTACATTCAATGTAGTGTTCGGCGCATCCCCTGCAGGACTTTCCGCAGTGCAGAAGAACGTCCTCGAGGGCACCTCGTCGCGCCTGGGAATCGACCTAGAAAGAGAGGATAAGTTCAGCGGGAAACGAGATTTTTACATTTCACTTGTTGGGCTTGCCGATCGTTACAAAATCAAGGAGATGACGGGCTTCGGCTTCGCTGGTGTGATAGCCAGCCTCATTTCATCCGTCTGTTGCCTGGGACCGGTCGCCTTTGCTCTGCTTGGCTTCTCGTCTATGTCGGCGATGATCACACTCGCGGATTCGATGATGTATGTCTACGAGCCCTACGAGCTTGCCCTGGCAGTGGCCTTCCTCGGGACGATAATTTACTTCCAGTTGAAAAAGAGGAACGAGTGTAACATCAGTGGTTTGAGGAGGAACATTGGATATGTAATCATCCCGGCGGTTACCATGCTAGTCTCGTACGCCCTGATAGCGTACTTCGTGGGAATCGCCTTCTACGGCTGGCCGCTGCATCTGCTTCCAGGCTAGCCGTGCTGCACGACAATCGCCGATGACGCGCCAGGCCGACCGTTGGAGTTTAAATTTGCAGAATCTTCCGAGCCCCACGATGGCAAAGCACGTCACAAAAGCGGCCCCAGGACTGACGAAGGTGCTCTTCGAGAATGATAGAATCCGTGTAATCGAGTTGAGTGTAAAGAAAGGATCGAAGACAGAGATGCATACGCACCCAGCATACTTCTCGTATAGTTTCACGCCTTTGTATTACAAGTCCACATCGCCTGAGGGAAAGATCAAGGTGCGGAGGACAAGGGCAGGTCACATAGAGTGGTCGGATGGCGAGTCTCATGCTGTTGAGTTCAAGAACACAGCAAGAGCCCTTGTAGTCGAGCTGAAGTGAAAGGTCCAAAACCGTCGAAGAAGAACCGGCAGGAGAGTCTTTCGTCGTTATTCGACTTCCTCGCGCTGGTTTCTGCTGGGAGAGCTACAGTCACGGTGGGAGGTCTCCAATTCATTGAGGTGAACGGCGACGAGAAGACTATGGATGTCGAAGCGACTGTTGCCAAACGGGCCGGCATCAGACCGTCGGAATTGGCGAAGAAGAGTGGTGGGCCGTTGGGCGCGCTTACGGGCCCCATTAGCGTTGCTGGCGTTCTCTCCCAGGCTGGATGGAAGCTGAACTTGCGCACTGGGGGGGAAGTGGTACTAAGCATGGGAAGGGGATCCTCCAGGCTCACAGGTCGAATTAGTGTGAACCCTCTAAAGGCTAGGAAACTGTTGAAGATTCTGGCGTAGCCTAGAACTCTAGTGATACTACGCCATGAGAGCGATGTTCTTGCTGGCCGAAGCTTTCTTTTCGTCATCGGTCATGTCCCTGACATGACTGGTGATGGTGACGAGACCGTCGAACTCCACGCTCATCCCCGTGTTCGGGAATCTGACGTTCATGCCCTGGAGGTTTACGTCAATCTGGGTGTGCTTGTCAGAAAGGGCCCCAAGTAGTTCGGCAACCATGGATTTCTCATTCCCTGCCGCGTGTCTTGATGATGCCATTGCCGAATACTCCGACGGCCAGATATTTAGAGCTTCAAGAGATTGAAGACCCGCCACATGACTCCGCCGCTGGATTCAGATTCGTTGTGGACCTGCCACCCGGAGCCGAGAGTCGACAACGATGGCCCCTTTCCCGTGCTGAAGCACCATTAGGGGATTGAGGTCTAGCTCAGCAACCTCGGGCGTTACCTCCACCATCTGGCTGATGCGGAGGATGGTCTCTTCTAGCGCTCCCTCGTCATACTGCGGCCCCCCTCGATAACCTTCGAGGAGCTGGCGGGTCTTTAGAGATTGGACCATCCTTTCCGCATCCTGTTTCGTGAGAGGAGGGAGGCCAACCGAGACGTCCTTGATCAGCTCGACCAGTGTCCCTCCGGCTCCGCAGGCAATCAATGGCCCGAAGGTGGGGTCGCGGGCAACGCCAACGAACATCTCGACGGCGTCTGTAATCATCTCCTGGACAAGGAAGCCATTCACGGCAAACCCTCTCCGCTGGACCCTGTCCCACATCTCCTCTGCTGCGCGCTTTACCTCATCGGCGGCAAGTCCGACTTCCACTGCACCTGCTTCTGTCTTATGAAGCAGGCCTGGAGCAATTGCCTTGAGAGCGACCTTCCCGGCAAAGCCACGAGCCGCTTCGACCGCCTCTTCGGCGTTTCTGACTTGCACCGATCTGACCGTCGAGATCCCGAAACATTTCAGGAAGGCCTCGGTGTCGGTGGCGCTCAGCCACTCTTCTTTGGAGGCAATCGCCCTTGCCGCAATCGAAGCAGCTTCAGTCCCGTTAATCGCGAACGTCGGAGGGACGCTACGAGGAGCATGCAGCCACTTCCCGTAGTCGGTCACCCGGGCCAGGGCCTGTGCTGCCAGCTCGGGGAACGGGTATGATGGTATCCTCATGATGCCGTCAGAGAGCTGTCCGGAGACACCCTTGGTGGCCATGAACGTGCTTATGACAGGGAGCTTCCGGCGCATCCCCCTCACCGCTTGAAGTATCTCCGATGCCGTCTCCTGCGGCTTCTCGGCCAAAGGAGGGATGAATATCACAATGAGGCTGTCGACCTCTTCGCTCTCCGACATCGTCTGGATTGCACGCGCGAAGTCCGCGGGGATGGCGGCGCCGCTCATGTCGATCGGGTTCTTGGTGCTCGCAATGGGAAGGAGGAACCTCCTGAGCTGACCCTGCGTATCGAGAGACAGCTCAGGGACCTTCATCCCCAGGCTTTCGCAGGCATCCGCCGCAAGTATTCCCGCACCTCCGGCGTTGGTGATTATCGCCACCCTGTCTCCGCTAGGCACTGGCTGAGTGGCCAGTAGGGCTGCCACGTCAAACATCTCATCGAGAGAGTCGGTCCTTATGACTCCTGACTGCCTAAAGAGGGCGTCGACAGTTATGTCAGAGGCGGCCACGAGAGCCCCCGTGTGGGACTGCGTGGCCCTGAAGCCCGCTGTGGAGCGTCCGCTCTTCACTGCGACTATTGGTTTCTTCGCGGTGATCCTCTTCGCCAGCCTCGCGAATCGCCCGGGGTCACCGAAAGACTCGATGTACAGTAGGATCACGTCGACGTTGTCATTGGTCTCCCAATACTGCACGATGTCGTTCCCCGAAACATCAGCTCTGTTGCCTGCGGAGACGAATTCGGAGAGGCCAATTCCTAGTCTGTCAGCGAGGTCGATCACCGCTACGCCGAGCGCTCCCGACTGGGACCAGAACCCAATCCGCCCAGGGATTGCCCTATAGGGGGCGAACTGTCCGTTGAGATTCACCTTTGGGTCAGTATTGATTATTCCCATGCAGTTCGGCCCGATCATGCGCATGCCCGATGCCCTGCACACCCGGACAAGCTCCTCCTGGAGGGCGGCACCCTCTGTCCCCGTTTCTGCGAACCCTGAAGAGATGACGACCAGTGCGCGGACC
>Ga0187778_10002161_pt1 | contig 13494 bp, 11 predicted proteins | sample 1015_Q2_SP5_20_M_FD_132418 | JGI IMG/M metagenome (GOLD analysis project Ga0187778, IMG submission 132418) | Tropical peat soil microbial communities from peatlands in Department of Meta, Colombia - 1015_Q2_SP5_20_MG | ecosystem: Environmental > Terrestrial > Soil > Wetlands > Peat | place... | reverse complement strand
TCGGTGCTCTCCCGCAGACGCGCCGATAACAGATCAATCCGGTAATACGCACTTTTCATTTCCAATAAGCGGAACCAACGCCCGACCTAGCGGGGAGTTACCCCCTCTGTTCACCCGTACAGTTATCTTGCGCTGCAAACAGATCAATTCCTCCTGAGGCACTGGCGTGTTCTTCCTGAAAATAGAAACGGCGGGAGATTTTCTGCAAAGGGCGACGGATTTCGAGCATACCTATCGTTTGCTGCTGCCTGATGGGAGAGTCAAGCATGTCTACGGCCTACCTCACGCAACCGAGGATGCATCAGGCTAGCGCACTTGGTGCGGGCGATGTAAGCGCTTTTCGGAAATGCTTACCGAGACAATGGATTGCGGAAAACTCTGCGACAAGATTTCTCTGATTACGTTTGGAAAGAAAGGACCGCCGATCGTGGTCGCGAACGGCTTCGAAATTAACGGGAAGAAAGTGTCGGCGCAAGTGGACACCATGTATACCGGCTCGCTGCTGGTGTATACCGCTTCGATCGAGAAGCTGGGATTGAGCGACGCTGCAAAGACCACCGAGATTCGTAAGTTTTTGCTGACGGACGGCGGCGTGAATATGAAAGCGGCTCCTGCGAAGCATGAGAGTTTTCACGGATTGCCCTTGGGAGGCGCGCATCCCAAAGTGTATTTCCCCACCGAGGGCGTGCATGAGCCCGATGGATTGTTTGATGCAACCGTGGGGTTGGAGCTTTTCCAAAACACGATTGTCACATTCGATCTTCATGGAATGAATTTGATCCTGCAGAAGGGCCAGCCAAAATCAAGCTGAGGTAGAGGCGGCTCAGCTATCTCGAGATTTCCGGATCGCCGGGCATAGGGTGGCGCGCGGTGCTGGCGTGCGGCACGAGCTGGCGATAAACCGCAGCAGGAACGTGCGAATTCCAGAAGCCAGCGGCTTTGGCGTAACCCACAATACCGAAAAACAACAAAGCGACTCCCGCAGCCATGGCCCAAGACGGGATGCGCTTAGGCGGGGTAGAGATTTTCGGAAGGGCAAGGTGCAACGCGCCTTCTGCGGGACAAATGGCAACACATTCGAGACATCCCGTGCACTCGGCGGACTTTATGGTGACCAGCTTGTCGACGGGCAGATTCGACGGGCAGACCTCGGCGCATTTGGCGCAGTCAATGCACGGCTCCGCTTCGCGGCGGATGAGCACGGGACTAAGGAGCGAGGCAAATCCAAGGAGCGCGCCGTAGGGGCAAAGATAGCGGCACCAGAAGTTCTGCACAAAAATGGAAGCCAGCACCAAGGTGCCGAGAACAATTAGCCCAGCCTCACCAATAAATCGGAAAAAGTTCAGCATCTTGACGCCAGCGACGATGCCGTAATCGCTGCGCATGAAGTTCGCAATCGACGCCGCGGACATCGAAGAAATTGCCCAAAGAAAAAATCCAAGCAGAAAATATTTTAGGCCGCGCAGCGGAATGTCGAGCCACCGCCAGATTCGGAAGTTGCGGCCAAAGACTTTCTTACCGAAGAGCCACAAATATTCGGAGAGCGTGCCCACTGGGCAGATCCAACTGCAGATCGCTTTACGAAATAAAAAGGAAATGACCAGGAAGGTGACTAGCAGAAACATCGCCGCCGGATGAATCACCGGAACGCGCCAGGTCCAAAGGAAATATTTCAAATTCATCAAGCCGGCGATGGGCAGCCAGCCCTCGACGCCCGGAGGCGGCGCAACTTCTGCGCTGGCAGTGCCTGTTTCGATCCCGCGCACCCAGAAATAGAAAACGGCCCCCAGCCAAACGTTCAAAAGTAGGAAAACGGCCTGATAGCCCCGCCGGATGGCTTGAGAATAGTCTTTGTCCGAGCGGCGGATAAGCTTTTTCCTTGTCTTTTTTGAAGCGGCCGGAGCAGGTTTGGGTTTGGACGGCAGGATGGAGTCGCCCGGCAACTGGATGTTAGCGCCCATGTTCTAGAGCAGAATAGCTGCGCGCTGAACAAGGGTATGTGACGCAAATCACGCGCAAAATGCACAATTTCCTCTATTGTGAAGCGGAGCGAGCCGCGCGTAAAAGAGACAGAAATGAATTGTGGGCGCGTGTGAGGGATCGTCCCCGGAGAACGACGGCACCGATGGTGCGCACGGCTTGCTCATCGGCAATTCGCACATAACGGCAACCTGCCTTTTGGTCGATGGCCATCTCGGGAACGAGGGAAACGCCCATCCCGGCCCCTACCATGCTGAGGAGGCTGCTGAACTGGCCGCTCTCAAAGACGATTCGTGGATGCAGACGCGCACGGTCGCAGGCAGCAACGGCTGTATCGCGGAAGCAGTGGCCATCGCGCAGAAGGAGAAACGGCTCGGTACGAAGATCCTTCATGGAAAGAGAAGAACGGCGGGCGAGCTTGTGTTTCCTCGGCAGCGCGGCAAACAGGCGCTCGGTGAGAATGGGGAACGCTTCGAATTCATGGCCGCGAATGGGAAGGGCCAAGATGGCCACGTCGATGCTGCCAGCGCGCAAGCGGTCCAGAAGGACCAGCGTAATTTCCTCGACGACGCTGAGGCACACCTGCGGAAACTTGTGCGAGTACGTGGTGAGCAAAGGTGGCAGGAAGTAGGGCGCAACCGTGGGAATGACGCCGATAATAACGTTGCCACTGAGCGCCTCCTTTCGCTCGACGACATCACCGCGCGCAGCTTCAAGCTCGCGGAGCACCGCGCGGGCGTGCGGAAGAAAGGCGCTCCCCAAATCGGTCAGGCGCACGGAGCGGCCGAGGCGATCGAAAAGTCGGACGCCAAGTTCATTTTCGAGCTTGAGAATTTGCTGGGAGAGCGAGGGCTGTGACACATGGGACTGCTCGGCAGCGCGGCTGAAGCTGCCGGTTTCCGCGACCGCGCAAAAGTAGCGAAGCTGATGGAGTTCCATAGGCTATGCCTATTCATTCTATCCGAACTAGATATTGGAATTATAGGTGGATAGGCGCTTAAGGTTGTGCTGTTGAGATTGCGACTCGCGACTCTTGGCCAACGGCGATTGCCGGAATGGAAAGCCAGGATGGGTTTGCAGTTCGTCACAGTTTTTTAAATAATTCGAAGGAAGGTGAACACATGGACAAAGAACTTGCTACCTCAGCGGCGGCACCGGCCGAAGCTAAGTGCCCGTTCGCAGGAGGAATTCACGCACACGCGAACCGTGACTGGTGGCCGAACCAGTTGGACCTTCAGGTTCTCCACCAGCACTCCACATTGTCGAATCCGATGGGCGAGGAGTTCGACTACGCCAAGGAATTCAAGAGTCTCGATCTCAATGCCGTGGTCAAAGACCTTAATGCCTTGATGACCGACTCGAAGGATTGGTGGCCGGCCGACTTCGGCCACTATGGTGGGCTGTTCATTCGCATGGCGTGGCACAGCGCCGGCACATACCGCATCGCCGACGGCCGCGGTGGCGCCGGAGCCGGCCAGCAGCGCTTCGCTCCGCTCAATAGCTGGCCGGATAATGTGAACCTCGACAAGGCTCGCCGGCTGCTCTGGCCGATCAAGCAAAAGTATGGCCGCAAGATCTCCTGGGCCGACCTGATGATTCTCGCGGGCAACGTCGCGCTCGAATCGATGGGTTTCAAGACCTTCGGCTTTGGCGGCGGCCGCGCGGATGTTTGGGAGCCCGAGGAACTCTACTGGGGCCCGGAAAGCAAGTGGCTGGGTGACGAGCGCTACACCGGCGACCGTGATCTTCAGAACCCCCTTGGGGCTGTGCAGATGGGTTTGATCTACGTGAACCCGGAAGGACCGAACGGCAAACCGGATCCCATCGCAGCGGCCAGGGATATTCGTGAAACCTTCCACCGCATGGCCATGAACGACGAAGAAACCGTCGCGCTGATCGCCGGCGGTCACACCTTTGGCAAAACCCACGGCGCCGGCGATGCGGCACTGGTGGGCCCGGAGCCGGAAGCCGCTAGCATCGAAGAGCAGGGCCTTGGCTGGAAAGGCAAGTTTCGGACGGGCAAGGGGGGCGACGCGATCGGCAGCGGCCTGGAAGTCATTTGGACCACAACGCCGACGAAGTGGAGCAACAACTACTTTGAGAACCTGTTCAGCTACGAATGGGAACTCACCAAGAGCCCGGCCGGTGCGCACCAGTGGCAACCGAAAAATGGCGCCGGCGCGGGTACGGTGCCGGACGCACACGATCGGTCAAAGCGTCACGCGCCATCCATGTTGACCACTGACCTCTCTTTGCGGTTCGACCCTGCTTACGAAAAGATTTCACGGCGCTTCTACGAACATCCGGATCAGTTCGCCGACGCGTTTGCCCGGGCGTGGTTCAAGCTGACGCACCGTGACATGGGCCCGATCGTGCGTTATCTCGGCCCGCTCGTTCCGAAGGAAACGCTGGCGTGGCAAGACCCCATCCCCGCTGTGAATCATCCGCTGATCGGAGAGCAGGACATTGCAGCTCTGAAGGCGAAAATCCTTGCATCAGGGCTGTCCGTTTCCCAGTTGGTTTCGACGGCTTGGGCATCTGCGTCGACGTTCCGCGGCTCGGATAAGCGCGGTGGAGGGAACGGCGCGCGCATTCGCCTCGCGCCGCAAAAGGACTGGGCCGTCAACCAGCCGGCTCAACTCGCGAAGGTGCTGCAGACGCTCGAAACGATCCAGAAGGCGTTCAACGCTTCACAGTCTGGCGGGAAGAAGGTTTCGCTGGCTGACCTGATCGTTCTTGGCGGCTGCGCGGCGGTCGAGAAAGCCGCGAAGGCTGCCGGGCACGACGTCAAAGTCCCCTTCAGGCCGGGGCGCATGGACGCGTCGCAGGAGCAAACCGACGTCGATTCCTTTGAGCCGCTGGAACCGCGGGCCGACGGCTTCCGCAACTATCTCAATGGCAAGCAGCGCTTGTCGCCTGAGGAGCTTTTGGTGGATCGCGCACAATTGCTGAAACTGACGGCGCCTGAGATGACGGTTCTCGTCGGTGGCCTGCGCGTCCTCGGCGCAAATGCCGGGAAGTCCACACACGGCGTCTTCACCAAGCGGCCGGAAACCCTGACCAACGACTTCTTCATCAACCTGCTCGACATGGGCACGACGTGGCAGCCGTCGCATGCGTCCAATGGCGCCGGTGAGGTCTACGAAGGCCGCGACCGCAAAACGAACGTGCTCAAGTGGACTGGCAGCCGCGTTGACCTGATCTTCGGTTCGCACTCCCAGTTGCGCGCACTTGCGGAAGTCTATGCATGCAACGACTCGAAGGAGAAGTTTGTGAAGGACTTCGTTGCGGCGTGGAACAAGGTGATGAACCTCGATCGCTTCGACCTTGCTTGAGTTCGCAGAAAAGAGACTGTTAGGAAAGGGGCGAGCAGCGATGCTCGCCCCCTTTCTTTTTATCGGCTTCGTGTAGGGTTGACATTGCATCTGTACCATGGTACATAAGTACCTTGGTCAGCGGAGGAAACCATGATCGAAGTCGAACGGGTGCAAACCGGTGTGCGTATGGAGAAGCGGCTCCTCAAGGTATTGAAGGCCTTCGCCGAGCTTAAGGACCTGACCCTCGGTGATTTGCTTGAAGGCATCGTCCTGCATGCCTTTGAAGGCAAGGCACCATTCGGAAAGGAATCCACGGCACAGATTGCCGAATTGAAGAAAATCTACGGGCTAACACTAAAGGCCAGCGACAGTCACAAGTTAACGGAGAAGGCGTCATGAGATCCGCATTGTTTCTTGGAATCGGCGTTATTTGTGGAATCGTGCTCATGGCGCTGCCGAAGGCCTTGGCCCACGCGCATCATGCGCTGCACGGTGGTGGCGAGCAGTCTCCGGCGGGACAAGCGCGCCTGCACACTCAGGAGGCGTTCTCGTTCCTCGCGAACGCGCCCGTGGAGAGCGTGTTCCCTCTGTTGGGCGCCGAGCGAGAACGTGCCTGGGCGCCCCACTGGAACCCGCAGTTTGTATACCCGCTGCCCGCGGCGGATCGCGAAGGGATGGTGTTCACCGTCGCGCACGATCATCTGCAAGCCGCTTGGGTAAACACGCTGTTCGACGCAAAGAACGGGCGGATTCAGTATGTCTGCGTCATCCCGGATGCGTTGGTCACGGTCATCAATCTGAAGCTGACACCGAACGGCCAAAAGACCAAAGTCGATGTGCAATACGAGCGCACCGCGTTAAGCCCCGACGCAGATGCACACGTGAAGCACATGGCCGACGGAGACCGCAAAGCCGGGCCTGAATGGGAGCAGCAACTAAGCTCGTATCTGGCTCAGCAAACTGCTAACGGAAAGTGACCTCAAGGCTGGGAGGTTATGCGCCGCTTCGAGTAAAATGCCCCCCTATGGCGAAACTTACATTTCTCGGTGCGGCAGGCAGCGTCACCGGTTCCAAATATCTTGTCGAAGCAGCAGGAAAACGGCTGCTGGTGGATTGCGGACTGTTTCAGGGCACCAGCGAATTAAAAGACCGCAACTGGAAACCGCTGCCCGTCGATCCGAAGACTATCGACTATGCAGTGTTAACGCACGCGCACTTGGACCACACAGGCTGGTTGCCGGTCCTCGTAAAGGATGGCTATCACGGACCCATTTTTGCCAATCCCGCCACCGTGGAATTAACGGAGATCCTGCTGAAAGATTCCGCCCATCTGCAGGAGGAAGAAACAGAACACGCCAAAGTCAAGAAATACAGCAAGCATGCGGAACCGCGCTCGCTGTACACACCAGATGACGTTGATCCTGTGCTGAAGCTACTGAAGACCATGCCGCGGAGCGGCGGCCTGGACATCAGCCCGGAGTTTCACGTCGCCGGTTTTGACGCGGGTCACATTCTGGGATCCTCGAGCCTCGAGCTGACCATCAGCGAGGGCGGCAAGAAGATTGTCGTGGTGTTCTCTGGCGACATCGGCCGCTACGGGCAAGTCATCCTGAAGGAACCTACGACGCCTCCTTCGAATGCCCACGTTTTGCTCTGCGAGTCCACCTACGGCGACCGGGAGCATCAGGACGGAGATCCCGAGGCATTGCTCGCAGAGGTGGTGAACCGCGTCGTTAAACGCGGCGGAACCATCGTGATTCCCGCGTTTGCCATTGGCCGCACGCAAACTTTCATGTATTACCTCCGCCAGCTCGAAGACCAGCAGCGGATTCCGCGCATTCCGGTTTATGTCGATAGCCCGATGGCGCTCAGCGCGACAGACCTCTACATGAAGCACAAAGAAGATCATGACCTGGAATTTGTGCGCGAGGAAGGTGCCGAAGGCAAGGGCGACCCCTTAAACGTGCACGAATTCCACTTGACGCGTTCCGCCGAGGAGTCCAAAGCCATCAACAATGTGAAAACCCCCTGCATCATCATTTCGGCGAGTGGGATGGTAAGCGGCGGACGCGTGTTGCATCACATGGTTCAGCGCCTGCCGGATCCTCGCAATGCCGTCATTCTGGCCGGATTTCAGGCGGAGGGCACGCGGGGACGGGCGCTGCAGGAAGGGGCAAAAACCTTGAATATCTTCGGCCAAGCCGTGCCGGTCTGCGCGGAAATCGTGGAGATGGGCCAGTTCTCCGCCCATGCGGGGAAGAGTGAGCTGCTGCGGTGGCTCGCGGCTTTGCCTTCTCCGCCGAAACAAACCTACTTGACCCACGGCGAACCACAAGCAGCGCAGGCGCTGCAGGCGGCTATCCAGGAAAAGTTCAAGTGGAAGGTCGTAGTGGCGCGATACCTGGACATGGTTCCCCTCGGGAATTGACCATCGGCGCGAAAAAATTATTTTTAGGGACGCAGGAAACTATTTGAAGGCAAAAATCGTCTATATAAGCAAGACCACTCGCGGGGTAGGAGGCTAACCACCACAGGGCAACCGACCGTCAGTCTCCTACCCCTAAAAGCCCCTGAAGAGCTTCAAATCGAACACTTTATATAAAATTTAGCTAAACCACGTCAACATCAATCGGAGAGTACCAAGGGTTCTCACGCGGCATTGGCGGAAGAATTATTTAACCGGCTCAACCAGTGGTGAGAACCGCCCCTTTGGCCGCCCGGCGCCCCATGGATGGAACTTCGGCAAGTTCCAAGCCCGCAACGAACATCGGGAGAGGCGCGCCGCGGCCCCAGCGATTGAGCTCCCAGCGAGCCCGAATGAACTTAACCTCAGGGCGCAAGGAAAGGTCGAGGATTAACTTGGTTTTTCCGCGGTAGAACTGCTGAGGCAGCTTGAGAAACGGGTTCTTGGTCCAGGTCTCGCCATCCGTGGAGCCATAAATGGAAACGTCGAGCGACTCTTGCTCAATTTGGTCGGAAACCGTCAGTTCGCAGAGAAACGTCCGCGTCGCGCTTTGCGAGACATCGAAGGATGCGCCGTCGCCATTCGCTTCCATCTTGGTGTTGGCAGGGATGAGGTTCAGTTTCATGGTGAGGTTGCTCGACGGCGAGTGATTCTAGCACAATGTACGGAAGCCGGTGACGGCCATTCCCTAGTTGCGGAGAGCATCGAGATGGACCTACGCGTGGAGTTTCGAGAGGCGCTGCTCGGCAGCGGCCAGAGTTTCTTCCTTTTTGCAAAACGTGAAGCGGACCTGCGAGGCTCCGTCGTGCGGATTGTCATAAAAACTGGAGCCGGGCACGACGGCGACGCCGATTTTCTCGACCAGATATTTCGCAAAGCGCACGTCTTTCGTGTCCGCGGGAAAATGAACGGGGTCCGGATCCTTGAACCGCGAAATGTCTGTCATGATGTAATACGCGCCGCGCGGCTTAAACACGGTGAATCCGGCAGCCACTAGAATTTTCATCAGTCGCTCGCGCTTCGCCGCGTACGACGACGCCAGCCGGTCGTAGTAGCTCTGCGGGAAGTGCAGAGCGCTTGCTCCCGCTTGCTGCAGCGGCGCCGCGGCGCCGACGGTCAGGAAGTCATGCACCTTGCGGATGGGCTGTGTCGGCCCGGGAGGCGCCAGCACCCAGCCCACGCGCCAACCGGTCACGCTGTAGGTCTTCGATAGACCGTTGATGACGATCGTGTGGTCGCGCATGCCTTCGATGCGCGCCATCGAGATGTGCTCCGCGCCATCGTACAAAATGTGCTCGTAGATTTCGTCCGTAATGCAGTACGCGTTCCAACGCAGGCAAAGATCGCGGATAAATTCGAGCTCCCCTTTGGTGAAAACTTTCCCAGTGGGATTGTTCGGCGTGTTCAGAATAATGGCTTTGGTATGCGGACCAAAAGCAGCAGTGAGTTCCTTCTCATCAAACGACCAATCGGGCGTGCGGAGCTTGACGAATCGCGGTGTTGCACCGCTCAAAATGGCGTCGGGGCCGTAATTTTCGTAAAACGGCTCAAAGACAACGATTTCATCGCCCGAGTTGATGATCGCCATCATCGCGGACATCATTGCTTCGGTCGAACCACAGCAGATGGTGATTTCTCGTTCGGGATCGTATTGCACGCCCTGGGTTCGCGCGAATTTCTCGACGATGGCATCACGCAGCGGCTTTGCGCCCCAGGTAATCGCGTATTGATTGATGTCATCGGCGATCGCGCGCCGCGCGGCTTCCTTGATTTCTTCGGGCGCGGCAAAATCGGGGAAGCCTTGCGAAAGATTGACGGCGCCGTGCTTCAACGCCAGCCGCGTCATCTCGCGAATCACCGACTCGGTAAACTGCTCGGCCTTCGCCGAAAGCATTCGCCGCGAGATTTGCGCAATCGAGGAATCCGGAGCCGTCATCGCACCTTCCCAAGCAAAATAAAAGCAATCGAAAGGCACGATACATCGTGCCACTACACAAAAAAATAATTACTGGCAGTTCTTCACCGCGCGTGGCCGTTGGCCGCCTGCAAAGCCACGCTCGGCTGACCATAAATCATCCGGTAGACCTGCGTGTTTCGCAACACGATTTGTACGTATTCGCGAGTTTCGGTGAATGGGATGGATTCGACGACTTCAGGAATCTCTTCATAATTGCGCTCGGCCTTCCAGGCCGCGATGCGGTCTTCACCAGCGTTATAAGCAGCAGCAGCGTATTCGGGCGCACCGGTTTCGCGCACCAGGTTCGCAATGTAAACCATTCCCAGTTCGATGTTGAAGTCCGGCTCGAACAGCTTGTTCTTTGCGTAACGAACCTTGATCTGCTTGGCCAGAAGCTTTCCTGTCTTCGGAAGCACCTGCATCAGGCCAATCGCATCTTTCTTCGATACGGCGTCCGCCTGAAATGTCGATTCCTGCCGAATCAAGCCCGCCGCAAACATGGGGTCAAAATTGTTCTTGGCCGCTTCGCGCCGCAACGTGGCTTCGTAGGGCAGCGGAAAAAGGGCTTTCCACGCATCCAGCGGCACATCACCCAGTTTGCGAGAATCTACACTCGGAACCACGATCCGCGCATACGCCATGCCGGCGCCAAAATGTCCCTGATCAAAAGCAGCCTGTGCTGCTTCCAAAAGGAATCGCGGCGAGGACGTCGCGAAATATGCATTCTTGAGTTCCTGCTCGGCCGAGCCATCAAACGCGATCGAGCGAAGCGCCTGCGCGCGGGCCCAGCGATCCTCGGCAGCCACAGGAATCGGCTCATCGAAGGGACGCAACGAAGGCGGTGGGGGAATTTTTTCAAGCAACTCGGCGGGATTCTCTTCTCCGGGACCCAGTTTTGCCAGGCGCGCGGCGGCCGCGTTCGCGAAATACGTCTGCGGGAAACGCTCCACGGCTTTGTTGTAAAAACTGCGAGCCCCCGCCGCATTGCCGGCGCGCTCCGCGTTTCTTCCCAGCCAATACAGTGCATCCACGGAATTGGCGGAAGCCGGATACTTTAGCAAGAAATTGGTCAGCCGGTCGTCTGCATCCGGCCGGTGATCGAGGTAAGCGACCCAAGCGATGCGCCACTCGCAATTGAACGCGTTTTTGCCATTGGGAAACGTGTCCAGAACTTTCTGGTAAGTTTCGGCTGCCTTCTCGCGCTCCAATTCCACCCAGTGGTAATTTCCCGCAGCCATCAAACCTTCTTCATTCCACTTGCTCACGGGATAGTTCTTCGCGAGCGTGTTGAGCGCCGCGAACATCTCGGATTCTTTTTTGTCGTTGCGGTAAGCCTGCGACAGGGCGTATAGCCTTTCCCCATCAACGTCCAAATCGGGAGTTTTCAGCGAAGCGATCAGTGACGGCGAGCCTTTCAATTGCACCCGGCACTCTGCAACGCGAAGCTGAGCGCGTTGTCTCGTGGGATTCTCCGGATCCTTCAACATCGTGAGCAGTTTTTCAAATTCCGCGCGCGCTTCCTTCCATTTGTGTGCGTCGTAAAAAGCCTCCGCACGCTGCTCCTGCATCTCCACGCCAGGGTAGGGATATTCCTTTCCCAGCGCGTGCATGACTTGAGTCATCGCGGAGCCGGCGGGTTTGGCCTCATCGCTCAGCGGGAATTTGTAGAAGACCGCCTGATAGTCCTTTGCCGCTCGGGGCAACTGATGAGCCGCCTGGTATGCCCGTCCACGCTCCAGCAGCAGTGTCGACTTCGAACTGGTGCCGGCGTAGGCATTGAGCGCATCGATCGCTTCCTGGGGACGGCCTACCGCCACGGCCACCGGCGCGAAAGCTTCCAGCAGCGGCTCGCGCTGGGCTGTGTTGGGATAGTCCTGCTGCAGAGTCTGCAAGACTTTGTAAGCGTCCGCATTGCGGCCCAGGTCGCGCTGCGCCTGCGCGGTCCAGTAGAGCGCGTATTCGCGCAGTTGCGTGTCGTTCTGCGCCTTCAGCAGCCAGCCCAGCGCTGGGCCAAAACGGTTCTTCGAAAAATCTTCATAACCAAGCGCCAAGGCCGCGCGGGCGCCCCAGACGTTGGCCGAATTCTTGGCAGCAAATGCAGAAAGCTTTACGTAGGCGCTAGTAGTGCCGCCATGCACATCATGCGCGAGCGCGGAAAGTTCCTTTTGCGCGGCGTCGTCTTCCGGAGTCCCGGCAGGCAGCAATGACGTGGCCGACTCCGGCTTGCAGCCGGAGCCGCAAGGTGGCGAAGCAGGCTTCTTCGATTTGTGCTTGCCCGTCGCTTGCGCAAAAAGGTTCGGGGCAGCGCCCAGCGAAATGGCTAGCGAGAGCGTCAAGGCAATCAGCGAACGTGACATGGAAACACACAATGATAAGGCATTTTTCCACTCGCCACAAAAACGGCGAAAACTCGCGAAATTAATGATGGCGCGCAGGCGTGGCGTACGGATACTCGCCAAGGGCGTGCGCGTCGCCATCGGCAAGGATTTCCACCATCCAGCGATAAAAATAATCCACCGGATGATCCATGATGGGCTTGAAGCGGCGATCGTATTCCCGATGAGCTTTTTCAATGTCGTCTTTCAATCGGATGCAGAGGTCTTTATTTTGCCGGCCTAAGCGCACTTGCTCCGGCCGCAGCATTTTGATGTCCTGCATCGAAACTTTGGCCACGCGGTTCGCGCGGCGGTGCAATTCCTGCTCTTCCGCCGACAACCGGTTTACGTCGAATTCTCCCTCAAATTCACCTACGGCAGGTGATGGCTCCGGTTCAGCCAGCTCCACCTCTTCCGTCTCTGCGCTCAGTTCATACTCGGTGGCCGCCGGCTCCTCAACCACTGGCGGCGGCTGCACCTTTGCAGCCTTCGGCGCAGGCTGCGAAGGTGCCGGACGCTGGGGCGCTGCGGGGGGTTCCGGCGCCACGCGTCCTACTAAGTCCGTAATCTGAGCTTCCAGGGGTGAACGCGGACCTGTCTGCATTGACAGGGCCACGAATCTCGCCAAGACTTCCAGGGCCGCCGTCAAAGATGCCGCAGAGGTCTGTGCGCGGAGCAGGGGCGGAAGCGCATTGGTCGGTTTGTTGCTCGCGCAGGCCGACACTACATCATTGACCGCATGATGGAGTTCTTCGGAGGTGCGCTGCAGCTGCTCCAGGTTGTCCCGAAGGGCGCGCCCGATGGCTTGTTCGACGGCGTTGGGTTCTTGTGCCATACCGGTTTTTGAGGTTTTTGCCCGCAGTCCCCCGTCTTGCGATTCTGGAAGGTAGGTCGTTCTGAGTCAACGGGCTAGCCGTACCGTTGTGCCCAATTGTTGCTTATCGTTGACGCGCAAGGGGCCGACCCCGATGCTGTTAACTCGATCCAGCTCCAAGCTGTTCTCCCGCCTCAGACCACCCCACCATCCTGGGTGGTATAATTAAAGCAGGGGGCGACACGGTTTCGACGGAAGCTGTCGCGACCCGGAGGCATGCCGGGACCCACCTGCCCGCAACTTGGTGGAAAACCAGAACTGCCAACAACAACTTGGCACTTGCTGCCTAATTAATTAGGCGCACGCTTCCCCGGGCTTTGCTCACGGGCCCGGCAAGAGGCGTCGCACAGTGAGCTGGCCCGAGCCTTTCGGTCCGTAAGGCCCGGGCGAGATTCATCGGACTAGCCGGCTGCGTTTCTTGCTCATTCTGACCGCGGCGGGCGAACCCAAGCGAATTGAGCTAAGCATGTAGGCTTCGGGCCGTAACGCTTTTCGGACGGGGGTTCGACTCCCCCCGCCTCCACCAT
>Ga0187778_10002160_pt1 | contig 13495 bp, 13 predicted proteins | sample 1015_Q2_SP5_20_M_FD_132418 | JGI IMG/M metagenome (GOLD analysis project Ga0187778, IMG submission 132418) | Tropical peat soil microbial communities from peatlands in Department of Meta, Colombia - 1015_Q2_SP5_20_MG | ecosystem: Environmental > Terrestrial > Soil > Wetlands > Peat | place... | reverse complement strand
TGCGACCAGCTTGCATGCATGAACATCGCCGTCAGGATCGTGATCCAGTGATGGCCAGAAAAAATTTGGGCGGGAACCGCCGCCCACTGGGTCACAAATGGCTCGCCACTGATCAGCTCCCGCACAAAAACGAAGACATTCGCGAGGATGATGAGGATCGTGACGACCGGAATGCTTGTAGGGCGCCGGGATGCGTCCCCTAACGGAATCATTCCTCCCATTTTGTCCTCCATGCCTAGCGGCAAACGCGTGATTCCTTGGGCGCATTTGTCGCAAAGCGCCGAATCCCTCCCGCGCTCGCCGATCCAGCTCTTACTCACACGTTGCACCCCACTAAGCAGCTAAAGACGACGAGATGGTGGTCGTTGCCTTGCGTACCGCCAAAGACATCATCACCCGCGTAACCCCGCTGATGATCATGCTCACGCCGACCAGGGTGCCTATCGCCCAGGCGGAACTCGACGGCCATTGCGTGTAGATCATCAGCCCCAGCAACAGGGTAATGATACCGTCGACCAGCACCCAGCTCGATCCTCCCATCGCGCGCATCTTAAAAAATAGAATGATGTCCAAGATGCCTTCGATCAGGAAGAGCGATGCCAGTATTAAGGTAAGCGATGCCACTGCCAACACGGGATGCATGATCAGGTAAGCACCGAAGAAGAGATATGCGAGCCCCACCAGAAGCTTCCAGATCATGCTGCTGGCTCCATGAGCGCGAAAGGCGAGCATGAGGTGGACTACGCCTGCCAGGACAATAAGCCAGGCAATGGCCACATTGACCGCCACGGCGGCAATAAATGGCGAAGCAACCGCCACCATGCCGAAGACGATCAGCAAAACGCCCCACACGATGGATAGCGTCGAAGCTTGACGTACGATGTCGACCGGAGTGTTTTGTGTCAATGGACACCTCCTTGAGAAAGCGGACTAATCCTATCTCAAAAAGCCAATCGGTTGAAGGCAGGGAAGGAAATTTCCTGGTTCTTGAGGAACGACCCGTTTTCAGTCTGAGATAGCCTACGCGGTGAGGTGCAGTTTCCAAAGCGCGTAACTCATGGCTTCCCGAAGCACGGCTTCCGTCCGCGCCCACGCTGAATGCGGGCGCGAATCGGGACGCGGCGCAACATATACTTGTACGCCTTGATGCTCGAGCAGCTTGCGTATGCGGAAGACGTGATAAGCATCGCTGACGGCGACGCAACTGTGCATATGGTTAGCGTGCATGATGACGGCGACCCGTTCCGCGGATTGCGCCGTATCCGAGGCCTGGGTCTCGGCAATCAGGCTGCTGTCCGGAATGCCACGACTCATCAGGTAATCGTGACCCACTCCGCCCTCACTGTAGGTAGGATCGGCTGCGGCTCCGCCGCTGGTGATCACAACTGGAGCTACTTTTCGCTGGAAGAGATCGAAGGCATGGTCCAGCCGGGCCCGATAGACGGGGGAAGGATGCCCGGAATATTCGGCTGCCCCGAATACCACAATCGCATCGGCGGGACGAGTGTCCTGCTCCGACGCGGCCAGTTCGATCCCGGTGCAGATCCACGCCAGATAAGCAATTGCAGGCACTGAGGCCAGCGCCCAAAGCCACCGCGCAAGCTTTCTTCCGAAGAACCGTGTGCGCTCTGCTGCGCTCATCCTTGTGCGAAGAACTCAGAAATCTCCTGGGAGGGAATCGCACCTTCCCGCAGGATGCGCCAGCGCGCCTCCTCGTCCGTCAAGTCCACGATGGTCGAGGCCACATCGCGCGGCGAGGTCCCTCCGTCGACGATGATGGAAATGCGCCCTTGCAGCTGATCGCGTACCGCTTCCGCACTGGTGCATTCCGCTTCGCCGCTGAGATTGGCCGAGGTCGCCGTGATCGGGATACTCGCAGCTTGTACAACGGCCAACGGAATCTTGGCACTCGGCACCCGCAAGGCGACGTTGCCCGTGTTGGCAGTAACCTTCAATGGCAAGCGGGAAGCCGCTTTGACAATAATGGTCAGTGGCCCCGGCCAGTACCGCCGGGCCAGCTTGTAGAACTCTTGCGGCAGGGGTTTTGCCAGGTCTTCCGCCTGATCGACGCTCTCAATCAGCAGGGACAAGGGCTTGTGACGGGAGCGCGACTTGATATCGTACACACGGTCGACCGCGCGCAAATTGAACGGGTCCGCCGCCAGGCCGTAGAAGGTATCGGTCGGCATGCCCAGCACTTCGCCGGCGCGAATCTGGTCCGCCGCATAACGGATGAGCGAACTCTCCGGGTTCTCGCTGTTTATCTTTACGATTTCCGCCCGCAAGGGAATCCTTCCGGCGACTATGTATGGAAACGCGAAAAGTAACATATCACGGCATAACGGTGCAAGGAGACGGAAACGGGTATCATTCTCGCAGGACGGCGCAATGTGCACAAGGCCATGACCAGTCGTGCTTCGAAACCTGACAGACGATTACGCCGTATCGATAGCTCACACAACTCACTCATTAAGGATCTGCGTAAGGGTTTTGCGCAACGCGAACTTGCAGCCGACCACAGTTGTGCCATCGAGGGCTTCCACATCCTGGAGGAGGCGATCCGCAGCGGCTTAAAGTTTCGGGCAATTTTTTTCAACAGTTCGGCGGAGCCCAGGGCGGCGCGGCTGCTCCAACAAATGGCGGCGCACGTGGAAACCGTCCTGCTGCCCGACCGGCTCTTCGCCAGCGTCGTGCCCACTGATGCGCCTCAAGGCGTAGCGGCGCTGGTCTGGTACAAAACGTTCACTCTGGAAGATGTCCTGGCCAAATCAACAGCCGGGCCATTGCTGGGAATCGCCGGCGTGCAAGATCCGGGGAATCTCGGCACCATTCTTCGCTCGGCTGAGGCCTTCGAAGCCGGCGGTGTGCTGCTGGGAGAAAGCACCGTCAGCCCATTTAACCCGAAAGCAGTTCGGGCCTCCGCGGGTTCTGTGTTCCGACTTCCACTGGTGAGGATCGCCTTTGCGGAAGTGCTGGATCAACTTCGGGAATGCGGATTGCGCTTGATCGCGACCTCGTCGCACAAAGGAATCCCGCTGCCGGAAGCCAAGCTGAATGGTCCGCTGGCCATTTTCGTAGGCAACGAAGGCGCGGGTCTGCCACGGGAGTTGCTGGGGAAAATGGATGAAACCGTTGCAATTCCGCATTCCTCGAAGGTGGAATCGCTGAATGCCGGCGTCGCCGCCAGTATCGTGCTGTATGAGATAGCCAGGCAGAAGCAATGAGTAACCCCACCACAGAGTCACCGCGACACAGAGAAGGCGAGGATCATCCGCAGGACCTAAGAACTAGCCCGATCATCGGTGCCGCGATCCAGGGAATTGTTCGAAGAGTTCCCTAGGTTTCGCCTTCTCTGTGTCTGTGTGGTGAAATGATTTTCATGAGCCTGTTTCAACCCATCCCGTCTGGCCAGAACGCCGCCGACCGCTCCCGGCCGCTGGCGGATCGTATGCGTCCGCGGACGCTCGACGAGTTCGTCGGTCAGGAACACTTGGTTGCTCCCGGCAAGCCCCTGCGCACGCAAATTGAGCGCGACGATACCGGCTCTTTGATCTTCTGGGGCCCCCCCGGCACCGGCAAAACTACGCTGGCGCAGATCATCGCGCGCATGACTAAGGCCGATTTCATCGAATTCTCTGCGGTGCTGGCCGGAATCAAGGAGATCAAGCAAGTCATGGCCGACGCGGAGCGTGCCCGGCAGTATGGCACGCGCACCATCGTCTTTATTGACGAGATCCACCGCTTCAACAAGGCGCAGCAGGACGCGTTTCTCCCTCATGTGGAGAAAGGCAACATCCGACTGATCGGCGCCACCACGGAGAATCCCTCGTTTGAAATCATCTCGGCGTTGTTGTCCCGCAGCCGCGTCTATGTGCTGAAACCGCTGACTGAAGAGCAGATCGTGTTGCTGTTGAGACGGGCGCTGGAGGATGAAGAACGCGGCTTGGGTTCGCTGAAGCTGCGCGCTTCCAACGAAGTCCTGGCGAAAATCGCGGCCTATTCCAGCGGCGATGCGCGCAGCGCCTATAACGTGCTGGAGGTTGCTTCCACACTCGCCCGCGGACAGGCCGGCGCCGAAACCGGAGCTGAGATCACCGACGCCATCGTGCAGGACGCTCTGCAAAAGCGTGTGCTTCTCTACTACAAGACCGGCGAAGAGCACTACAACCTGATCTCGGCGCTGCACAAATCTGTGCGCAACAGCGATCCCGACGCCTCGCTGTACTGGCTGGGACGCATGCTGGAGGCGGGCGAAGATCCGCTGTACATCGCGAGACGCGTGGTTCGCATGGCGGTGGAAGACATTGGACTGGCCGATCCCAACGCGCTCTCCTTGTGTATGGCAGCCCGTGATGCCGTCGATTTTATCGGCATGCCGGAAGGCAATCTGGCGCTGGCACAAGCGGTCGTATATCTCTCGCTTGCGCCCAAATCGAATGCCTTGTACACCGCTTATTCCAACGTGCAACAGGATGTCGAACAAACCGCCGCCGAACCGGTACCTCTTCATTTGCGCAATGCGCCCACCGGACTGATGAAGGGTCTCGGCTATGGCCAGGGTTACCAGTACGCCCACGACCTCGAAAGCAAGGTCGCGGATATGCAATGCCTTCCGGATAACTTGCGGAACCGGGTCTACTACTATCCCACCAGCGAAGGCGTGGAGAAAAGAATTCGCGAACGTTTGGAGGAAATCAAACGGCTGCGAAACCCAGTAACGGATCGCCCCTCGCCCCCCAAGAATCCCGCCTGAGAGCGGTTCGAATCGCAGCGTCCCAATGGCCAAAAAATGAATCGAGCGGAGGGCTATTGGCATCTTACTAAGCTAGTATAAGTACTTTTATTGCTTGCATTTGGAAGCAGAGAGGCCTACTGAAATGGCAACCATCCCCAGAACAGCCGTCCCGGAATCCACGATCGCGCGCCCGCTGCCTTTCGACCAGGTTGACGATCTGCTCAAATTGCAGAAGGCAGCTCAGAAGATCAATTCCATTCTCGATCTCGACTTGCTGGTCGACAAAGTCGTCAATGAGGTCGCCCGCTCTTTCGGATGCCTCGATTCCGACATCTATTTGCACAACGCGGAGCGCGGCGAACTGGAACTGGTCTGCGCCCACGGTTGCAAGGGCTGCGACATCTGCGGCGCGGGCAACAGCCTGAAGATCGGGAAAGGCATGGTGGGCTACGTGGCCTCCACCGGCCAGATGCGTTACGCGCCCGATGTGCGTAAAGATCCCTATTACATCAGCTGCGAGGAGTCCACCCTTTCCGAGGTTGCGATTCCCCTGCACGTTGAGGGACAGTTGGTCGGCGTGTTCACTGCCTCGCACACCGCGCTGGATGCATTCAGCTCCGGCCAGCTCCGGCTGCTGCAGGCTCTGTGCAGTGACGTGGCCGTGGCGGTGCATAACGCGCGCCGCTTTCGGCAAGAGCAGCGCCAACGCGAGCAACTAAGCCGTGAGGCCCATGAGGCGCGCGCCATTCAACAAGCTCTGCTGCCCAAGAGTTCGCCTTATATCCCTGGGTTCGGGGTCTCTGGGCTTTCCATTCCCGCGGGCGCCGTGGGCGGCGACTGGTACGACTTCATTCCCCTGGAGGACGGCCGATGGGGACTGGTGCTTGCCGATGTTTCGGGAAAAGGTACGGCTGCAGCACTGCTGATGTCAGCGACTCGCGGCATGTTGCGGTCCCTGGCCGCCTGCTACAGACCCGGTGAAGTGCTCACGAAGCTCAATCGTCTGCTGGCCGAGGATTTTCCCGCTGGACGCTTTGTCACCATGGTTTACGCGGTGCTGGACCCCGCGAAACGAACTGTAACATTCGCCAACGCCGGTCACCCGCGTCCTCTGTTGATCAGTGGGGGCGTGGCTCAGTTTCTCGATGCGGAGAGAGGCATGCCGCTGGGACTCGGGAGTGATTTCTCGGAGGTGGAAGTGGTTCTCTCCCAGGATTCACGTCTGGTTTTCTACAGCGACGGGATCACCGAAGCCGAGAATGGCGAGGACGAACAGTACGGCCTTGAGCGTCTCCAGAACTACGTTTTGCGGCCCGGTGCGTCCGCTGAGAGCCTTCTCGATGATGTGCGTACGTTTGCCAATTCTACCGGCTTCCAGGATGACGCCACCGTCATCCTCGTGAAAGCCTGACGCATCGTTCCAAGGCACGGAGTGAGGGGGAACTCTGCAATTCCTTCCCACAGCCGGGGACTGCTAACCGCGTACTCCGAGCCCATCCAGCGTCTTACGTACGACGCGGGGCGGCCCCAGGCGTCCGACCGCTGTACCACCGATAACGCTCTTGAACGCCTCCTGGAACTTCTCCATTTCCGGACGTGTTCCCACCGTGATCCGGACGTAAGTCGGCATGATCGGCCAGGCGCGCCCGATGAACACGTTCTGATGAGCCATGGCATCGATCACCTCTTTCGCCAGCCGGCCCGTGTCCAACATGAAGCAGTTTGATTCGGACCGAATGTACGAATACCCGTTGTGATCCAGCCACTCGAATGTCTCCTGCCGAATGCTGGTATTGATCTGCTTACGCTCGGGTACCACGGAACTGTCCTTCAGGCTGGCGACGGCAGCCACCACTGCGGTCACAGGCATGGCATTCCAGCCGTGCATCTTGTCGATCCTGGAAAGCAGATCCGGTCTCCCGATGGCGAATCCACAGCGCAGTCCGGCCATTCCGTAGATCTTGGAAAACGTGCGCAACACAATGATGTCTTTGTCCGCCTTTACCAGATCGATTGCCGAGGTGGCACCGGAAAAGTGGAGGTACGCCTCGTCCACCAGCACGATCGAATCTTTCGGCTTGTTGGCCACGAGGTACTCGATATCAGAGTGGGGAGTCAGTGTACCGGTTGGATTGTTCGGAGTGCAGATGTAAAACACTCCCGCATCGGGTGCGGCCGCCAACATCGCTTTCACGTCGTGGGCGTAGGTTTTCGTCAATGCTACCGGCACAACCCTCGCGCCCGCTGCCTGCGCCGCATGCATGCCAGCTTCGTATCCGGGATTGGCGGTGACGTAGCTTCTAGTGGCTGAAGTGTAAGCCAATACCGTATAGTGCAAAGGCCCACTCGATCCGGGAAAGGCGGTGACGTAATCCTCTTTCACCCCTTCCATCTGAGCGAAAGTCTCGACCAGGCTGTCAGTCAAATCCCACTGATAGCGGCCGCCCTTCGGGAGAATCGCAGACATTGCATCCAGCGCCGCTCGGCAAGGCCCGAGCGGATTCTCGTTCGAGTTGATCAGGACCGCATCTTTGCCGGGGACAGGGTGTCGGCCTGCCCAGGCCAGCATCGGTTCAGTCACAATCCCGATTGCAGCGGTTGCGGAAGCGGCTGCTGACAAACTCAAAAATGACCTGCGCGAAAACGGCGCGAGAATGTGTTTTTGCTGCATCATGTCCCTCCATCCCGGTCAATGGAATTCCATCTTACCGCTTTGGACGGCGCGCTGGGAGCGAGCTGAATCGGGCCCGGTGCTCTTGCAGGATACACCTGTCCATAACCACGAAAATGCCGTGCTTACTAGCCTTCTCAGCCGCCTGCTCGTGGACAACTTCTTCCTGCATCCAGATCACAGGAACTCTCAACTGGATCGCCTGATCGACCACTTCGCTTACGAACTCGGGCCGCCGGAAGATGTTGACGATATCAATCTTCTCCGGCACATCCAACAGCGAGGCATAGGCCACCTCGCCCAAAGCTTCGCGGATTTGCGGATTGACCGGTATGATCCGGTAGCCCTGACTCTGCATGTAGGCGGAAACGCCATGGCTTGGGCGCAACGGACTGTCGGAGAGTCCTACCACGGCAATGGTTTTGCTTCGTTTCAGCAGTTCCTTGATCGGGTCGGACTGAGGCGAGGTCATCGAGCAGACATTGTAGCGGCGTGATCTGCCGGACGCCAACCCGCCCTGGCTGCGGCGAGCCGGCAGATTACTTCTTAGTTACGTCCAATTTCGTGCGGAACATCTTGGTGGCCAGCTTGCGGACGGTGTCGGATACTTCTTTATTGCCGGCGAGGTTCCTGAGATCGTGTACCAGCAGATTCTTCATCAGGCCCAGCGAAACATCAATCGGAGTCCGCGGATTAAAGGTGAGATTGCGAACCACTGGATATAGTTTCATGAAGCGCCGCTTCATCGGAATGGCACGTAGCACGGCTTCGAGCACATTCTTCTGACTGGCAAACTTTTCCACTTCACCATCGGTGAGTTTGGGTGATTCCAGCACCGCCAGCGCGACAACTTTTGTTCCATCGCGAACCAGAAGTGAGCGCTCTTCCTTGTTTCCTTTCATGGCCAGCTGAATGCGTCCCTTGATGTCCAGCTTGGCAATCTTTTGCAGAGCGTTCCCGCGTTGCTCGTCCGCACTCAGGATCCATTTCTTCTCGACTGGTTTCCGTTTCGGAGTCACTTCCACCGCGGGAGCAGGCGTGGTTGTCCCCGCGGCGGCTACGGCCGCCAAGGCTTGAGCATCATCGGGCAGTTCCTCGTGTTCCTCGCCGATTACCTGAAAAGATTTCCCAGCCTCCACGGCAATTTCGGCAGCGTGCTCCGCGCAGAATGCGTTAACCACCTCGTCACTTACCTCTTCCGCTTGGTTGTCATCGTCTGCCTTGGTCTCCGCCACCACCAGGGAAGCAGGTTCCGGACTTTCCTCCGGTGCTGCGTGTGATTCGAGCGCTGCCAGTCTCTCGCGGATCGCCCTGGATTCCACCTCTCGAATGCTCGGATTGGAGCCCAGGATATTCAGCACATTTGCGGACTGGCTCACGCGCGGGCTGGCCAGCATTACTTCCAATTGTTCGCGGGTCGCGGAGGCGGCCAGGGAGATCAGAAAATGCTCGCCGATTGAGGGGTTCTCCAGCAGCGGCGGCAGCAGGCCCGGCCGCAGGTTCTGGGGATCGATCAGATAGTCCAGCACTTCTTTTGGAGTCAGGGGGTTGGCGGCGGCATCGCGGGCAGAGGCTTCATCCCAGCCGGCCAGAGTCATCCTCGCCTGTTCTCCGAATACCTTGTTGTGGGTGGCGATGTACACCAGGATTTCGATCATCTCCTGGGCCGGAACCAGAAGCGCGCCTTTGGCGGCAAACTGCATCGTGTTCGATGGCAGTGCTGAATTCCGGATGACTTCGATCATGCGCGGCATGGGATTGGCGGCTGGCTCCAAAATCTACGAAAGATCTAGCATTACGCAGCCCCAGCCCATTTGCCAGAGCTTTCATGGCGGGTAACGTTACGAATGGCACCAATGGGAGGTAACCAGAAGAAATCAGGATTCGTCATTCCGAGGAGCGGGAGTGACGAGGAATCTGCAGCTTTGGTCGAACTCCGCCGGACACCGCTTCCAGTTGCTTGACCGCTCCCGCCAATTCGTTCACCAACCGGTTGGGTTTGCGGCGCTGGAATTCCTTGAGGAGAGCCCGGTAGTACCACAACGTGCCCTCGCGCTTTCCGTTAAACCGCTCCCAGATTTTCTCTCCAGCTTCGCGGTAGTCGGTGAGAATGTGCCGCAAATTGTGCACCTTGTCCGCGGCAGAAACCAAGTGCACATCGGCGTCGGCAGTTCGCAGATGCTTGATGTAATTCTCTTTCCGCTCCTGCCACGGCGGCTTGGGAACGATATCGGTGTCGGTGCAGCCCTCCACCACATGGGCTACACGCGTGCCGAAGCGGCGGCGGACTTCCTTCAGCATGGGCGCTCCTCCGCGGTCTTCGACCACATCGTGCAGCAACGCGGCTATGGCCAGATCTTCGTCGCCGCCGGCTTCAAGCACCAGGCCGGCAACTCCATCAAATGGGAAATGTAAGGCGCGGGCGTGCCCTTGCGCATCTGGCCAGCGTGTTTGCGTGTAGCAAAGAGCAGCGCTTGCTCGAAGCGCCGGGTCAGCTTGACGGGTCTCTGCTTCTCGGATTTCATATGCGCTGCAGGATGGGCACCCCCGCCAGTCGAACCCGGTTTCACGGTTTTACTTACTTCTCTCCCCTGCGCATCTGCAAATACGCTCGGATGAACGGCTGCAGATCGCCGTCCAGTACGCGGTCTACGTCGCCAACTTCCATCTTGGTGCGGTGATCTTTGATCAGACGATAAGGCTGCAGCACATAGGACCGAATCTGCGAGCCAAAATCGATATCGAGCTTTGAGTCTTCGATTTTTCTCGTGGCCTCCCGCTTTTTCTCCAATTCGTGTTCGTACAGTTTCGAACGCAGCATGCTCATGGCGCGATCTTTGTTCTTATGCTGCGAGCGTTCATTCTGGCAGGCTGCCACAATTCCCGTCGGGATGTGGGTAATGCGCACGGCGGAATCGGTGGTATTCACGTGCTGCCCGCCTTTGCCGCTGGAACGGTAGGTGTCGATGCGCAAGTCTTCCGGCTTGATCACCACTTCGATGCTTTCGTCAATTTCCGGAGAGACGAAGACGCTGGCGAACGAAGTGTGCCGCCGCTTGGCCTGGTCGAAGGGCGAGATTCGAACCAGGCGATGGACCCCGATCTCGCTGGTCAGCAGGCCAAACGCGTATTCGCCGTTCACGGCAAAGGTCGCCGACTTCAGTCCGGCTTCTTCGCCGGGCTGGTAATCGTAAAGAGTCGTCTGGAAGCCCTGCCGTTCCGCCCATCTCAAATACATGCGCAGCAGCATGTCGGCCCAGTCCTGCGACTCGGTTCCGCCGGCGCCGGGGTGAATGGTAACGATGGCGTTGCGCGCGTCATTCTCGCCGGAGAGCAGCGTCTCCGTCTCCAGTAGATCGACCTTCTCGCGCAAAGCTGCCATTTCGCGCTGTAAATCAGCGATTACACTCTCGCCCTCGCGGGCCAGTTCGAAATAGGTGGAAATCTCCTCCCCCCGCCGGACCAGATCGGCCTCGGTGGCCAACATATTCGTCAGGCGCTTCTTCTCGCGCATGACCTGCTGGGATTTTTGAGGATCTGACCAGAAATTCGCGCCGGAAATTTGCTTCTCGATCTCGGTCAGTTGCTGGCGTAGCTTGTCCGCGTCAAAGGTACTCCCGAAGTTCGCGGACCTTGTCTTTCAATACAGCATATTCCTGTTCTAATTCTTCAACCATGACTATGATTCTGCCTTCTTACGGAATGGGAGCAGAAGCGCTCCTAAAGAAATTATCGCACACAGGTAAGCGAACCAGTCTCCGTGACGGGTGTAGAAGGTGGTTACGTCCGAAAGCGCGTAAGGCGCGGGCAGCGCGGTGCGGATTTTGCGGGGCACCGAGGCCACCACGCGGCCATACGGGTCGATCGACGCCGTGACCCCGGTATTGGTATCGCGCAGAAGCCAGCGGGAATTTTCTACGGCGCGCATGCGGGCCTGCTTCAGGTGCTGGGCGTAAGCGCCGCTGTCGCCGTACCATCCGTCGTTGGAGATGTTAACTAACACTTGCGCACCCTGAGCCGCGAACTGCCGAATTTCATCCGGGAAGATGGATTCGTAGCAGATGAACACGCCCAGCTTGCTGCCATCGGCTTCGAGCGGCGCGCGGGAAGTTCCTTGTGAGAAGTCTCCCACCTCCTTGGTCAGACCTCCGGCGAAAGAGAATAAACGCTGGAAGGGGACATACTCGCCGAATGGGACCAAGTGAACTTTGTCGTAGCTGGCGACCCATTCTCCGCTGGGATTCACCAAAGCGGCGGAGTTGAAAATCCGCGTGATGTGATCGGGAGTGGCGCTGGCGTTGCGGGTTCCGACGCTGCCCGCCAGCACCCACGTGTTGGCTTGGCGAGCCACGCCGCCAATGGCGTCGCGAAAAAAGGGATCGCTAACGTAGAACGGAGCCGGCGATTCCGGCCAGACAATCAAATCTGCATGCTGTGTCGGCTGGAGGGCAGACAAGCTCAGAGCGCTCAGATCACGGAGCGTCTCGCTGTAATACTCCCTGGTCCAATCCGCGCCCTCGAGAATGGGCACGTTGGCTTGCACCAGGACCGCCGCCTTATCCGAAACCAGCGTAGGCACTGGAATCCACTGGCCGGCTTGCAGAACGATGGCGGCGGAAATGCCAGCGAGCAGCAGCATTTTGCGTTTGTCACGTCGAACCAGGAAAGCCGCTGCCAGCGCCGTATTCACCACCATGATCTCAAATGAAAGCCCATAAACACCCGTGACAGTGGCGATGCGAGCCAGCGGAATGTTGTCGACCTGGCTGGTCCCCAGCAAGTCCCAAGGAAATCCCGTGATGCGCGTGCGTGCTAGTTCGACGGCGACCCACACCACAGGCGCAAGCAGTAGCGCCCGTCGGCTGAACGGGCTGTCTCCTGCCAGCCAGCCAATCAGCAGTCCGAACACTCCGTGGTAAATCGCAAGATACAGGCAAAAGAGAAGCAGAATGCCGACGGCCGCAGGCGTATTCAACCCACCGTACTGCCGCATGACGCTATAGATCCAGTAGCAGGTTCCCGCGTACCACAAGATTCCGCACGCGTAGGACAGCAGGAACGCCTGCAACGGTGTGGCGGGAAGCAGCTTCATGCCCTCCCGCAGTTGCAGAGTATCGGGTTGGCGCGCGCGCAACAGCGCCACTAACAGTGGCGTGACCGCGACCCAACCGAGCATGTATAGGTTGGGCAAAGGAAAGGCGAGAATTTGCAGCCCAACAGAGAGGAGAACCAGGAACCAGGCACGCTTGTGGATCTGCCGCACAGGCAAGGATAACAAAGGCGTCAGGTAGTCGGTGACTGGCCTGAGCGCAACTTGGCAATTCGTTCACGAATTGCCAAGCGGAGTCGAAGGATCTCTATCGTCGAAATCATTATCTCGCCGGGAATTCTCCCCGACCCGCCGCTTCACAAATGCTACGATCTCGCCAGTCACGTACTCTGGCGGCTGAATCTGGAACACCGGCTTTCCTGCCACTGGTTTCAGCGAGACCCCAGTCCATGCCGCCGCATTCGCCGCCCCGTTCAGAATCACCGCATCCGCAAAATCAAGAAACTCCTGAGCAGATCTCTTGAAGTCCGCCGTTGCCGGATCGAGCACGGTCAAATAAAGATCAGGCCGGACAAACTTCAGAATGCTGTTCGACTCCAGAATCACATTGCTGGATTCGGAAAGCCGGCGACGGATGGCCGGCATGGCTTCCGCCAGCCTGCCCTGTTCGGTTCGTATCCACCACGCGCGCTCCGCGCCGGCCACAAGGAAGCGGGAAGTATCAGAATCGCCCGAGCGGTCTTCCTCCTCAGAAATGGCCCAAGTGTGGTCGTCGGTGGCGCAGTGGCAGGATTCGCCATTCTGCGAACAGATTCCGTGGCCATATTGCGTAATCTTAAGAGCGGTCCACTTGTACTCGGGCAACGCGGCAATCAGTCCAGCCACCACGCTGGTCTTTCCTACGCTCCGCGAATGTCCACCGACGACGATGACTGCCATAAGAATCGAAATTCGCGGGCGAGGGCGCCCGCGCCACACTACTGCTCTCGCTTCGCCAGCCGTGCCAGAACCGCCAATTCCTTCAAATACTCGCGCACCG